>ERZ802822.258-NODE-258-length-38227-cov-6.840498_pt1 | contig 38227 bp, 31 predicted proteins | sample MGYA00345649_ERZ802822 | MGnify/ENA primary metagenome ERZ802822 (study PRJEB30503, sample SAMEA104212359) | marine metagenome | biome: Westerlies Biome; feature: [SRF] surface water layer (ENVO:00010504) within the epipelagic zone...; material: water...
GCGAACGATTTGTCAGAAAATCCAGCACTTTGAGCTAAGGATGTTTCTACAACAGCAGAGCCCATATCAATAAAATTGCGTTTATTTATAAGAAACTTTAAATAAGGTATATCTTGGCGCTTTCTTTATCCCAGGATCTCTATGAGAATGAACCATATCAAACATTATTACATCAGGTTTATGCTCGCTATTTTTAATTGCAATATCGATAAATTCAAGAGTTTTGGGAGCATAATAATTATCAGCATTCGTTATTAAAATGTACTGTCCGGTAGCCTTTTTTAAACCAATTTCACGTAAAGAATGACCATAGTCGTTAAATCTTTCGCTCGTACATTCATATGTGATTTGCATCGGTTTTTCACGCCTGTATCCTTCCATAATGTTACAAAATTCTTCGTTAACACCATCATGTAAAACATGAAGAGTCCAATTGTTTTGCGTTTGGTTTATCATAGACTGCACAAAGACTTTTAACTCACCAAATCTTTTGTGCGCGACCGCCACAATGCCTATCGTATAGTCAAGATCTGTTTTTTTATTTGGTCTCCCTTCACTTAATTCCCCGCTTGTTGTGTAAACAAAGTTTTTCGAAGTTGAATGATAAAGATTTTGATAAAATAAGATCTTATACTTACGAAATATCGAAGAAAACAATCTTGAGGCGATCTTTTTCACTTTCATTTTGCACCTCGTCCTATAGCAAGTGCGCCTTTCAGCATCCCTGCAGTAAAGCCAAACTCTTTGCAAAGGCGCTTTACTTCTTTTAAAACAAAATTTAAATTTTTCATCTTCTAATTATGCCACTTCCTTATGACTTTCAGAAGTTATTGAAAAGTTTCAGATTTGTGTTTTTGTTTAGCAGTTGTCATTGTATTTTTCTATCCCCAATATGAATTTCTGCTTTAGAAACATCTATTTCATTCCCACTCAATAGTTTCAAAGTTGTAAGTCATTGTTATTATACATTATTTTTCAGACTTTCTAACAACTTTCTAACATTGCCATTTGAAAACACGCAAAACTGTTTGCTGTGTGACTATTGAAAAGCAATAGAAACGTTGAAAAATGTTAGAGACTTTCTAACCACTTCTCAACGCTATTACAGACACACTTACACTTCTGATTGTTTAAGTGCTTTGCCTCTAAGATTTCCTTTGAAACTGTTATATCGTATCGTAATATTTCCAGTCGTTCGACACTTAACTATGGTGCAGAACTTTCCGGTTTGAGGATAGTCAGCCCGATCCGATCGGCAATGGTCATGATGCGGTCGAGATCTGGAGGGCCGTCAGCCGCCGGAAATTCGACCGTTCCTTCCGGGACAGGATCACCCGCTTCGGTGAAAAATACCTCGTGCATGGTGCCGGGCGAGGTCACGTTCAGTAGACGCCCGGGTTTGTCGCCGACGAATTTGAAAGCATGTACTCTACCGTCTGGAATTTTAACGAAATCGCCGGTCCCAACATCTAGTTTCTGTCCATCAAGATCGAACTCGAACTGGCCGTCGAGAACAAAGAAATTTTCGTCTTCGCCCGGATGCTTGTGTGGTGGAGCACCTGCTCCCGGAGCAGTCAGGATCTCTACGATACCACATCCTCCTCCGGTCTCTTCCGGAAATGCATGAAACTTGATCAGGCTCCCAAGTAAGTGATAGGTTCGGTGGCGTGTTTCGGACATTTATTTCTCCATTTTGATTTTCTCCATTTTGATAAATATTCGAAATTTCTATTACGAAATTATTACGAAATTATAATGATTTAGGGTATAAATTCTATTCCCACTCAATTGTGCCAGGGGGTTTGCTTGTATAATCATATACCACGCGGTTAATACCTGATACTTCATTTATAATTCTGGTGGCAACATGCGCTAGAAACTCTGAGGAAAATGGATAAATATCGGCTGTCATACCATCCGTTGATGTAACTGCCCGCAAGCCACATACATACTCATATGAGCGCGCATCCCCCATAACACCGACAGTTTTAACCGGAAGCAAAACTGCAAATGCCTGCCAAATTTCATCATACAACCCCGCTTTGCGTATGGCATCTAAATACACAGCATCTGCATTTCGCAGAATATCAAGCTTATCTGCGCTTATACTGCCTGGCATTCGTATCGCTAGGCCAGGCCCTGGAAATGGATGGCGACCCACCAAAACTTCTGGGAGTCCTAATTCTCTTCCAAGTTGTCTTACCTCATCTTTGAACAACATACGAAGTGGTTCAACAAGCGTGAGCTTCATATGTTCTGGAAGCCCGCCTACATTATGATGCGATTTAATCGTAACATTATTTCCGCCCGCAACAGAAATTGACTCTATCACATCTGGGTATAGGGTTCCCTGCGCCAGAAACTCAGCTCCTGATATTTTTTGTGCTTCTTCATCAAATACATCAATAAAGCTTGCCCCGATTATCTTTCGCTTTTGTTCAGGGTCGGACACGCTTTCAAGCTTTGATAAAAATAGCTTGCTCGCATCTTTATGAATTAGCGGAATGTTATAACGGCTGCCAAATAATGCAACCACCTCCTCAGCCTCCCCTTTTCTAAGCAGGCCATGGTCAACAAATACGCATGTTAGCCTATCACCGATTGCCTTATGCAATAAAACTGCAGCAACTGAGCTATCAACCCCGCCAGAAAGGCCGCAAATCACCCGCCCATTTGGGCCTACCTGTTCTTTGATATCGCTGATAGCCTGACTTTTATAGGCTGCCATAGACCAGCTATTATCGCACCCGCAAATCAGGGTTGCGAAATTTTTTAAGATTTGAGTTCCACCCTCTGTTTGAACAACTTCTGGATGAAATTGCACTCCATAATATCCGCGCTCACTATTAGCAATCGCTGCAAAAGGAGCCCCTTTTGAGCGCGCAACCACTTCAAAACCATCTGGCAATTTGGCAACATGATCGCCATGGCTCATCCATACATCGAAATCTGTTTCATGGGGAAGATTTTCAAATAACAGGCATTCTGCAATCACTTCTAATCGAGCGCGACCAAACTCCCGGCTTGTGCCTGCCTCAACCTTGCCGCCAAGCTGTTCGCACATTGTTTGTTGCCCATAACAAATACCAAGCACAGGTACATTATTCCAAATAGCATCAGGTGCTCTTGGTGTATCTGAATGCGTGACTGAATTTGGCCCGCCTGATAAAATCACCCCTTTCGGCTTTTTAGCAAGATAAGGTGCGCTATCTGAGGTAGAAGGCATAATTTCTGTGTAAATACCAGCGTCACGCAATCTGCGCGCAATTAGCTGTGTTACTTGTGAGCCAAAATCTATGATTAAGATCATATCTGATAAACCAACCTCCCTAACTTTTTATTCAAATCGCATTGATCGCATTGATCTCATTGATCGCATTGATCGCATTGGAAGAAAACATTATAATCCAGGGCGATAATTTGGGGCTTCACGCGTAATAGAGACATCATGAACATGAGATTCTGCAAGACCCGAACCTGTGATTTTCCTAAAAATGCATTTAGTTTGCATTTCCTCGATTGTCGCATTCCCAGTATATCCCATTGCTGCTTTCAGGCCGCCAGCAAGTTGGTGTAATACATTCTCAACTGGGCCCTTATAGGGGACCTGACCTTCTATCCCTTCAGGCACTAATTTTAGCGGCTGTGAGACTTCGGCCTGAAAATACCTATCTGCTGAGCCACGTGCCATTGCGCCAAGAGAACCCATTCCGCGATAGGCTTTGAATGAGCGTCCTTGATGCAAGAAAACTTCGCCAGGTGTCTCATCTGTGCCAGCCAATAGCGAGCCTATCATTGCAGCAGAGGCACCAGCTGCTATTGCCTTGGCAAGATCGCCAGAATATTTAATCCCGCCATCTGCTATTGAGGGAACCCCTGCTTTCGCGCAAACTACTGAGGCTTCCAAAATAGCGGTTAGTTGGGGCACGCCTACACCTGCAATCATTCGCGTTGTGCAAATCGACCCTGGCCCAATGCCAATTTTAACCGCATCCACGCCAGCATCAATCAAGGCTTGCGCTCCTTCAGCGGTTGCAATATTGCCGCCAATAATCTGAACATCATTTGATAGCTGTCGCACGTTTCTGACAGTCGCCAAAACCGATTCTGAATGCCCGTGGGCTGTATCTACCACAATCACATCAACGCCTGCTTCTACTAATGCTTCTGCACGCTCAACACCATTATGCCCAGCGCCCGTAGCAGCTGCTACCAAAAGCCGTCCAGAACCATCCTTAGAAGCAAGAGGATGATTCTCAGCTTTTTCCATATCTTTTACCGTAATAAGTCCAATACATTGATTTTTCTGATTTACAACCACCAGTTTTTCAATGCGATGCTGATGTAGCAAGCTTCTTGCTTCTTCTGCACGTGATTCTTCTGTGACTGATATCACGCTTTTCGTCATTAAATCTGAAACAGACTTGGTCATGTCAGTGGCGAATCTTACATCACGGTTGGTTAGAATACCAACCAGAATATTGTCTTCCTTTACCACTGGAACACCACTAATTTGATTGCGTCGCATCATTTCAAGTGCTTCGCCAAGTGTTTTATCAGGACTAATAGTAAGCGGATTTACCACCATTCCCGCTTCAAATCTTTTAACCGAGCGAACCTGATTTGCCTGTTCTTCTATCGTAAAGTTTTTATGCAACACGCCAATACCGCCAGCCTGTGCCATTGCAATCGCTAATTTGCTCTCTGTAACGGTATCCATAGCCGCAGATATCAAAGGCAAATGAAGATTAATAGTGCGTGTCAGCCTTGTTGTTATATTAGTTTCATTTGGCAGTATTTCGGAATAGCCAGGTTGTAGCAATACATCATCAAATGTAAGCGCATCTGAAATTTGTCTTCCAGCAATTTTTAATGGATCGTTTTGTGACATTTTGTTGTCTCCTATATTGCTGTAATATGTTGCAGAACATACGCTCTTCAAGCTGAAAAAGCCAGACTGGAAAAGCCAAATTGGAAAAGCCAAATTGGAAAAGCCTAGCCAGAAAATCTAATCTCTTGCCTGTTCTGCTTTTTCTGACCTGAGATATCCGCTCGCAAGTAAATAGGTTTCAACTGATTCAACTCTACTTGCTGCTGGTTTGAGATGTTTTACTTTTTCAAAACGCTCATTCAAAAGTCCCAGCAAAGATTTATCTGCCCCACCTCTAAACGCTTTGGCAAGGAAAACGCCCCCATCAGCAAGCACTTCATCTGCAAAATCAATCGCTATCTCAAGCAGACCCATCGTTCTTAGATGGTCAGTTGGGCGATGTCCAGTTGTCGCTGCTGCCATATCTGATAATACAATATCTGCTTTACCCTCTAAATGCGATTTGATTTCTTCAAGCATTAAGGGGTCATGAATATCGCCCTGCAGAATATAAGATCCTGCCACAGCCTCTGTTTCAAGCAAATCAATCCCAACAAGGCATCCTATCCCTGCATCAAGACGGCATCGTTTTGAAATAATTTGCAGCCATCCCCCTGGCGCACATCCCAAATCAACAATTTTCATATGCGGCCTTAGGAAATGATGCTTGTCATCCATTTGTTCAAGCTTAATCGCTGCCCGCGAGCGAAGACCACGCTCATGAGTTTGAGATACAAACGGGTCATTTAACTGCCGTGTTAACCAACGCTGAGAAGATAATTTACGACCGCGCATTTTTTTAGGTTTTTTAGTGAGACCTGCTTTGGTTTTATATGACCTGCCAGAGGGACCCTTTTTAGGGGTTCCCCCAGAATTTCCAGAATGACCGTCACCATTAGACATGAAACTTGCTTTCTTACCAATACTACTCATAAAACGCGATACTTCCGTTTATTAACAATTCAAACGGATTGTCCAAAAATTACAGATCCTTGCTGCACTGATCTGTGATTCTTATCGTTTTTTTATCCTATTCGTCGCTAGCTAACAAAACCTTGTCTCGCACAGCCCAGCCAACTCCAAAAAACCTCATTATGCCTCTTACAATGCTACCAATATCACTACTTACCCCTATCATTGCAGGAACAACAAATAATACCAGCACACTTGTAACAGCAAGTCCGAATGTGATTGTAGTTGCCATCGGAATTAGAAATTGTGCTTGCAGTGATTTTTCAAACATAATGGCAGATAGCCCGCCTATTGTCGTGCCAGAAGTAAGAAGCATTGGCCTGAGCCTGTCCATTGCACCTCGAACCACAGCATTTTCCAAAAGATTACCGTCATCCTCTAACTCTAGTTTGCGACGTTCGATAGTTGCGACCAGAATAATAGAATTATTCACCACAATTCCAGCTAAAGCAATTATCGCAAACATTGATAATATATTCAGACTTAAGCCCATTACATAGTGACCGAAAACGGCACCAATCAGACAAAATGGAATAATAATCATTACAGAAAAAGGTAGAGTCCAGCTTGAAAAAACCCATGCTAAAATGACATATATTGATACCAGCGCTAAAATCGCTCCCACGCCCATATCAGCGAACGTTTCATCCTGCTCCTGATTCCTGCCACCAAATGCGTAACTATATCCCGCATCGGCAACTAAATCAGGTAATTCAGAATTTTCCATTGCCTGAACGAATTCGGATGTATTCATCACCGCTTCATCTAAATCACCTAAAATCGCAATTTCTCGAAAACCGTTTTGGCGTCTTACAATGTCAAACCCAAGCCTGCTTTCAATTTTAGCAACTTCGTCCAAATCTACATAATTTCCAGAATTATCAATTAGCTGAAACTGACCTATGTCATCATGAAGTAATTCATTATCTGGCAGCGACAGGCGAACTGTTACCTCCTCATCTCCTCTTGCAAATTTCTGCACAACAGCCCCATCAAGTGCAGACCTGATTTGCAAACCAATGGACTGGGTGGTAAATCCAAGCGACCTGCCGAGCGGTGTAAGGGTAATAATGCGTTCCTCAGCACCATAATTCATATTATCTACAACATCTGAAACGCCAGAGAGCTGTTTTACAATATCTACGGTCTTTAGCGCTAACTGCTTTAACTCATTCAAATCATTGCCCATAATTCGAATGTCTATGTCTCTTCCGGGGGGGCCACCCTCAGGTGCTCGAACCTGCAAGATATCTAATCCTGGTTGTGGGATAATTTCATTCCGAAGTGTCTCTACAAAATCACGAGAACGAACCTCTCTTTTATCAGCAGGAATGAGATTAATAAGAATAGCGCCTTGTCTCACATTTACAGCAGTTTGCGCATCCTCCTCAGAAAGCGTCTGAGCAAATTGAGTATAAGCAAAATCGATTAACTCAGTTTCACCTTTTGTCAGTTTTTCTTCTGTTGCTTTTACCGCTCTTTCAAGCTCACTTAACATCGCCATAGTTTGCTTTTCAGAAGAACCTGGCACCATTGTGACGTTTGCATAAGCAATATCTGCTTCAGGCGAAGAGAAAAAGACAAACCCAACACGACCCCCCACCATCATACCAACAGATAAAATCAATAATCCGAATGCAGCAGCAAGGGTTACATATCTAAAACGAAAAGAGATGCGCACGACTGGGCTAAATGCTCGCTCCTTGAAATAATTAAAACCTGAATCAATTATTTGCCTGAAACGACTAGGCTTTTTTGTCGTGTCCCCACCTCCATGTGCAAGATGTGTCGGCAAAACAAAGAAACATTCAACTAAACTCGCAACAAGCACGGCACATACTACTGCAGGAATTGCAACAATAACTGCTCCAATAACCCCTTGGATTATAAATAACGGAATAAATGCGGCAATGGTAGTAAGTGTGGATGAGAATACAGGTCCACCCATGCGTGTTGCTGCAAGGATGGCAGAATCTTGAGCCGAGAGTTGCTTGCTGGTGCGAAGATACTCGGTATGCTCTCCTATAACAATAGCATCATCAACAACAATCCCGAGAGCCATTATCAAGCCAAATAGTGATATCATATTGATAGTTTGGCCAAATAGAAGCATTACACCAAATGTTGCCATGAATGCCACAGGAATTCCCCATGCAACCCAAAAAGCAGTTCTAGCTGGCAGGAATAAGAACAAAACCAGTAAAACGATAACCAGACCACTGATACCATTTGATACCATCAACTCAATTCTTTCAGATATTAAATCAGCTTGAACATTATGTTGCGCCAATGTTAATGAAGCTGGTAACGTCTCGACCTTTTCTGAAAGATAGGTTTGAACTATGTCGTTAATTTTTAGTGAATCATTCGTCTCACTTCGCTGGATAACCAAATTTACCGCTGGCATTAAGTCATGAAAAATCAGGACAGAAGAATCTTTAATTCCATCTTTTAAATCAGCAACATCGCCCAGCAATACCGAACTTCCATCACTTCTAACAAGGACTTCAATATCCGCGAAATCAGCAGCTCGATACCGTTTGCCAAGAGAGCGAACACGCAAAGCCCCATCCGCAAAACTACCTGCTGGAATATCAATAGAGGAAGCAGAAATTATATTTGAGAGGTCGACCAAACTTAGCCCTAGCCGCGCTAATTCACTCTCTTTTACTTCAATAATAATTTCTTCTTCAGGCAGACCAATTAAGTCAATTTTATCTACGCCAACCCGTAACAATTCCTCTTTAATTTGCTTGGAATGGAAGCGCAGAATATCCAATGATACATCGCCATATAAGGTAAGCGTTGCGACAGTATCTAAAAAATCTGCTTGAACAATAACCGGCGTTTCAGACTCATCGGGGAAGTCAACTGCTCCAATTGCGTTTTCAACATCAGACAATGCCTTCTGCATATCAGTCCCAAAATCAAACTCGACAACCGCTGTTGCTCTTCCTTCAAAAGAGGTCGACTTAACAGTCTTTGCTCCTTCAATTGCGCGTAACTCTGGCTCCAAAGACTGAGTTATATTCGAATCCACATCCTCTGCTGTTGCTCCTGTCCATGCGACAGAAACAGCAATAATATCAACGCTAATATCAGGAAAAAACTGCTTGTTTATGCGGGTTGTGGATAAAGCGCCAACCAGCAACATCAAAATCATAATAAGATTTGCTGCCGTTCTGTGTTTAACAAAAAATTTAATAATGTCTGCAAACATAAAACCTATTCCACATCAATAATTTCTGAAATTTCAACTTTCATACCAGCCGCAAGCCCTGGCAATCGGGTATTAACGATTAGTTGATTTTCTTCTAAATCACCCGTTATCCAAATTTTTCCATTGCTTCGATGTTTGATTTCCACCTGCTTTGCAACTGAGCGACCATTTACCACACTATATACCCGATTATTTTCATGAAGCGCTGTTTCTGGCAAGACGGCTACTTGCTTCAAGTCTAGCCCTTGATAAATAACTTCTACAAACGCTCCAACTGGAATAGACGTCGCTGTCTCTACATCCAACTCGGCAATTAAAGTACCGCCGCCATCAGACTTATCAACTTGTGATTGATATCTGCGAATAGTGGCTGGGATAGTAGCAACATTATCATTACCACTTTTCCATATGACAGACACTTTTGAATTTAACAGCCGGTCTGCATTTACAAATATTTCTGCTGGCACAATAAACGGCACTTCTGCTGCATTTATTTCAGTCAATGTACCAAATGAGCTAGCGCCTGTAACTCTTTGTCCTAATGCAATATTAACATTACTTAAGCTACCTGTAAAAGGGGCAACAAGTTCAGCATCTTCAATATCTTTTAATTGATTTTTGCGAAGAATTTCCAATGCTCTTAATCTTGCAATAGATTGAGAAACCTGATTTTCGGTAATCACAAGGGAGAGTTCAGCTTCATCCAAGCTTGCATCTGTTGCCACATTGCGGATTTTCATTTTTTGCACTCTATCAACGAGCTTGCGCCGAAGCTCTGTCTGTTTTTCAAGAGAGGCAATATTGATTTTCTCGGCTTCTATTTTAGCGTCGGTATCTGCAAGTGCCAATATTTGCCGTGTCGTATCCAATCGGACGAGAAGTTCACCCTTCTTTAATATGGCACCATCCTTCAAATTTGGAGATACAAATTCTATTTCCCCAATAGCGGCCATTTGTAAATTGGCATGGCGCATTGCCTTAACGGTACTGTACGCTCTAAAATTAGGCTGTGCATCAGAAAATGAAACAGGCGTTGCTTTTACAGACCAGACTTTCTCTTCTAATGTAATCGGTTCCACCACAGGCTTTGTGCTTTGTAGATACATAAATCCAGCAATAAATAGGCCAAGAACCAAGAATGCAGGGAATATTCTTGTTAACAAGAATTTTAGAAAACGAACCATCTGTGATCTCATGGGATTAAGGTTGATAATTAAAAAGAAAATCAAGTTTTATTGATTGACGATGTGTATTTATACTGGCATTACGATTTTAAAGAAAGCGTGTATTAGCAATTGATATAAAGTTTTTAGATATAAATAGTCTAAAGAATTATCACTCAGCTTTTATTTTTGAAAGTGTTTCTTAGTGTCCTTAAAAAAACCTGGTTTTGTTAACACAGTTAATGTTAACTGGAAATTAGACTTTTATAGTCTGATTAGACTTGCCATTCCGCTTGGAATAGCGCAGCTCATTTCTATTGGAATCATGACATCCGATATTTGGGCCATGGGCCGCCTTGGCAGTTTTGACCTTGCGGCAGGCGGTCTTGCTATAAGATATTATCAACCATTTTATTTCTTTGCACTTGGCATGTTAGTTGTCATCTCCTCACTTACCTCACAGGCTCTGGGTGCCGGTGATATGACTTCAGTAAGACGGGTATTTAGACAGGGAATGACGGTTTCCATTGCATTTGGCCTTATATTAGCGTTGCCAATCATATCTGGCATTTGGCTATTACCTGCCTTAGGACAGGATGAAATTCTGGTAAATCATGCCGCGCCTTTTTTAGTCATATCAGCTTTTACCTTGCCGTTAATGTTTTTATTCCTAGTTATGCGTTTCTTCTCTGCCGCGTATGGAAAGCCCTATGTGCAGTTACTTGGCGCAATCATTGCGCTTAGCTGTAATCTTGTTGGCAATGAATTGCTGGCATTTGGTTTTCTTGGGGTGCCTGAATTAGGTCTCGTTGGGATTGCTTTATCAACTGCTATGTGCTTCTTCATAGGCACGTTATCAATGGCCCTCATCATTGGATTTCGGGCACCTTTTAATCAAATTCAGCCTTTTAGGCGGTTATGGGTAATGGATTGGCAGATAACCAAAAAAATATTGAAAGTTGGCACGCCTAACGGGGTAATGGTTATGTCTGAAACAGGTATGTTTGCGGTCGCATCGATAATGATGGGGGTGTTTGGTACAGCAGCGCTTGCTGCAACCGCAATAGCAACCCAGCTCGCAGGCATCTGTTTTATGATCCCCCTATCCATAGCGCAGGCAAGTGCTATTCTAATAGGCAGAGCCGCGGGAAGTCAGGATACAAAAAAAGTCGCCAGAATGAGTATTATCTCCCTGGGATTAGGGATAGCGGTTACCAGCGTGATGACTTTGCTGATTTATCTATTTCATCTACCGTTAATCGATATTTTTCTCCGGCAGGATGATCCTCTTTTGCAAGCAGTAACAAACTTTGCGATACCATTTCTTCTGATAACAGCCCTATTTCAGCTCGTTGATGGCACGCAGGCCATAGCCGCATCAATATTGCGAGGCATAAATGATACTGCAATTCCAGCAATGATTGGCTTCATTTGTTTTTGGGGCGGCGGATTATTTACCGGATACCTTCTTGCCTTTAAGGTTGGATTGGGGCCAAATGGAATCTGGTTTGGTCTTGCGTGCGGGCTTACCCTTGCTAGTATAATCCTCACAGCTAGATGCTTTCGGTTTTTATCTAAAATGAAGGTTAGTAAAAAGGTAGTATTGGGATAAAAGCGGCTATAGAAATACAAAATGTAAGAGATTATTTCCATGCCTTACACTGCAGAACAGAACAACACACCCTCATTGCTTCAAAGACAAGAGCTTGTTTGCAACAGCAAAATTACAACAACCATTGCAGGCGAGCATATACAACAGACTGGCATTAAATCAGACAAAAATAAGCTTTCTGCTATTTTTTCAACCTGCCCCCATCTTCTTCAGCTAAGCCAGTTCTATGCCTCTTCTTATTTGTCTCATATATTAAATTCAAACTGGGAATTTGCTCTCAACCATATAACAGAGGAATTTAAGGCCAGCCTTCATAATACAAGCGATGAGCAACAGGTTTTGCGTGCCATTAGAATCTATAAAAACCAAAGCCATTATGTGATTTCAATGAGTGAGCTGCTTGGCCTTATGAGTATTGAAAAGAGTTGCAAATCTCTTAGTTTAGTCGCAGAACACGCTATCCAGCAGACAGCATCTTATGTGCTACGCCAAATGGGCATTCAATCGATGCAGAGATGCGGCTGGACTATTTTAGCCATGGGAAAGCTTGGCGCAGAAGAGTTAAATTATTCCTCAGATCTTGATCTTATTTCTCTTCACTCAGCTAGTGCGATACATAGTGACAAGCAATTTATAGAGCTTAGCCAACGTCTAATATATATGCTTTCAACAAAAACCAAAGATGGCAATGGCTGGCGCATTGATATGCGACTTCGCCCTAATCCAAGCGCAACGGCGATAAGTTTAGATATTAACACCGCTATTATTTATTATGAGAGTATTGCAAGAACATGGGAGCGAGCTGCTTTTGTAAGGTCAAGACCAATTGCGGGTGACACTCAACTTGGAACAGATTTCTTATCAAAAATAGAGCCCTTTATTTGGCGAAGTACGCTTGATTATAGCGTTATTGAAGATTTGCAAAATTGGCTTAGGCATTTACCAATACCAAAAGACTATCTGGGTTATGATGTGAAGCTTGGCGCATTTGGCATTCGCCATGTTGAGTTAATAACCCATATCCTTCAATTATTGGGGGGCGGACGCAATTTTGAGCTTCGAAGCAATAATACTTCAAAGGCCCTGATTGCGCTCGAAAAATCTGGCTGGTTAGCTAGTGGCAAGTCAGATGCATTAATTGGCTGTTATTATGCTTGGCGCAGAATAGAACACAGGCTTCAATATCAAAGAGATTCCCACACCCATAAACTGCCAAAATCTGAGGATGCGTTTGAAGCATTTGCATATCTTATGGGGTATGAAAATAATAGTAGTTTTAGAATAGCATTAGGTGACTTATTGGAATTCACTAAGAATTCAGCCGCTCATCCTATATTAAATGAAATGGTCTCAAGGCACGCTAGTGGATGCGCCCCCTCTGTCACATTGCCTCAGCTTCCTGAATTAGTTCAAGAATGGATAGCTCAGCTTGGTTTTGATAATGCAAAAGCGATACAAGATACGATACAAGCTTGGCTAAGCGGCTCTATTGCAGCAACTTCAAGCGAGCGAGCAAAGTCCTATCTTGCAAGATTACTTCCCAAAATGTTACCTGAAATTGCAAAATCAGACTATCCTAATGCCGCTTTTGCCGCTTTTCAGGATATTATATCTAGCCTGCCAGCTGGTGTGCAAATTTTTGCACTGCTTGAGAACAACCCATCTCTTGTGGGTCTTTTGTCGAACATTCTTGTAAAAGCGCCTCGCCTAACCGAAATACTTCGATATAACAGCTATCTTTTAGATGATTTGCTAGAAAATGAGTTTTTCAGCCAGCTTCCAGATAAAATGACACTCACTAAAATACTTGAAGATGCGTTAGCACATGTCTCATTAGAACAAGCTTTAGATACCATACGAAAACGCAATAAAAGCTGTAATTTTCAAGCCGATATTCACCTGCTAGAAGCACTGACACCGTCATCGCAAATCATGCGTTTCAGAAGTGATGTTGCAAGTGCTTGCCTCTGCCAGATAACCTATCTTGCATCACAAGATTTTGCCCTTAGGCATGGTAATATTGACGCTAGCCTTGAGATTATAGCCGTTGGCAGATTAGCAACCAATTCTCTGACAGCGCAATCTGATCTTGATTTAATCTTTGTTTATGATGGCCAGATGGATGACATCTCAGATGGCGCGAAGCCACTTGGATTAAGCAGTTATTTCATCCGCCTCACACAGCTTATTACCAGCTGGATGAGTCTTAAGACGGCACATGGAAGATTATATGAACTTGATTTGCGTTTGCGCCCTGATGGGAATGCAGGACCTCTTGCCATAAGCAGCGAGCGCTTTTCATCCTATTACGACAGGGAAGCTTGGATATGGGAATTTTTTGCCTTAAGAGATGCTCGCACCGTGCTTAATGGCTCTTCTTTTTCTAAACATCTTTCGGCAAAGCTGGAGATTTTGCGATCGCACCGCATTAAACCTGAAGAATTATCATCTGCCTTTGCTGAAATCCAAGATAGAAGAAAAGGAGAAACGTACCATTTTTGGAATTTAAAACAACGCCATGGCGGATTACTTGATTGCTCAATAGTACTTTATATCATCGGAAATTTGGATAAAGAATATCCTGTCATATCTAACAGGCTAAACCAAATTCAATCTCGTCTAGAACAGCTTATTCAACAACTCTCAACACGGCTAATTTCTTATAATAGTAGCACACTTCCAGAACAGCTTATTTATTTTATTGCCATCCAATTAGGATATAATTCAGATACATTATTAAAGACACAAATTGACAATGATACTAGCCTAATTAGCAAAATTCTTAGGATCTTATTACACTCTAAACCTGAAGAAAATTCATAAAATACTCAGCGATAGACTCAAAGTCAGCACGTCGCGTTAGAGGCATTATGTTTGATATCTGATAAACGACAGATTGATGACGCAAATAAGAGAGTATGTCGCTGTAAAGAATTGTACCGGTTATTTCCGTTCACAAGAGTGAATAAATCAAGAGCGATTAAATATTGTGCCGAATTCACGTGTTTTTTTTACTTACATCATTAAGTCTTGCTAAGACTTGAAAGAAAATTTGATGATACGTTCTCTCATATCAACTTGGCCCTTATTTTTCGGTCTTGCATTAATTATGATCGGAAACGGTATTCAGCTTATTCTTATTGGTCTTCGCGCATCTGCTGCTGGCTATAGTAATTTGCTAACGGGCATAATGATGGCGGGGTATTTTCTGGGGATCTTTATTGGGTCTATTATTGTTCCAAGAACCTTGTCGGAGGTAGGCCATGTAAGAACCTTTGGCGCACTTGCTGCGATTGCATCTGCAAGTGTGTTACTACACGTACTTCTTGAAAACCCGCTTGCTTGGTCTGTATTGAGATTTATCACGGGCTTTTGTTATGCTGGAATGTATATTGTGGTCGAAAGCTGGTTAAACGAAAAAGCAACGAATGAGACAAGAGGTCAGATATTATCAATTTATATGATAATAACAATGGCTGGCCTTGGTGCGGGTCAATTAATTAGCGGCGTTGATGATGGCATCTCTATAGATCTCTTTCTGATTGCATCGGTATTGGTTTCTTTAGCTGTTGTACCTGTATTGATAACGGCTGCAAAGGCGCCCGAATTTGAAGCACCCGAATTGGTATCTCTTAGAAGATTGGTTCAGATTTCGCCCTTGGCGCTAATTGGATTATTCCTGCATGGAATTGTTATCGCAATGCTGTTTGGTGTAGGGGCTATCTATGCAAAAAGCATTGGTCTGTCTACCTCTCAGACATCACTATTTATGGCAAGCGCAACTGTTGGTATTTTATGCCTTCAATACCCTATTGGCCAGATTTCAGACAGGTTTGACAGACGTGTTGTTATTCTTGGGATCAGCATAATCGCAAGCATCTTTGCCTTTTGGCTAAGTATGTTAGGAGCTAGCGCGTTTTTCCTAATTCTATCCTTAATGGCACTATTTGGGGGAACGTCCCTTACCCTTTATTCGCTTTTTATCGCCCACGCTAATGACTATCTATCACCATCGCAAATGGTGAGCACTTCATCTTCTCTGGTAATGGTAAATGGGATTGGCGCTGTAATTGGCGCTCCATTGGTGGCGGCCTCGATGGATATATTTGGTGATTGGGCTTATTTTAGTTTAATTGGATTTATTCATTTAGGATTAGCTATATTTGTTGGATATAGAATGACAGTCCGCCCAGCAATTCCTGCCGAAGCACAAGGCCCTCTTGTCTTGCTACCAGACACATCAACGGCAACTGCGGTATCTCTAAATCCTGAGACAGAATGGATTGATAATAGCCCAGATGCACTGGCAGAAGCAGACCCGCTAGAAGATAACCCCTATTTTCCATAAGACATAAGTTAGAGATAATAATGTAGTGATGCCTGTTTTTATCTTACAAAAGTCCAAGCTCTCTGAGCTCTTTGGCAAGCGAGATAGGCAAGGGTGTCTCATCTGTATCATCGATTGGCATATCAGCTGGCACATCCGTTTGCTCTAAATATCGCCATCCCTGAAAAATTCTGACTTTTCTAGGCCAGACTGGAATTAATCCAGAAGCTAATACAATACCGCATCTTGGTTTGCCATCTGGCTGAGATATCTCAACAAACTCTGTTATTGGCTGGCGCGCTACCATCTGGCCTTTAATTATCCAATATAAACTACCCCCATCAAGTAGCTCATCTTTTCTTCTTGGCCAGTTTCTTGTGGGATGAAGCAACGGTCTGCCAGCGTCTAATACCTGTTTTTGCCTGATAATAAGAGACTCTAATGTTTCGGAGCCTACAGATAATTTTTTAAGATGAACGGTCATGTTTAGCTATCGTTTTTACAATATTGTGAATGTGTTTGTGCTAGATTAGGAACCAGGCTGCAAGCCCTAAAAAGACAAAGAAGCCAACAATGTCTGTAAGGGTTGTTAAAAATACAGTTGAGGAAATGGCGGGATCTATCCCCATTCTGTGTAATCCGTAAGGTATTAAAACGCCTGATAAAGCAGCAACGGTAAGATTAATAATCATGGCAACAGCAATAACAGCCGCAATATAGATATCTGCAAACCAAATTATAACAATAATTGCCGATAATGCGGCGAAAATAATACCGTTGAAAAATCCAACAACCACCTCTTTTAATGCAAATCGCCAGATAAGCTTTGGCGTTAATCCATTAAGTGCAATCGCTCTAACCGCAACTGTAACAGTTTGGGTTCCCGCATTTCCGCCCATAGAGGCAACAATGGGCATTAATATCGCCAAAGCAATTAGCTGATTAAGGGTGGAATCAAAAATACCAATTACCATTGATGCAATAATGGCCGTGCCAAGATTTGCAAGTAGCCAGCGTGAGCGGCCTTTAAACATTTGCACAATAGATAATCGCAAGCTTGAATCCGAAACACCTGCAAGCGCCATCAAATCTTCTTCTGCCTCTTCATCAATAATATGAACCACATCATCAATCGTTATAATCCCAAGAAGCATTCCATCTTCATCTACTACGCAAGCGGATACCATTGCATATCTTCTAAATAAATTTGCAACATCCTCCTGATCAATCATCGCAGGGATAAGATGCATATCTATTTCCATTATTTCTGAGATTTTTTTATTCAAATCAGCGCGGATTAACTTATCAAACCTAACCTCACCAATTGGATGGTAGTTGGGATCTGTAATAATAACGCTATAGAAATCCTCCTTATCAAAAGAGAGCGAGCGCACATAATCAATCGTTTGACGAACATCCCAGAAAGGCGGAACCGCGATTTTCTCGCGCTGCATCATTCTGCCTGCAGTCTCATCAGGGTATGAGAGTGCCTGTTTAACCTCCACCCTGTTTTCAAGTGGCATTGCCTCAAGCACATGCTCTAGGTCATCTGGCTTTAACTCAGCCGCAATATGAGCCATATCGTCAGAATCAAGTGACGGTAGCAACCGCGCATAAATATCAGATCCCAATACATCGAAGGCTTGCTGGCGGACTTCCTCATCCAAGAATGTAATTGCCTCCGGGTCTAGTTTTTCCCCGACAAGCCGTAAAAGCTCTTCACATTGACTATGAGATGTCCGATTTAGTATCTGCGCCTGATCAGATGGATGCATCGGCATGATAAGAGACGTTATCTTGGGCGTGTTTTGCTCCTTTAACGCCGTAAGAATAGCATCCTCAACCTTTGGCGTTAATCCAAAGTCAGAAACAAGTTGTTGAGCTTCATCAGGCATTAAATTTTTCTCTTTAAACTCTATAAGCTATAGTAGAATTCACCCATCAAAGATGTTGCTGCAATCAATAAGCCGATTAATATCTTCATCTTCGATATTTAGATGGGTAACAAAACGAAATCTGAACCAAATTTTACCGTCACTGATCACAGCTTCAGCAGAATTAACTTTTATATGGTTGCTAGCCAAATGCGCATGCATAGATTCAGCTTTATCTGGCTCTATATCCGCATAGACAATATTTGTGTGGGTAAGATTATGACGCACATGGAACACAGGATTCTGAGATAATTTTTGCGCCAGAACTGACGCATTGTGATGGTCTGTATTTAGCCTGTTTAAATTATGTTCAAGTGCATATAAACCAGCAGCTGCTAAAATCCCAGACTGGCGCATCCCCCCGCCAAGCTGTTTTCGCTGACGACGCGCCCTTTCAATAAAATCAGGCCCCCCAACGAGCACAGAGCCAACAGGTGCGCCTAATCCTTTTGATAAACATAACGACACTGTGTCGAACAACCTGCCATAGGATGCAAAACTATTTCCTGTTTTTATCACCGCATTCGCAAGTCTAGCCCCGTCCAGATGAGTTGATATATTCGCGTTGTGCGCTATGCGCGTTAGCATGTCCAATTTTTCAATGGGTTGCACCATGCCGCAATAGGTGTTTTCCAGAGATAATAATTTGGTAGACGGCTCATGTCCGCTACCTTTCTTGATGGATACACTTAGCTCGTCCTGATTTATCTCGCCAGTTTCATCGGTGGTTAGCGGATTAACAATAACGCCGCCAAGCGCACTTGCACCGCCTCCCTCCCATGCATAGATATGATATCCTTTGCCAGTAATTATTTCATCGCCTCGTTGACAATGGGTTAAAATTGCAATCAGATTCGACTGCGTACCAGATGGCAGAAAAAGAGCCGCAGGCTTTTCAAACAGATCAGCTACTTTTTCTTCTAATCTTATGACCGTTGGATCATCTCTGTAATCATCATCACCAACATCTGCCTCACTCATGACCTGACGCATCTCTGCTGATGGGGTAGTAACGGTATCGCTTCGAAAATCTGAAAACTGATTTTGCATTAGAAAAGTCTATCTCCGATTAGGGTGGTGAGTGTGGGCATCATGGCTGTTAATATATGATACCCTAACTAGCCCTAATGTTTCCAGAAAATAAGAAACATGATAGCTACATCGAAAGGCATTTGTTCTTTAAAATAGGGCATATTAAACTGATAAAAAAATGGCCCCTCCGAATTGGAAGAGCCATTTATATCGTCTGTTACGCTAGTGCAATGTTACTTAGAGAATTCAGGGTAGGCCTCTAAGCCACACTCTGCCTTATCTAACCCATCCATTTCAGCTTGTTCATCTGCGCGAACACCCATCACCATCTTAATGGCGTACCATGCAATTGCTGAGGTTACGATAACAAATGCACCCACACAGATAATACCAAGGAATTGTGCGCCTAGATTTGCATCTGAGTTTGAGAGAACAACTGCTAATGTACCCCAGATACCTGCGACTAGGTGAACTGGAATGGCACCAACAACGTCGTCAATTTTCAAACGGTCAAGTAATGGCACTGTTAGAATAACAAGTAAACTTCCGATACCACCGATAAAGATTGCTAGAAGCGGTGTTGGCGCTAGTGGTTCTGCTGTGATAGCCACAAGTCCGCCAAGCGCTCCATTTAATGCCATGGTTAAATCTACTTTACCATATAGAATGCTTGTTCCGATAATCGCAACAACCACGCCTGCTGCTGCTGCAAGGTTTGTGTTAATATAAATATTACTGATTGCATCTACATCCGCAGCCGAGCCCATTGCGAGCTGTGAGCCACCGTTAAATCCAAACCAGCCAAACCAAAGCAGGAATGTTCCAATTGTGGCAAGAGGCAGGTTAGAGCCAGGCATTGGTTTTACAGAACCGTCTTCTGCATATTTGCCTGAACGCGCTCCGATAATGATAGCGCCTGTTAATGCAGCCCAGCCACCAACAGAGTGCACGATAGTAGAACCCGCAAAATCAAGGAAACCAGCTTCTGATAGATAACCGCCACCCCATGACCAGCTACCTTGAATTGGATAAATGAGCGCTGTTAGAATGACAACAAAAACGAGGAATGATGTTAATTTCACACGTTCAGCAACGGCGCCAGATACAATTGAGGCTGCAGTTGCGACAAACACCATTTGGAAGAACCAGTCAGAACCTGATGAATACCCATCATCGACAGATGGCTCCGATGGGTTCCACAAGGCAAATGTTCCCATATAGCTACCCACATCCATATACATCACATTATATCCAACAAGCGCATACATTAGGCCTGCAATAGAATATAGCGCGATATTTTTAGTAGACTGAACAGTCGCATTCTTGGAGCGAACAAGGCCAGCTTCCAGCATACAAAACCCAGCGGCCATTAATGCTACCATAAAGCCATGGATAAGGAATGAGAAGCTGTTGAAAATATATGCGGTTTCCGCATCTGGTGCTGCCATTGCAGCGGTTGGCAATGCAAAAGGAATTGCTAAAGCCCCCAAAATAATGGCTGACAATTTTTGCCAATTTGAATTTTTAATCATAATAAATCTCCTAAGGAACGATAAGTCAAACAATTGGATTTAATTACAGTGCGCTGCTACCGGTTTCACCAGTGCGAATGCGGATTGCTTCTTTTAAATCCAACGTGAATATTTTGCCGTCACCAATTTTACCGGTCTCCGACGTTGATTTGATGGCTGAAACCACTGCATCTTCAGCAGAGTCATCGACTGCAATTTCAATTTTTGTTTTCGGTATGAAGTTGACCGTGTATTCAGCGCCGCGGTAAATTTCATTTTTACCCATTTGACGCCCATAGCCTTGTACTTCACTCACAGTCATACCCGCGATATTAATAGTCTTTAGCGCTTCATGAACCGCTTCCAACTTGCTTGGCTGGATGATCGCAATAATATATTTCATAACATGTCCTCATTTTACTCTTGGTTTTTGTGTAGCAAAATGATTACCAGAACTGCTATTAATGCTTATTTTTTGGCACTTCATAACAACTAGATATTAGAAGTTGCTGTTGAAGTGCTTTCTGCAATCATTTTTACACAAATTTTAATTAGCAAATTGATTTCGTGGCGCATTCTGCTAAGTTTGCATTAATGCGGTGCATTTTTTGCATCGCAGAAAACTATAAATGGAAAAATTGTTACAATGCGGTACCTAACCACCCTCAAATATATAGATGTCGTGGCTAAAGAAGGCTCTATCAGAAAAGCAGCAGATCGTCTGGCGATTACCTCTACTGCCTTAAACAGACGTATATTAGCTATCGAAGACGAAATCGGGCACCCCTTATTTGAGCGCACCCCATCAGGCGTGCGTTTGAATACAGCAGGAGAGCTATTCGTCCAGCATATCCGCAGTCAAATGTCTGATGTAAATCGGGTATTATCACAAATATCAGATTTATCAGGGATTAGGCGTGGCCATGTGAGCATAAGCAGCGGTGCCCAGACGATTAGCGTTTTCTTACCAAAAGAAATCGCTGAATATCGCAAAAAACACCCTGGTGTTACGTTTGAAGTATTAAGGCAAAACTCTCAAGCAGCGGTAGAGTCGCTTATCAATCATGATACTGATACAGCTATTATTTTTGATTCTATTCTGCCCTCAGACATTCAGATTGTGGCGACAGTCACGCAAATTGTCCAAATTATCATGGCGCCTGACCATCCTCTTGCGAATGAAACATCATTGCGGCTTCAAGATTGTCTTGCTTGGCCAATATTAATGCCAAGAGAAAATGAGGGAATGAGAACCTTGCTTAATGTTGGTCAGGTGCAAAAAGCAACCCCTTTGCAAACCATTATCGAAGCAGATTCGTTTGATATGATGGCAAATTACCTAATACATGAGAATGCATTAGGGTTTCAGATACCGATAAGCATGAGTGGGCAAGGCGGGATTTATAGCCACCTTAAAGCTATCCCTATTGACCAACGTGACTGCCCATCTGGATTACTGCATATTGCACAACTCAAAGGAAGAGTTCTGCCAGTGGCAGCAGCTAAATTTCAGGATCAACTTGTACAACGCCTCAATAATACGTTTCCAGAAGATACCCGATAAACAAAAAAGAGAGGGTTTCCCCTCTCTTTCGTGTTCAGTTGTAATGATGAATTTTTTTTAGTAAGCGGCCCCCAGAAAGAAGCTGTTCTCCTGCCTAGCCAATATACCTACATTCACCATCACAAAACTCTTAACACTCGACATTTGATCACCTCCTTTCGCTGTTTTCACACTAGGATTTGTATGGTACAAACCCTCATATATGAGTAAAGTTGAATTGAATGGTTCGGTCAAATATTCATTCGTCAAATAAACGTCTGCGCCACTGGTTTTTCATCTATTGAGATTTATCTTGCGGTAACGGCTATAATTACCGCTTTTACATCTTAAATTTCACGACGCAACCAAAATTGGCAGAACTTCATTTTAATAAAAAGACACCTGACATTCCTGAAATGGCGAGACTGTTTTACCCCCTAATTCGCCGCCTAATTTACTCACTAATCTACCGGCTAATTTACCGGCTAACCAGATTCTTTAATTGGATAAAATATCACTATGAAAACGCCTCAGGCTTCCGTTTCAGTATCAAACGAAGAAGCAACAACTTCCATTAGTTTCATTGCCCTTACCATTGCAAGTCCTGTAATGGGACTGGTTTTGATAGTACCTGCAATCCCAGAAATTGTTACTCGTTTTTCAATAACCGAAAATATGGGGCAATCACTAATTACCTTATATCTGATTGCGCTAGGGCTTGGGCAACTTGTCTACGGAATTGCATCTGACAGGTTTGGCAGACGCCCGATTTTGATTTTGGGATCCATTATTTTTACAGTTGGTAGCGGATTAATCCTGTTTGCCAATTCAATAGAGTTTTTACTGCTTTGCCGCGTTATTCAAGGTCTTGGCGCTGCTGCTTGTTTAGCAATGGGGCGGGCAATGATAAATGATAATTTCGTGCGCACTGAAGCTGCAAAACATATGTCAACTGCTCAGACCATACAATCTACTGTTCCGATAATCGCTGTGTTATTCGGGGGTGTGTTGGTACAGTTTCTGGGTTGGAGAAGCGGTATGGCGGTCTCTGCTATTGCTGGGGCCGTGATTTTATGTATCACCCTATTTCGAATTGCTGAAACCCATAAAAACAAATTACCGAAAATTGATTTAAACGAAATTTTTAAAGCCTATGGCCATATTTTCTCAAACCCTATCTTTTTAAGCTTTGCTATTACCTGCGGGATGCAAAGCGGCATGTTTTATGTGCTTGCTGGTATATTGCCCTATCACTATGAAGCTTTGGGACAATCACCTCTTGCCTTTGGATTATGGTTTTCTATCATGCCAATTGGGTTTTTCATTGGCAATATTATTAACAGACGTTATCTGGTTATGCGCGGCATTGAAATTGTAGCCTTTACAGGGTCGCTGATTACGCTGCTCTCCATGATAATTTTATGTGTGGCTGCTTATACAGGCAACCTCACCCCAGCAGCGATTGCACTTCCATGCGGCTTATTTGGGTTTGGCAATGGCATTCTTATCTCAAATGCAACAATTGGTGCCATATCTGCCGCAGGCAAATATGCAGGAACTGGTTCTGGTTTTACCGGAGCTTGGCAGATGATTGCTGGCGCCGGGTTTGGTGCGTTAATCGTAGCATTAGGCGGAACGATAAGTATGCTAGTTACGGTTATTTCAATCATCGGGATTTCTATTATATCCATCATTTGCCTATCATATGCGTTTATACACCGTAATAGATTGGCAGATAAGTAGCAGATAATTAGCAGATAATTAAATGTTTGGCACTAAATGACTTGACAGGGATCTCTGCTTTTGATTCATTGTGATTACAGGATGTTGTCAAGATGTTGTATAGTAGATTTGTATATACCTACTATACATAGGGCTAAGGAAATAGGGTTTAGGTAATGGCATTGCCATCAAAGTCTGCAAAAAATATTCACAATAAGTCTATCTTAAAAAGGCTATCGGAATATTTCCCCCTTTTTTCAAAAAATAACTCAATAGATAATAATTTTAACATCTCAGCAGAGATGAAATCATATCGCAAACAAACTCAGCAGAAGTTATTGGACTCGCACTATGTAAGCTCAGAGCTTTTTGAGACAGTAATGGATGCGTTTGATGATATAGAATTTGAAAATTTTGAGGCAGAGTCAAATACCTCATTAATAGATACATCATTAATAGATGATGAGAGCGCTCCAGATGTGATTAAGGATGGAGAGTTTACGATTATATTCAGTAAGAAAAAAGCAGCTAAAACTCTAAAAACCAAAGCTTCTAAAGATCCAAAATCAGCTAAAGATAATCGCCAACAACCGCTTCCTAATATTGCGGGTTAATTGTTAGATTTGTTGCATTCCATTATTTTAAAAGCAGCTTTTGGCAAGCATGGTCGCCATATCTAACAAAACTCCTATATCATTAACTTTATTTAAACTTTTTATTGGCAAGATAAGCACTCTAATTACTTATCTTGGTCAATATCATGTTCGCTTACCACCCTCTTCGATGGCACTTACTTCTTATTATGTGTTTTTTCTTATCTTCTTGCGGCGGTGGCGGTGGTGGCTCTAACCCAGTCACGTCATCATCAGGCAATACTGTTTACGATGAAACTGTATTAGATGATTTGGACTATACTCAAGGCACTCCCTCCACTTCAAGTTTATCAGATACTGCATCCTCCTTGCTGGTGAATGATACCTCAAAGAGTATTTTGAGAGATAATACTGCAGCTAGCCTTCCGATAACTATTGCACATTCTCTTTATAATGCTGGCTTTGAGTATCCGATAGCGACGCGAGATACCAATGCATCACAGGCATGGCAAGATGGCTGGACAGGGCTTGGTCAAATAATTGGCTTTCTTGATGAATTTGATGAGGGCGACGCTGTTGGGCTAGTTAATTCTGATGATAACACCAACGATAGCCATGGGGAAAAAGTATCCTTTATTGCTAATAGTGTTGCACCAGAGGCTGAATTAATCTGGTATAATGTTGTTGGTCAGACTGATACGAACCAAAGTCAGGCCGCTATAATTGAAGATAGATTTAATTTAACAGAGGATGATTCTATAGAACTTGAGAATTCAGGGGCATTAATCATCAATAATTCCTGGAACACTTTGCGCAAGGATATCACATCCGATTCTACTTGGGAAAATGAAATCGCCATTTTGCAAAATTTATTAGCAAATCAGAATCATAGCTATAGCGATGAGATGCTATTTGTTTATTCAGCAGGCAATCTTATTCCTGGCGAACCATGTCCATCGAAAAAACTAGAGGAATGTGACGTTACCGCGGCAACTATTCTTGAAAACAGAAATATGGGAATTGACGATAATAGAGTAAGAATGTGGGTTGGAAGCGTAGATAGTAATAATGTCATTGCCAGCTACAGCATAGAGGCAGGAGAAATGGCAAATGATTTTCTGACAGCCCATGATGATCTGTTATCCTCTGGGGACGGCGAAGGCACTTCCTATGCCGCCCCTCGTGTTTCTGGCGCAGCTGCATTGCTAAACCAAAAATTTCCAAATCTTAAGGGCAATGATATTAAAGACGTTCTGCTTCAAACGGCAGATGATTTAGGCGCGACAGGGGTTGATGATATTTACGGATATGGGTTGTTAAATATTAACAATGCGAAGAGCCCTGTTGGCACTCTCTCTCCATAGCATGGCGGAAGAATAATGAAACAGCAACCATTGAGATATCATTTTAAGATCCAGAAAAACTGGCGCTGGAAAATATACTTCTCTGTGATACAATTTATACTTATTTTCTTTTGGTCATCTGCTGGCTACTCAGATAATTTTATCGTCACTGACGCAGGCACAGAATATCAGGCAACATCAAAATGGTCAGGGATTTTTACCGCATCAAATAAGACGGTTTATGATACCTCTCATCTCTATGAGGCTGAAAACACGCAATTCTTTTTCAAAGCATATTATAAAACCTTCCTATATAATGACCGAATTTTATTTAGGATTCCGTTTACCTACGATAATGGGTATGAAAGTGCGTTATTCTCTGCCGACCCATCATTAAGTTTTGGTGTGGATTTGAATTACCGACTAAACAGCGCATTACTAGTTTCAACCTCTATTCTAGATTTTGCCAGAATTGGCGGCTCTATATCAGAGAAACCGTGCAGAGATAGTTTTTCGCGTCAATTCCATTGTGGCACTGGCCTTGCTTGGACAGATTCAAAAGATAGCCACATTACCAATACCGCCCCCACCCAATTTAAATTACAGATGAGCCTTTTATTTTAATCTTTTGGGCTCGACAAAGCAGATAAGATCACTCACAACACCTCTTCTAAATTGTGGCGGGGGAAATTAATGACAGATATTATATTTCTAGATGGTGGTTTGGGGCAGGAAATCCATCACCGATCCTCAAACCCTAACGCACATCCTTTATGGTCTTTGCAAGTCATGTATGATGAGCCAGAACTGGTAACGCAGGTGCATTATGATTTCATAAAAGCAGGCTCCAAGGTACTCTCACTCAATAATTATACAGCAACCCCCCAAAGGCTACAAAAATACGGAAATCCTGAGCAATTTTCTAATAGTCATGAACTTGCAGCTTCTGTTTTATCGCAGGCTATTAAGCAAGCAGATATCAACAGGAGCGACATTGATATTGCTGGCAGTTTGCCGCCTCTGGTGGCAAGCTATGTTGCTTCAGAAGCACTTGATTTTGAAACGTCAGTGGAACATTACAAGGCGCTAATTGCCGCTCAAAAACCCTATACAGATTTGTTTTTAATCGAGACGATGTCCAATATTTCTGAGGCTAAAGCCGCTATTACTGCCTTAACGGAATTTAAAGAGCACGCATTGGTTGGAATGACTATTTGTGATGATTTCTCAAACACGCTTCGCTCAGGTGAAGCTCTTGAATTAGCGGTGGAGGAAATCTTGGCAACAGGTGCATCTGCATTAATGCTTAATTGTAGCTATCCAGAAGCAATTGATAATGCGCTTCCTATTTTGGCGGCGTCTGGAGTGCCGTTCGGTGCTTATGCCAATGGATTTACATCTATTAAGGCGCTCACCCCTGGCACGACTGTTGATAATCTGACGGGGCGGCAAGACCTTTCCAAGAAAAAATATGCTGAACATGTGCATAAATGGCTGGATTTGGGGGCTACTATTATTGGCGGGTGTTGCGAAATAGGACCTGAATATATCAGATACCTGCGAGATGAGTTAGAAAATAACGGGCATCATCTTGTCTCTGCTAGGCAGTCTGGCATTCTAACTGGGACTATTAATTCATAAACCTCTTAGATTCTTTGCATTTATTCACTATGCGCTAGCAATATAAACTAATTATGTGGTTTAACTAAAATCCAAATACCAGAAATGCTGTGTTTTAATTACCATGTTAAGAATTTCCAATATCTCATTTTCCATTCAGGGAAAACCGCTCTTTGAGGATGCTAGTGCTGTTGTACCTACAGGCCATAAGGTTGGTATTGTGGGGCGCAATGGTACCGGAAAAACAACCTTATTCAAGCTGATCAAAAAATCACTCTTGCTTGATTCAGGTACAATAGAGACCCCAAGCTATTTCAAAATTGGCGGTGTAGAACAAGAAGCCCCTGCCAGCAATACATCGCTAATTGAAACAGTATTAGAGGCAGATACAGAACGCACGCAGCTTTTGGCAGAAGCTGAGACTAGTGAAGATGTTCAAAGAATTACCGATATTTATCAGAGATTAGATGATATAGAAGCCTATTCCGCAGAAGCTAGGGCAGCATCAATTCTAGCGGGGCTTGGCTTTGATAATGCAGCCCAAAGCAGGCCCTGTCATGAGTTCTCAGGTGGATGGCGGATGCGGGTGGCGCTTGGCGCGGTATTATTCTCAAAACCAGATTTACTATTGCTCGATGAGCCAACTAACTATCTGGATTTAGAAGGCGCATACTGGCTTGAACAGTTTCTTGCTAAATTTCAAAACACGGCATTAATTATCTCCCACGATAGAGAGTTATTAAACAAGTCGGTTGACGGTATTTTGCATCTCAATAATCTAGGTCTTACTTACTTTACAGGAAGCTATGACCAATTTGATTCAGAAAGACGCGCAAAGCTGGAGCAACAACTATCAATGAAGCGCAAACAAGATGCCCAGCGGCGTCATATTCAGAGCTTTGTTGATAGGTTTCGTGCCAAAGCATCAAAAGCAAAGCAAGCCCAATCACGCATTAAATTACTTGAGAAAATGAAGCCGATTGTTGCTCTTACCGAAAATGCAGTAGCTGGATTTTCATTCCCAACACCCGCAGAATTGCGCCCTCCCCTTGTGGTCATAAATAAGGGTAGTGTTGGGTATAACCAAAAGCCTGTTTTAAAACGTCTTTCGCTACGTATTGATGCCGATGATAGAATAGCCTTGCTTGGCGCAAATGGAGAGGGCAAATCAACCTTATCTAAACTCATTGCCAATCGATTAACATTAATGGCAGGAGAATATTTTGCGACCAACAAACTTCGTATTGGGTTTTTTGCACAGCATCAACTAGATGAATTATCAGAGGGCGATAGCGCCTATACACATATTATGAGATTACAACCTGAATTGTCAGAAAACGGATTGCGCAATCGTCTAGGCGCGGCTGGATTCAATAAAGATATAATCGATTTACCAGTTGAGAAATTATCTGGGGGCCAGAAAGCCAGATTATTATTGCTTATCGCTACCATAAATGCCCCCCATATCCTGATATTGGATGAGCCAACCAACCATCTTGATATTGAAAGCAGAGAGGCCCTAATACTTGCGTTAAATGAATATAAAGGCGCTGTTATAATCGTTAGTCACGATACCTATCTGGTTGAAACAGTTGCAGATAAGTTCTGGCTTGTAAACAATGGAGAAGTGTTAGATTTCGACGGGGATATGAGAGAATATAAGCAATATATTATGGCTGAAAAGCGCAAAAGCAAGCACTCCGCGAACACCAATCAGAAATCATCAGAACAATCAGATAATACGAAAAAACAGCCCAAATTAGAAACCCAACCTAGCAATATAAAAACACCGAAAGAAAATCTTATTCAATTGCGCAAAAAACGTAAAGAGGCCGAAAAGCAAATAGCAGAATTAACGGCTGAAAAGGATAATATTGAAACCACGCTAACAGGTGCGAGCTATTACACAAACACACCAGAAGCAGAGATTGCATCCACTTCCAAAAGACTTGCTAATATCAATTCTGAGTTACAACTCCTAGAAGAGAGCTGGCTTGAACTCAGCGAGAAAATAGATAATGCCACATAAATTATTTTATGGTGTTGGTTAGTTTTATAAAGGCTTATTAAGAATAAATTGAAATAATACCAAAAATCAGGGATAGATATGGTGTAACGATACTTCTGGATAAAAGCACAGATTTTGAGAGTTATATCAATGAGACTTATCCTTATTCGATTTGCTATTATTCTAGTAGCTAATCTTGGTCTGGTTATGCATGCAAATGCGCACCAAACAAAACAGGTACCTTGCATGGTGGATATCATTTATGGTGATGATGATACTGGTGTGGTTTCCTCTTTTGTTCTAAAGTTACAGCATAAGAACCAGACAGGCCGAAAAATAAATGGGGTATCTGTTCTTATTCGCAATGCTGAAGGTGACATTATAAGAAATTCTGATGCATATTGTACATCAAGCTCAGATGGAATAGATGTCGGCGATACAGGCCAGTGCGAGAAAACACTTCAAACTATTACTGGTAAAATGATGCAGAGTGTTGGCTATAATGTATGGATTAAGCTCATAGAGGATCAGAAAACCGATTTACAGCGAGCAGATAGCTGTGAAGTTATTGGTGTGAAATTTTCGTAAAGAGAATTAGCTTCTGAGCGTATTTTATCCTCCATACCCGTTATGTATTGCAGCAGCTGAAATAAAACCAACTTGCCCCTATCAAATTTGGTTAGCTTAATTGACAGCTCATACGGTTGGTAATACTGATAATATCAGGGGAGTGAGTTATGGATTTTAGTTTAAGTGAAAATCAGCGTAAGTGGCAATTAATTGCGCGTGAATTTGCAACAAAAATTGTAGCACCAGAGGCATTGTCGAGAGATAGAATACCGCTTGCAAAAGACAGGATACCTTGGGATTGGATTAAGCTAGCTGATGAAGCTGGCATAAGAACTCTTGGAGTGCCAAAAAAATTTGGGGGCGCAGAAGAATCTATCCTTACAATGTGTATCGTTGGAGAGGAATTAGCAGCTGCCGATCTCGGTTTTGCGGTAATAATGGATCAGTGCTGGAAAATGGCTCATTTGTTTAAAGATGCCATGACGCCAGAACAACAACTTAAATTCATCCCCAAATTTGTTGCTGATAATCAGGCAACCACTGCTATCGGAATAACCGAACCTGATATAGGCTCAGATCATCAAGGTTATTATGATGGGGCCGATATCGGCATGAAAACAACAGCCGTTCGAGATGGGGATAGTTACATCTTAAATGGCACAAAGCGCTACATCTCCAATGGCTGTATGGCAACATTATATTTTATTACTGCCAGACTAGACACCACAAAACCATTAAGTGAATCTGGCGCTGTTTTTATCGTTCCAAGCGATACAGCTGGTTTTAGAGCTGATTTTTTCCATGAGAAAAGCAGTCAACGTCTTGCAACAAACGGCTGTTTTCATTTGGAAAATTGTAGAATACCAGCAGAAAATATCATGCTTGGCGAGGGTAAATTAATTGCACTTCGCAGCCAATATATGCCTGGCAGCAAGGCAGAGGCAGCTGCAACAGTATTAGGCGTTGGAAGAGCTGCTTATGATTATGCGATGAGTTATGCAAAAGAGCGCAAACAAGGCGGAAAATTCATCATTGAGCATCAAGCAGTCTCATTAATGCTAGCTAGAATGGCGATGCTAATAGATGGGGCGCGGCTACAGATTTACAAAGCTGCTTGGCTTGCCGATGTTGGGGACAAGGATGCCCGCGTGCAAGGCCTAATAGCCAAGGTACAGGCATCAGAAGCTGCGTTTGAAGTATGTAGACTTTCAACAGAAATTCTTGGTGGGGCTGGCATAATGTTTGAGCACCCGGTGGAAAAATATCTTCGAGATGCAGCAAGCTTTTTGCATTCTGATGGCACGAACCAAATTTGCTCATTACGTGTGACAAATGCGCTTTCTGGATTAAATTCAGCAGCCTTATATGGCTTTTAATCTGGCCAAAAATATCATAAGGGCACATGTTGCATGACTAAGATTGAGAACCAGAAAACAACTTTGGAGCCTGTTCTAGTCAAGGTAGACAGGCAAGGATTAACTGAATCAATGCATCGTGGCTCTGCGATTATCTATCATGCAACGCACGGTATTCTAGCAGCATGGGGCAATCCAGATAAGGTGATTTTTCCGCGCTCTGCCATGAAACCGATTCAAGTGTTCACTGCGCTCTCATCAGGATTAGGCATAGCAGATGAGCAAGTTGCCTTTGGCTGTGCTTCTCATCATGCAGAGGAAATGCACATCACAATGGCAGAGCGCTGGCTCTTACAGCTTAATCTTTCATCAGAAAAACATCTTGCCTGTGGTCCAGCCCTTCCTCAACATCAGCAAAGTCTTATCTCAGTTCTGCAACGCGCCAACGCAAACCAATCAAACAAGGAGGCCATTGCAAAACGAATTTATCACGGTTGTTCTGGAAAACATTGCTGCCAACTTGCATTTTGCAAACATCAAGGCTGGGATATAGACAGCTATTACGAGCCACAGCACCCAGCGCAGCAGGCTCTGTTTAGTCATCTGGAGAGCTTGTCTGACAAGCCTCTTGAAAAAATAGCTATTGATGGGTGTAGCCTTCCTGCGCCAGCGATGACGTTAATCGGTTTTGCACGAGCAATGGCACAGCTCGCAAGCCCTCAAAAACTTAGCCAATCTGAACAAAAAGCAGCCAGTCAGATTTTTGAAAGTGTAACTAAGTTTCCCTTTCTAACTGGGGGAACATCTGCACCAAATAGTGTGATGACACATAAGTCGGCAGGCCGTTTTTTTGTAAAAAATGGTTCTGAGGGTGTTTATGCCTGTATCATTCCAGAGGCGCATTGTTCTATTGTCCTTAAAATAGCAGATGGCGCCATGAGGGCAGCTGATACTGCAATGGCTGGTATAATCAATGCATATGAAACAGAGCTTAAAATTGAGCCTTCTGGCGCCAAGCATTTTGCCGAGCTGTCTATGAAAAACGCCGCTGGCGATGAAATCGGAAAAACTTACTGGGATGGCGAAAAGCCTAAAATCTAAAATTCACCGATATTATCTGAGCGACCATTGGGTCTTGCTCATATCTGAGTAGGGATCATTCTTACGGGATTTTTAGGAAAAACGTGCCAGCTGTCTATAATATCAAAACATACGGTTTTTCAAAGAAAAACATACCGGCGTTCCATAAGCTAAAAAAATTTAGATGAGGATTGCATCCCCGCACTCAATTCCTATCTAATAAGAGTAAGTGGGTTTCCTCTAACCAGCAGAGCTCCATTTATTGGAATAATACAAACATATGAGGCCTGAATGCTACGATTTACATTTCTAATATGCGGTTCCGATAAAAACGCATTTAAATATCAGTATCAAGGACGTTAAAGATGATAGCACATACTATTAATTTATCTATTAATTGGAAATGTAAGCATACTTGGAAAAAAGCTTCAAAAAATACAAGCTGGTGCCTTCTTGGATGCGCTATCGGAGATTTAGGGACGATAGCATTCTTTCAATTTTCAGGCATATATTGGCCTGTATTTGCTATCATGAGCCTTGCGATTATAAATGGGTTGATAACATCTATAATCCTTGAAACCGTTATTCTTAGCCGCCAGATGCCTATGAAGTTGGCTTTCAAAACCGCAATTGGAATGTCTTTAATCTCTATGGTTTCTATGGAAATAGCGATGAATGTAACTGATATACTTCTCACTGGCGGGGCTATATTAGAATGGTGGGTGGTGCCAATCATGCTGTTTGCAGGCTTTATTACCCCACTACCCTATAATTATTGGCGTCTTAAAGAGATGGGAAAGGCCTGTCACTAATATGATAAATTTATCAAACTCAATTCAACACACCAGCGCTATAGTATAACCAGTCATACCGATGTCATGATTGCTAAATAAGCATATACTATAAAACATGGAAAGATAATTGACTTCAAGAAAGGCCAATGCTTTCCTTACCTATTAAGGACAAACTAATAAAAGAAGGACTGAAATATGGAAAAAGAGATGTTGGCGATTGCTAAGTTCAAAGAAACAGAAGGCAGCTTTGAGAAATTTATGGGCTTTATGCAATCAGAAGAAGGTTTGAATGAGAGAAAAAAATTCGCCCACCCTGAAAAAACAATAGCTTCTGTTACACCTGACAAATCAGCCATTATGTTTAAGGTGTTTGTATATGATGAAGCAGGAATGATAAATTTCGTTTCTGGTAGAAATGAAATTGCCAAACCTATTTTTGACGAGTGCATTGAGGAGACGATGCTATATGATTGTACTACCGTCAATATGTAGCAATGTGCAATTCAGTTAAGAAAACAGAACATTCAAAAATCGAGATTTCAAAACGAAATAACTATTTTTGTAATTAGATTAATAAGGAAAAACCTATGAATATTTATGAAAAGTTAAAATCAGCGTCAGATAATAGAGATTCAGATGCTTATCTTGATTTGCTTCATGATGAATTTGTGTTTGCAAGACACCAAACCGGAACAGAAGTGAGCAAAGCAGATTGGGAGCCAACAATCCGCGCAATGATGGAAAGTACTTCTCTTGAAATCATGAATGATAGATGCCTTTACGAGAATGATGATATTTTAGTAATGCACCAAATGATGAACTTCCCAGATGGCACAAGTGAAGCTGTAATGATTGTAAACACTAAAAAAGATGGAAAAATTGTCCGAACCGAGACAGGCGCAACACCCATAAAGCAAGACTAATACTTACAACAGCATTTAAAAACATCGATACCCGATAGACGCATACTCAGAATTATAATTATGTGTTATTTATGAGTGCATCGGGTGTTGGTTAAAAAAAACATTCCTATTCCTGCGCTTACAAACTTACAGCGCCTTCAATGACATAAAATAATACCATTGCAAGACAAAGCACGACGATAATGATAAGTCCGATGAGAAGATAACTTAGAATGGCTTGTACCACTCTTTTGAACATGTGTACTCCAATCTATTAGCCGTTGTAAAGAACAGATAAAACATTACCCATCCTTACCGCTCGTAACATTTATTAGGGAAGTCAATCAAGTGTTTTAGAAAACATTCTGATGAAATAAATAATCTAAATTAATTTGGGATACGTATATAATAATAAAGTGAGTATATCATGCCCAATTTTATTATAATTCTAGCATTCTTAATCGCATTGAAAATATTCAAAAACTATGCGCACAGAACCGATTTAGACAATTTGCCCGAATTTCAAAATTGATTGTCATACTGCGGTAGCGCTGGCTGTGTTCCACAAAACCGTCTAGAAAATTTGGTTAAAAAAAGGGTAGTTTTTCAACCACCCTTAAGTTTTAGGAACATAGGAATGACAAATATCCTATAAAAACAATATAAAATAAAATTTGGGCATTAACAGTGCTAAAAATTGCTATAAGTGATGCGTATTTTGCTTCACCGGTTAAATGCGGGAGGCTTCTATATTAAAATATAGGGCTGAAAATAGCATCGCTATTGTAACTATCAAAAATCATTTTTTATACATATCAAATACACGCTATTGACGAGTCAGAATTACCCCATAAACCCAAGTAAATATAAGCATCCATTCAGAGCTATAAAAAACAAAGCTATTCCCAAAACTAATTTGACAGTGTTATTCACATTAATACCCCTTATTAAATTGAGTTAGAAAGAATAATAGGCCACACATATTTTGGTTTTCAGATTTAAAGAGACTTAGAGATATACTAAAAAAAATACCACCGCTAATTAACCGTTTTTCCAGTTGAAATATTAACAGCTGAATTTTGTGCTTCCCTCTCAAAACTATAGATGCAAACACCTGAATATTTTTCTTCCTTATAAATAAAGGACTTTTTAATATCTGATAGCAGGCTAGGAATATCACTCTCAAATTTTTTCAATCGCACTGCTTCGTCAAACCTGACACCGATTGACAACTCGCCAGACTTTCCAATGGTAATCTGAATACCAAGATAATCGTAATATGAAATCTTGGAGCCCAAAATCTCGGAAAAATGGCTGGCTGCTATTTTTGCCTCGGCCGTGCTAGGGAATTTTAAATTTATAATAGAGGAAAACATCAAAAATCCTCATCTATTTGTTTTAATAATTCATCTACACTAATTCGTGAGTCGCCTTGGCTTAATATGGTACCACTATATGGTTTCTCAAACTCCCCTAATTCAGCAGCTATTTTATGGGCCGTTTTAGTTATCTGATAACCGTTTTCAATTTCACCAGAAAAACGCTCCACAAGACCTAACCTCGCCAAATCCTCGCCAGCATTTCTATCCATAACACCTGAATCTGCAAATTGAAGAAAATGTTGGATATTAGCAATGTTGCACTGTGGCGCAATCTCATTCACCAATGATAAAATCTTTTTAGTTTTTTCAACGATTAAAGATTTCTGAGCTTCTAGATTCATTATTTGATGACAGACATTAATCGTAAGGTTCTTCATCAGCCTAATCTGCTCTTCCCTAAGCTCACTTGGCTGGAAATCCATAACGCATAAGGTGCCAAGAATTAACCCTTCATTTGTGATAAGCGGAAAGCCGGCATAAAACTTAATGTTTGGATAATCTGCTACAATAGATAGTGATGAGAAACGACTATCTTTTGTCAAATCCGGAATAATTGTGGGTTCAGGATCAAGCAATGCATACTGACATATTGAGGTTTTTCTTGGAAACGGTTCTAGAAAAGATTTATCTACCCCAGAACTACTTAATGCATATTGTGTATCTTGGTCGATAATATTCACGAAACTAGCGGAGCAATTAGTAATTATTTTGGCAACTTCATTAAATACTGTGAACTGCTTGTGCCTATCTGCATTCAGCACCCCCGTCGCTTTGAGTTTGTTAACTCGAGCTTCTTCATTTTTAGGTAATTCAGCTGATTGCATGACCATCACGTGCATAAGAATTGAAATATAAATTTATATCTTGTTTTTAGATCTAGCATAAATTCTTAACGTATAACATTATTTAGCGCTCCCTATTTAGCAATTAATCCAAAATGCCTGTTTTTTTATCAGTTATTCCCTTGAACATATTAAATAAACAACAATCCAGTGTAGCAATATTTTCTAATAGATAGGCAAGCTAATATTGAGAATATTGCCAGTCATGCTAAATAAAAGAGGTGAACGGTTCTATGATTTCTTCTGGGTGATTCCTTCTAGATAATTCCTCTGGATAATTCCTTCTGGGGAGCAAAATGTGGTTTTAACCTCAGCGAACACCCCTTTTATATTTTTTTGAACCTACTAACGCATTGGAAGCTATAATGTGCAAGGTATCGCATGAATGATAGCCTCTATGCCTTAAACGATACAAAAATAAGAAAGCGATGTTTTTAAATTCATCCATCAGAATCTTTAATGATCTGCTGTCAAATCCTTTATCTAACCACCCATTATAGAGATTATTTGGTTGTTTCGTTCTGCATATCCATAAAAGCGCAGAAATAATACGAACACGCAAAGTGCCAAAAATAGGATAAGGCTAACTCTCATTATTGGCTATGTACCTTTACCTTTTTTCTGCTTATATTCAACAAAATGTTGAAGGTAGTACAGATGATTATATCTGAAAAATATAAATTCATATTCCTGAAACCCTATAAAGTGGCTGGAAGTTCTGTAGAATTTGCGCTCTCTAGCATATTATCTAACATAGATGTGGCAACCTACCTTAGTAAAGACGAAGAAAAAGCACGTCAAAAATTATTTGGCCTATGCGAGCAGAATAATCGTAAGAAATTATCTGATTTAATCCAAAACTTCTCAAAACAAAATAAGCGTGATTTACAAAAATTCAAATGGCCTAAGAAGTTTCATCCTCATTGTTCTGCAGATGACGTTAAATCTTATTTAGGGGACGCAAAATTCAACGATTATAAAAAAATTAGTATTGTCAGAAACCCTTGGGATTATTTGCTCTCATTCTATCATTGGAATCCAGGAAAAGAGAGACGAGCCCCGTTCGAACAATGGGTTTTTGATAATCGTCATTTAATTGGACAAAATAATTACCAATATAAAATTAATGGAAACTGTGTCGTTGATATTTTTTTAAAATTCGAGAATTTGAGTGAAGATTTGAGTAAACTTCCTCTTAATTCAGATGAATTATCTAAAATTAAAAATTGCTTTAGCACTACCTTCTTGAAATCAGGATACAGACAAAAAGGCAGAGAAATAGAAATTGACTATCTGAAATCTGCTAAATTCATCGATAAGGCAATTGAGAGTTTCTGCGACATTGAACTAAATATGTTTGGATATCAGCGCCCTTACTAAAAACTTCTGCACATAAACTATATGTTGAAGGTCTTGTTTATTAAAAACAAAGACACGCTCTTCTGCGCCTATCACCTCCGAATGAGCTGCCAAAATATAAGGCTTCAACTATACTTAAAATGTAACTTTTCATCGTATTAATTAAGCAAATTATTGAAGATTTCTGTAAAAATAATAATTTAGAGTTGATATCCTAACCATCACATTCCTGTGCCTAGCGTGTAAGAAAAAACTAAACTATGGACTTTCAATTACTAATCTTATTATTATCTATTCATTATAGTATCAAATTTAGAAATTGACATATAGGTTATTGTTCCGGCAATTTTTCGTAGCATAGTTCTGAGTGATTAAATATCGATATGATTAAAAAAGACGATATATGTATTTGGTCTTCGCATGAAATGATATATTCATATGGCGATGGTTCAAGCGAGCACTATTATATTTTA
>ERZ802822.259-NODE-259-length-38129-cov-7.518527_pt1 | contig 38129 bp, 32 predicted proteins | sample MGYA00345649_ERZ802822 | MGnify/ENA primary metagenome ERZ802822 (study PRJEB30503, sample SAMEA104212359) | marine metagenome | biome: Westerlies Biome; feature: [SRF] surface water layer (ENVO:00010504) within the epipelagic zone...; material: water...
GGGTCATTCTTTTTTAATCGAAATGGTAGCACAGGCGTATTATTTTCATCAAGAGTAAGCAGCCAGGTTTTCTCTGACCCGGAAATAGGCAATTCTTGATACAAATGAGGGAATAACTCGCCGCCTCTAGAAGGCTCCCAAGTGAGAGATACGTTTTTTGTGTCGAACTCCACAAGAATTAGATTTTTCTGACCGTGAAAATGTTTCTTCGCGGTTGCACTAAGCTGCTGCTGGGTTGAAAAATGTATAAAGCCATCTTCTAGATCAACCTGCGAGCCTTTATAAATGCCTGTGATACAGGCTGATTGCCATTCTTGAATCAGGCAGATTTTATAGATTTTATCACTCATTTTTTTGCCATAATCAGGTAAAAACTACTAAAAGGACATTTCTCTTTTTGAGCGGTAGGTAAAAACCAAAAACCATAACTCTTGAAACCTTATGCTGCGATGCCTAAATGCTATTCAGACCAGATTATTTGTCGCTTGCTAGCAGGCCGAATTTTAAAAAAATAGAGGAATACCATAAAAATGACCATCGAAAATAGAGCTTTTGAAGCAGATACCAGTAAAATATTAGATATCGTTATTCACTCGCTTTATTCCAATCGTGAAATATTCTTGCGTGAACTCATATCAAATGCATCAGACGCGCTTGATAAAAGGCGGTTTCTAGCATCAACAGATCAATCACTTCAAGCTGAGCAAGAACTACAGATTCACATTAAATCTGATAAAAAAGCAAAAACGCTTACCCTATCAGATAACGGTATTGGGATGGATTCAGATGATATGGTATCATCGCTTGGCACGATTGCACGTTCTGGCACTCAGAATTTTATAAAACAGCTCGAAGCATCAAAGGAAAATGATGATAGCAAACTCTCTCTTATAGGGCAGTTTGGCGTTGGATTTTATGCTGCATTCATGGTGGCTGAAACCGTTGATGTTATCTCTAGAAAAGCAGGCAGCGATAAGGCATTTAAATGGCATTCGGATGGCGCAACTGGATATAGCCTTGATAATGCAGAGCGCAGTGAGGCTGGAACCGATATCATTCTTCATCTGAAAAAAGATGCAAAGGAATTTCTAGAAGAGCAGAGAATTTCCTATATGATCAAGAAATATTCTGACCATCTGTCAGCCCCAATATATTGGCAGAATGCAGAAGAAAGCACGATGCTAAATAGTGCTTCAGCAATCTGGACAAGACCAAAGTCAGAAATCACACAAGAACAATATACTTCCTTCTATCAGCAAGCAAGTGCTGCTTATGATACGCCTTATTTAACCCTGCATAATGTCACTGAAGGGGTTACAAACTTTACCAGCCTGTTATTTGTGCCAAGCACGCGCCCTGAGGATTTATTTAATCCAGAGCGTAAATCACGCCTGCAACTATACATAAACCGCGTTTTCATAACCGATGAATGTGAGGATCTGGTTCCAAATTGGCTTCGATTTGTGCGCGGCGTTGTGGATACCCCTGACCTTGATTTAAATGTTAGCAGAGAGATGCTACAACAAGTTCCTGCCATTAATAAAATCAAGAAATCTATTATCAGACGCGTATTGTCTGAGTTAAAAAAACAGGCAGGAAAAAATCAGGAGGCGTATGAGAATTTCTGGCTTGAATTTGGCTTGGTCGTTAAAGAAGGTCTCTATGAGGATGCAGATTTCAGGGAAAAAATCTTGGAATTATGCCGGTTTTATTCATGCAGAAAAGGCGGCTATATCAGTCTTGCTGAATATGTTTCTGAGATGAAAGAACAGCAAGAAGAAATCTATTATTTATCTTCTGAAACAGTAGAGCAGGCGGAAATCAGCCCCCATATTGAAGGATTTAAAGCGCGTGATATTGATGTCATTGTTTTAAGTGATCCTATTGATGAGTTTTGGCTTCCACTAGTTCCAGAATTTGAGGGTAAGAAGTTTAAGTCTGCAAGCAGAGGCGCGCTTGATTTGGATAAATTTGAGCAAGAGGATACTGAAAAGAAAAAAGCAGATCCTTCTGAATTTGATATGCTAATCGCTCGTATTAAAACCAATTTAGGAGAGCAAATAGCAGATGTCCGATTATCATCAACGCTTACTGAAAGCCCGGCCTGTCTGGTAGCTGATGAGAACGGCATGGATATTCAGATGGAGCGATTAATGAAAGCGCATAACAAAGATTTTCAAGGCGCGCCTCGAATTCTGGAATTAAACCCAGACCATGATTTGGTAGCAGCATTAAATAAAATGGCAGATGCAAAATCAGGAAGCAAGGAGAATGGGCTTGTTGATGATGCTTCCCATTTGCTATTCGATCAGGCACAAATTCTTGAGGGGCGCATGCCCTCTGATCTAACCGCATTTTCTAAACGGATGACGCGGGTTATGGCCTCTTCTATTATGGATGATGCTCAGACGAAATAGCAAATTCTTTAACCAGCAAGTCTGGAAAAAGAAGCATGCTCGCAATCAGCGCTACTGGCTTTGGGGTGCTGGGCTGCGATGTCAGGGTAAGTGTGCCGCCATTATACACAAATTGCATTATGGGTGTTGTAAGCCGCTGTCCATTAGCAGGTATAATTGCAAGCACCAAATTCTGCAATTTTTTGGCACTGCTATGATACTCATTTAGTCTCGCATTAGGGAGCCTGGCATTTAATCCAAAATCTTCTAGCTCTATTTTGATTTTGTGTAATTTTATATTCTGCAAAAGCATTATAGCAAGCTCGGATTCTTCGAGTTCGGTTAGATTTTCTAACACTGGATATTCAATATAAAGAGTGATTGCCACACTGAAGAGTTGGCGTGCCGTGAGGCGTAACTCTATCTGCTGGATGTTATTTATCTGTAAATACTGACTTTTCGTTGATAGAGATAGTGTTAATTTTTGCAATTCTAAATCTGATAAGATTGATGCTAATCTAGTTGCAAGTTCAGAATCTCCAACTGGAATTATGTCTGAATTTTCAATCATAAGTTCAAAATTAACCAGCCGCGGGCTATTAGTTGGATTGTTTAAAATGGGGGTAATGCTGCCCTTAATCTTTTCTGATTCTGCGATAATCCCATTGCCACTAAAATCAACATCTAGGAGTTCTAATTTTGGTGAAGCTGTTTTGATATCCCAGCTTAGATTATCATCGCCGCCTATTTCGAGGAGTTGGGCAATTAAGCTATGCGGAAAATCACGAAGCTCTATTAAATCAGCGGACAGATGATACTGCTCTTGGATTGATGCAATCTTGCCCTTATTGATTTCAACCAATTTATATATTGTTTTGTTGGTTTTGGAATTTCCATCTTGGGTATGTTTCTCAGTTTGAATTGTGATAGTTTCAGCAGTTAACATTCCTCCATCAGGGGGGTGATAAATTACGTCATTCATCTCACCTCTATAGTCAGATAAATCTATATCACCGCTCTGATAGGATAACGCAGCGCCATTGCTAAGCGATATGCTTGTTTGCGAAAAGCTATATTGAGCGTTAATCACACCCCCTAAGATCGCAATTAAAATATAAGAGGTAAAATGTTTTTTCATTCATCAAACCTCATTTATTTAATTATAGTTTTGCATCAGAAACGTCTGAATTTTTGTGAAAAATTAGACCATCATCAATATCTGAGACATCTACAAAAATAGAATCGCCATCAGAATATTTACCTGCAATTAAGTCCTCAGCTAACGGGTTTTGAATATGTAGCTGTATCTGACGCCTTAGAGGCCGCGCCCCATAATGCGGGTCATATCCTTTGGCTCCAAGCCATGCCTTTGCAGGTTCTGAGACTGTTAGCGTGATAGAGCGTTCCAACAACCTAGCCTGAAGTTCTTTTAGTTGAATTTCAACAATTTTTGCCATGCTGTCTCTTGATAGCCGCTGGAACAGCAAGATAGCTTCTAACCTGTTCAGAAATTCTGGTCTAAAGGCAGAGCGAACCTCTGACATTACCTGCTCTCTTGCTTTTTCAACTGGCTCTGATTCTTCAAGTGCCAGCAGATGTTCTGCACCAAGATTAGAGGTTAACAAAATCAGCGTGTTACGGAAATCAACGTTATGGCCCTGACTATCTGTCAGCTTGCCTTCATCAAGCACCTGAAGCAGAATATTAAAAATATCAGGATGTGCTTTTTCAACCTCGTCAAACAAAATAATTTGGTAGGGACGACGCCTTACCGCTTCTGTTAGGCTTCCACCTTCTTCATAGCCCACATAGCCTGGCGGGGCGCCTATGAGCCTTGAGACAGAATGCTTTTCCATATATTCTGACATATCAAGGCGCAAAATTGCGTCTTTTTTATCAAACAAAAATACAGCAAGTGCCTTTGCAAGTTCTGTTTTTCCAACCCCGGTCGGGCCTAGCATTAGAAAACTACCAAGCGGAAGGTTAGGGTCGCTTAATCCAGAGCGCGAACGTCTTATGGCATTTGCGATAGCAGAAACAGCCTCATCTTGGCCAACAATTTGGGTAGCCATTTGCTCTTCCATATGAAGTAGTTTTTCTTCCTCACCAGCCAACATTTTTGAGACAGGAATGCCTGTCCATTGGCTAATGATAAGCGCAATATGACGGCTTTCTACCTGTTGTCCGATAGAATCACTTTCTTCAAGTGCTTTTTTGGCGACATCTAATTCATGCGTTAATGCCGGCAGGATTGAATAGGTCAGTTCAGCTGCTTTTTCAAGATTGCCATTGCGCTGTGATACTTCTAGAAGATGGCGCGCATCTTCTATTTTTAGCTGCAACTGCTTCACTTCTTCTGATTTTGATTTAACAGTTTGCCATTTTTGAGTTAGCTCATGTGACTCGTTTTCAAGATGCTTAAGCTCAGCTGAAATATGCTCTAATCTATCATTCGGATTGGTTGAATCAGCTTCTTTTTGTAATGCCGCTTGTTCAATTTTGAGCTGTAATATAGACCTGTCAATGGCATCTAGCGCCTCTGGCTTGCTGTCTGATTGCATTCGCATGAAGCTAGCGGCCTCATCTGTTACATCTATGGCCTTATCTGGCAGAAACCTGTTATTAATATAGCGATCTGATAATTTTGCAGCCGCAACAAGTGCTTCATCCGTAATACGAATTCCGTGATGTGCTTCGTATTTTTCTTTCAGACCGCGTAAGATAAATATCGTATCTTCGATTGTCGGCTCCCCTACATATACGGGCTGAAAACGGCGTGCTAATGCAGTGTCTTTTTCAATATAGGTTCTATATTCATCTAATGTTGTTGCACCAATGCAATGTAATTCACCGCGGGCAAGGGCCGGTTTTAACAAGTTTGATGCATCCATAGCACCATCGGTTTTGCCAGCTCCTACAAGTTGATGCATCTCATCAATAAATAAAATCACTTCTCCTTCGCGCGACTGGACTTCATTAATGACGGACTTTAAACGCTCTTCAAACTCTCCTCTATATTTTGCGCCAGCTACCAATGCACCCATATCAAGCGCCAGAATAGATTTATTTAATAAGGCCTCTGGAACATCTCCAGAAACAATGCGCTGAGCAAGCCCCTCTGCAATAGCGGTTTTACCAACCCCTGGCTCACCAATTAAAATGGGGTTGTTTTTGGTTCGCCTTGCCAGAATTTGCATAGTTCGTCTGACTTCTTCATCGCGCCCGATAACCGGATCTAGCTTGCCTTGCATCGCATCATTGGTTAGGTCGCGGGCATATTTACTCAAGCTTTCAAATAATTCTTCGCCTGCATCACTCTCAATCTTGCGGCCCTGACGCAGCGCTTCGATTTCTTGTTTTAACGCTTGGATATTTAGATTATGGTGTTTTAAGAGCTTTCCAGTAGAACCATTGGATTCTGCCATTGCCAGCAGAACCGCATCACTTGCGATAAAGCTATCGCCTCTTTGCTTTGACCATTGCTCGGCTACTGCCAGAATTTTTGCAAGTGTTTGGTCAATTTGGAGTTTTATTTCGGTTGTCTCAGATTTTACCTCAGGCAGCTTTTCTTGTGCCTCAGAGACAGCGCTTGTTAACTTAATCAGGTCAACACCAGACCGATTTAGTAATTTGGGAAGAGATACCGCATCATTTTTCAGTAAGGCAGATAAAAGATGTATATCTGTTAAACTGGGATTGGAATGTGTAAGAGCATAATTCTGCGCCTCTGTTAGAGCAGAACGAGAGATTGCTGTGAAGTTGTTTGCATCCATACTTGTTCTCCTTTGATTAATTAAGTGTACAGCAAACGATAATTTAACTATCTGTTTTTTATGTGCTGTTTTTTATTTGTTTGCATGGCGTGATATTAAGGCCCAAAAATATCATTTGATAACAGAGCCTTTACGCTCCTGCCAATAAGTCTTTGGCCAATAAGTCTTTGGCTAATAAATCTTTGACCATTAAATATTTAAACAGGGGGATGAGATAAAAAATATACGCTCAACCCCTACCTCATTTATGTAAGAGAGCGCATTGCCTTGTTCAAGGGTTCATTGAGCTTAAAAAAACAACAATAGCTTTTTTTAGGCACTATTCCCGTTGGATGCCTATTCGCCAGATAACCGTGCTTTTCGGTAATTATGAGTGCGTTGATTATTGCTAATCACAGCGTTAGTAGTCTCAAGCGCGGCGTCACTAACAGCTGTACCAGGGCCAAAGATTTTTGCAACGCCAGCTTCATATAAAAAATCGTAATCTTGTTGCGGTATCACACCGCCACAGATAACAAGTATATCTTCTGCTTTTTTTGCTTTTAAATGGTTTATTAATTCTGGAATAAGCGTTTTATGACCTGCCGCCAGAGATGAGATACCAATAACATGAACGTTTTTTGAAATGGCGCTTTCTGCTGCTTCCTGCGGCGTTTCAAACAAGTCACCAGCAATAACGTCATAGCCAAAATCAGCAAAAGCGCTTGCTATTATTTTAGCGCCTCTGTCATGACCATCTTGCCCTAGCTTAGCAAGATACAGTATCGGCGCGTTATTCGTCTCTGACTTGAATTGGCTGATTGCTGTATAGATAGGCTCTAATTCTTCTGCATTGCCATATGCATCAGCATAGATGTTTCGGACCACCTCGCTTACGCCGCGATGGCGGGTATAAACATCACTTAATGTCTCTGACACCTCGCCTATAGTCGCTCTTGCTCGCATCGCCTCTATTGCAAGGGATAACAAATTATTCTGGCCTGTCTGGGCAGCCTCTTTAAGTTTGCTGAGCGCAACGGCAACAGCGGTATTATCGCGTGCTGATTTAACCTTGGATATTTGTGTGATTTGTGCATTTCTTACAGAAGAATTATCAATCATACGGACATCAATTTCAGGCTCATTTTCGGATTGATATCGATTTACCCCTACAATCACCTGTTGACCTGAATCAATAAGGGCTTGTTTTTTTGTGGCAATCTTTTCAATTGCCCTTTTTGGAAATCCTTGCTGGACGGCAACTGTCATTCCGCCCATATCCATTATTTCTTCAATCAGCATATTGGCTTTTGATATAAGTTGTGAGGTAAGGTTTTCGACGTAATAAGAACCTGCAAGCGGGTCTATTGTATCTGTTAATCCAGCCTCATGCTGTAGGATAAGCTGTGTATTTCTGGCTATCTTTGCTGAGAATTCTGAGGGAAGGGCAATTGCCTCATCAAACGAGTTTGTATGTAGTGACTGCGTGCCGCCAAGCGTTGCTGCCATTGCTTCAATGGTTGTCCTGACAATATTATTATAGGGGTCTTGTTCTGTCAGGCTTGCACCGCTTGTCTGACAATGGGTGCGAAGCATCAGTGATTTTGTATCGCTAGGATTAAATAGGCGTGACATCCAACTTGCCCAAAGAGTGCGTGCGGCTCTTAATTTGGCAGTTTCGGCAAAAAAATTCATGCCAATCGCAAAGAAAAAAGATAATCGTGGTGCGAATTGATCTACATCTAATCCGCGTTCATGAGCTGCTTTTACATATTCAAGACCATCAGCAAGCGTAAAGGCAAGTTCTTGTACCAGATTTGCGCCTGCTTCTTGCATATGATACCCGGAAATGGAAATAGAATTAAATTTGGGCATTTCAGAAGCAGTATGAGCAATAATATCAGATACAATCCGCATAGAAGGCTCTGGCGGGTAGATATAGGTATTTCGCACCATGAATTCTTTTAGAATATCATTTTGAATGGTGCCGGAGAGGTCTTTTGCAGATACGCCTTGTTCTTCACCTGCGACGATAAAGCTTGCTAAAATAGGCAGAACAGCCCCATTCATTGTCATTGAAACTGACATTTTATCAAGCGGGATATCCGCAAATAGTCGCTTCATATCCTCAACTGTATCAATCGCAACACCTGCTTTACCTACATCTCCTGATACTCTTGGGTGGTCTGAATCATAGCCGCGATGTGTTGCTAAATCAAACGCAACCGAAAGGCCTTTCTGGCCTCCTGCAAGCGCTTGTTTAAAAAATGCATTAGACTCTTCTGCTGTTGAAAAACCAGCATATTGGCGAATTGTCCATGGCCTACCTGTATACATGGTTGCTTTTGGCCCGCGCGTAAAAGGAGCTTGTCCTGGAAAATTTTCAAGATGATCACATTCTTTTAAATCATCTTTTGTGTATAGCGGCTTAATCTCAAGACCGTCTAAACTTGTTTTTCCTGAAATTTTCTCAGGGGCATTTTTATATTCTGCGAGTGCCATGGTCTCCCACAGCGTATAATGTGTCTGATTGCTCATCTTGCTCATTCCACTTTTCAGTGATGTCTCGTTGAAGCTATTTGATGCCAAATAATATCATAAAGTTTCAAATGCGGTAAGACCACAAAGTGATGCATGGGTTTTTTTAACTGGGTGCTATTCAAACATAAAAAACCATCCATAGCCAAAGATAAGAGCAGGAATGGTTGAGTATAAAGTTGCAACGATGGCTGTTTTTGGAGCCAGTGCAATAGCAGGGAATAAGGCATCGCCATCATTGCTGATTGCATTTCCAATCTGCGCAGACAACGGAATAATGCCTCCGATATACATGCTTGTTACGATTACCTGCGGCCCACAGCCAGGAAGAAGCCCAATTACAACAGCAATCAAAGGAAGATATAAAGCAAAACCACTAAATAAACTTTCAAGGTCAATATTAAAGCTAAACATCCAGATTTCGAAAATCAGGAATGCAAATACAACCCAAGCCGTCACAAAGTTTGTGTCAGCAATAGTATCTCTTAAATAGGCAGGGATCTTAGCATTATTTTGAGTGCCCTTTTTCAAAAAACTAGGCGCCACCCATAGAAATACGCAGAAAAGCCCGCCAATAAAGCCAAGATAAGTTCCAGGCTGGGCAATAAAGGGGTTGGCCAATAATGCGTCAATATCTACTTGAAAAGCGGCAAGAATACCAAGTGCGATGCCAGGTATGATAAGCATTACCCAAAATCGTATTAACACAAGTGAGTTTGACTGCCTGCTGGCGTGACTATTATCAACTGGCGGGTTTGGAGATGTTTTTGGCCTTAGAAAGTCTTTTCCATGTATCTTATCTACTGCATATCCAGTGATGGTGCCAACAAAGAGCCCTAATCCCATGATGAATAGTCCAGTGGTTGGCTCTTTGGCTATTAGCAAGAAGGCCGCATCCCCCATCGTTGCAGTTAATGTCGCAAGGACAGAGCCAAAACTAAGCGAGCCCGAAACATAACGGGTAACCACGATGATAGCGCCGCCACACCCAGGCAATGCGCCAAGCAGGGCTGCAAAAAATACCTGAAAATTTCCAGACTCAGATAATTTCTTGGTAATATCAATTTTGAATAGCCGCTCAATCCCGTAAAATAAAAATAATGTAGCGGCAACAAACGAGGTTACTTGTATGTAGGCATCAGCAATAGACGCTATAACGATCTCACCAAATTCGTGATTTAAAAGACCATATCCAAGCACGCTTAAGATAAATAGCGTTATTACTAATTTCTGGCTATTTACTGAATTTAGGCGAGTAGACGCTACTGACGCATCAGCCATGCTATTTCCTGCTGACATACTAGTTTACTATCCATAATATATAAAATAGGGAACTTACATAGTTAGTCAAGGCTAAATTTATTGTTTTCTAATCTGAAGCTTGTAAGAAGTCTTGGATATAAAAGTTGAATCTAGAATAGGACGTAACGTTGCAATTTTAAGTAATTGACATAAATGACCTAAAATATAGAAAGATGACGTTGCACGAATACAGATTAAAAAAAAATGAGAAGTATATTTTTGCTTAATAACGGCTATGCTGCTTCTTTTGGTTAGACATAACGACCTTATGGCAGAATGAGGACAGGCTAGATGACATCATTTACGGTTACGGCGCAGACAGATGATGCGGTTAGAATATCAGAGGTGAGGCATTGGACGGATAGATTATTTTCTTTCTCAGTAGAACGCCCGGCTAGTTTTAGATTTCGTTCTGGAGAATTCATAATGCTTGGCCTTCTTGATGAGAGAGGCAAACCCTTATTAAGGGCCTATTCAATTGCCTCGCCAAGTTGGGATGAACAGTTGGGATTTTACTCGATAAAAGTCCCAGACGGCCCGCTTACCTCAAGATTACAGAATATACAAATCGGTGATTTCATAATCATGCGAAAAAAGCCTGTCGGAACATTAGTGTTAGATGCATTAATCCCTGGAAAGCGGATTTATATGATTGCCACAGGCACAGGCATCGCCCCTTTTGCCTCTCTTATAAGAGACCCTGAATTATATGAAAAGTATGAGCAGGTTATATTGATACATACATGCCGAGATATAGCAGAGCTAGCCTATGGAAAAGAGCTGGTTGAAACTATGAAGGAAAATCCGCTGATAGGCGAATCTGCGCTGAAACAACTCAGATATTTGCCATCTACAACGCGTGAGGATTCTGAAATAACCGGAAGAGCAACAGACTTAATTCGCAACGGAGAATTATTTTCCCTATTATCCGCCGCGCCATTTTCACCTGAACAGGATAGAGTAATGATTTGTGGCTCGATGGCAATGAATACAGATATGAAAGAAATTTGTGAGGAATTTGGACTTGTTGAAGGTGCAAATTCACAGCCCGGCCATTATGTGGTGGAAAAGGCGTTTGTTGGCTAGATTAAATGTTCACTTTTAAAAAAGTAACGGCATCAGTGACAGCACTAGTGATGGCAAAAAGCGACGGTAAAAAATGCAGATCACTTACTCAGCTCCGCTATTAATTGTTGCAATGTTTGCGCTTGTTGCCCTTCGGCTGGAATTTCATTTAAGATATCTGACCATAGCTTAATGGCTGTGTTATTATCTCCGATTTGTCGCCAATATTCGCCTTCAAGAAACTTTATTGAGTTGGATTGCCTTAAGCTATCTGGCAGCAAGGCTAATTGGTTTTCAACCAGTTGCGTTAATGATAAACTGGTGTGCGATAAAAGAGCAGCTTCGATCAGCGCAATTCTTTGCTCGTCTGAAGTAACAGCATTAGCGGCAGAGTTAAGCGCATTACTTGCAGACGCAACATCTTGCATCGACAGATGCGCGTTTGCTAGCTGAAGCCACCCATAAAAATTTTCTGGCTGTTGTTCCAACCTGTCAGAGAGACGTTGCACCATTTGTTGGATAAATTGAGCTTGTTCTATTTCTGATAGATTAGAAAATTGCGAGCGCTGTTCTTCGAATAATGTTGGATTTACATCTATTAATGCATTATTGCCCCCTGAATCTGAAATATTACTTTTTGGCAGGCTTGCAAATTTAATTTTTGGGATATCAACCCCATTTGATGTTGCAGCTTTTGCAATATCAGATCGTAATGTATCGGCTAGAGGCGAGTCTGGTAGAATTAGCGTTGCTGTGGATTGCCATGCTAGTATGGCATCTCCCATCTCACCTTTCTGAAATGATTCAAGGCCTCTTAAATAAAGAGCGCGTATATCTTCAGGGTTGGTTTGCAATGCTTGTGATATCAGGCTTGAAGCAGCTTTAGTTACTTGCCCATCTGCTTGTCTTGTAAGTGCTTCAGCCAGTTGAGATTTTATCCGGGCATCACCGCCACTGAGTGATAATGATTTTTCCAGCGCGTTAACTTCATCTTCAATTGAGCCTATTTGCGATGCGGTTGCTGCTAACATAAATTGCGCGGACAGACTCTCAGGATTTTTCTCAACGCGGGCTTTTGCTTGATTAAAGGCCTTAAGAGCCGCATTTTGCCTATCTTCTAATTCTTTTTCTGCTGTTGCTCGCATCTCGCTTCGTTCTGCAAGCGGCTGGTCATTCAGGTCTGGCCGTCCCAAGCCAAGATAAATAGCAACGCTTAGAATTAACACAAATACAGGAAAGGTGATTTTGATTATAGCTGGAATTTGAGCTTCTCCTGTCTCGCTCTTCTTCTTTTTTTTGCTTGAAGGCAAGACAACTTGTAATCCAGAGGATTTGTTGTTTTGTGATAAAGAGCCGCGATTATTTTTTTTGGCAGCGAAGAATAAATTCGCCATTAATAATATACCTATGCCAAGAATTGCCAGAGGTGCAATCCATAACAAATAAGTAGCAGGCTGAATTGGCGGTGATAATAAAACGAACTCGCCATATTTTTCTCTCAACGCCAGAAAAATCGCCTCATCACTCATATCTTGTTTTAAATAATCGCGCACTTGCTTTCTTAAATCTATCGCGAGCTCTGCATCTGAATCATCAATTGACTGGTTTTGACAGACAAGGCATCTAAGACCAGCAGATATAGTGCGCGCCCTTTTTTCAAGAACAGGGTCTTCTAGCATTTCCTCAGCTGTAATCGCAAAAGCGTTTTTAAGAATAAGCGGCGAGAACAGGGTAATCGCTATAACCACACCCATTAGGACAGCGATAAGTTGGCTGATAGCGGATTTATTGACGCCGATTACACCTCTCATTGCATCATCTCTTCAATTTTGGGCAGGAATATAGAGCGATAAACATCATGCGTCATCTCACCCGCATGACGGATAATTATTATGCCTTCATCAGAGATAAGAAATGTTTCTGGAATGCCATACACACCCCAGTTAATCGCCGTTTTCCCATCATTATCAAGCCCTATATGCAGGAATGGATTGCCAAACCGTTCTAAAAAAATTGCCAATTCATCTGGCTTATCCTTGTAGGCAACCCCGATAATGGGAACTTTTTGAGATAATTTCTCCAGAAACGGAATTTCTTTCTGGCAAGGGGCGCACCAACTCGCAAAATAATTTACGATAAAAGGCTTATCTCCAATCATCTGTTTAAAATCTAAGGCGGCATCGGAAGAGGCCTGACTTCTTCCATAGGAGGTTAAAACAAGTTCAGGCGCTTTTTTGCCGACTAGCGGGGAGGGAAGCTGGGTTCTGCTTTGATCACCATTTAATATTGATATCATTGCAACCCCAGAAATAAGGGCAATTACACAGAAAATTCCAATTGGCAGGATATAACGAACATTCATGATGTTAACGCTGTTTGTGTGTGTTTAGGTTTTAATCGCTGTATTATTATGGATGTTGCAACGCCTGATGCCATCATAATAACACCAATCCAAATCCATGACACAAAAGGTTTGTGATAGAGTCTTACGGTATAGCCATCTGCCCTATTACCTTCTCCTAAGACAGCATAGTAATCGGCGGTCACTGTTTGACGAATGGCAGCTTCAGTTGTTGTTTGTCTTTCAACTGGGTAAATTCGTTTCTCTGGATATAACATACCTATCTGTTTATTATCACTATCAGAAAGCTTCAATGTAGCAACCAGCGCTTCATAATTACGGCCATTTCTGGTGGAAATATCTTGAAGCACTGCACTATCAGACCCTAAGGAAATCTTATCCCCAATATGCATGCGCGCAACAGACTCGGTTTTGTAGATACCATCGCCAAGAGCGCCAACAAGAAAAATAACAATGCCAAAATGTGCTATCCACATACCCCATTGAAGATGGAGGATATGCGGCCAGAAATCAGAATTGCGGTTTAATTTTTGAATTTTAACAAAAATATCGCATAAAATGGTGATACCAAGCCATCCAGCAGTTGCAATCCCAGCCAGCGCAGATATTGATAATTCAGGGCTTGCCCAAAACGAAATTGCAGAAATCACAGTTGTACCTGCAATTGCGACTATCCAGATTTGATTTGATTTAGGCAGGATGCCTCTTTTCCATACCAAAAATGGACCAATCCCCATCATTATAACCAGTAATGCCATGATGGGATTAAAGGTAGCCTCAAAATAGGGAGGCCCCACTGTAATTTTCATGCCAGTCGCTATCTCTAATGCGATAGGGTAGAACGTGCCAATTAGCACAATGATTGATGCACATATCAAAAGAAAGTTGTTTATTACCAGCCCTGTTTCTCGGCTGAGTAGATGTAAATATCCATTTGTTTTTATTTTTGGGCCTTGAATGGCAAATAATAATAGCGGCGGGCCAATTGAGAAAATCAAAATACTTAATATGAATAATCCACGTGTTGGGTCTGATGCAAAGCTATGAACAGAGGTCAAAAGACCAGAGCGAACAATAAAGGTTCCCAGCAAAGATAATGAAAAACCAGTGATTGCCAAAAGGACTGTCCAGCTTTTAAGCAGGTCTCGTTGTTCTACTACAATGACTGAATGCAATAAGGCCGTAGCAACAAGCCAAGGCATAAGAGAGGCATTCTCAACGGGATCCCAAAACCACCATCCGCCCCAACCAAGCTCATAATAGGCCCACCAGCTGCCAAGTCCAATTCCAAGTGTTAATGCACACCATGCAATTTGCACCCAAACCCGCATATAACGAGCCCAGTTTCTATCCACTGAATTTGTGATAAGACCAGCAACTGCAAAAGAAAATGCTAGTGATAAACCCACATACCCTACATATAAGGTTGGTGGGTGAAGTGCTAACCCTATATCCTGCAATACTGGGTTAAGGCCATTGCCATTTAACGCAGGCACAGAAAGCCTCTCAAATGGGTTGGAAGTAAAAAGGCTAAATGCAATAAAGGCGGCACTAATAACCCCTTGCATGCCCAGGGTTGCTGATTTTTGTAAGAGCCCCATTGTTTTTTGGGTAAGCGCTAATCCAGCACCAAAAACAGACAGAATAACAATCCACATTAGCAGAGAGCCTTCATGATTGCCCCAGCTGCCAGAAATTTTATAGATGAGGGGCTTACTAGAATGGGAATGCTCTGCTACCAGAGCTACTGAAAAATCTGATACAATAAAGGCCCATACCAAACAGCTAAAAGATATCAATACAAAAATGGCATTCAAAATCGCTAATCTGATAGTAACGTTGTGAATTGCATCTATTGATTTTCTGGCTGCATAAATAGGGGCAAGAGACTGACATAGTGACAGAACAAAGGCAAAAATCAGCGAGAAATGTCCAATCTCGGTAATCATTTAGTTGCCTCTCCTTGCCAGACCCCTTGTTCTTTTAATTTATCAGCTACCTCGCGCGGCATATATTGCTCATCATGTTTTGCCATTACTGTATCTGCATTGAAAGTATCATTATTAAACTTCCCTTCTACTATAACCCCCTGACCACCGCGAAAAATATCGGGAAGCGCCCCTGTATAAATAACGGCTTGCTGGCTATTTACATCTTCTACAACAAACCGAGCTGTCAGCCCATCAATACGGATACTATCTTTTTGCACGAGCCCTCCCATTCGAATAGCGCGATTGCCGATTTCTAATGTGTCTATTTCTGAAGGGGTGTAAAAATAAACAATATTCTCTTTAAGAGCGGACACTGTTAATCCCACTGCTGTTGCAAGAAAGATAGCAGCTACTCCAAAAAGTATTAATCGTTTCAGCTTTGGTGACATGCATGTCTCTTTTCTATCAAATACCAACCAACCGCCAAGAATGGTGACAAGGAGGGTCACAAGAATGGTGAATAGCATGAGCTAAGATAATGTAACAGATGAGGCCGTATGTTTGTTCTTCGAGCTCTTGTATAAACACGTTCAAGCCCACAATGTAACAAGTTCATTTCTTCATTCAAGTGTCCTGTGTCACTATTTCACAGGCCTATCTCACAAGCGTTAAATCTGTTTCATCAGGCATTTTGCCATGTATTTCGTAAAATAATTCAAAAACCAAGAGATCAAATTAGGAATCCCCTTTTGCGTTTTTATTGAATTAGACAAAAATTTACTATGATATATCGCAAAAATTAAAAAATATTGTTTATTTAGGTCTATTTAGGTTCACTATTAAAAAATATTTCTATATCTAAAGGAATTGCCCAAAAAAGGGTGCGGGTTGTTTTGGGTTTTCGTAAATATCATAGCTCACCCTCTACAGGGCACACACACAATCTAAGAAAAGAGAGACCAATGAAACGTTTATTTAACACCTTATCAATAGGCATTTTAACAATACTTGCTGCGTTAATGACAGCCAGTGTTGCAACTGCATCAACCCCTTTGGTTTCAGCAAATTGGTTGGCAGATAATCTTAATAATCCTGAGTTAGTAATTATCGATTTGCGTAATTCAATAGATGGCGGCGGATATGAGACTTTCTTAGAAGGCCATATTCCAGGGGCTATTCATTCTGATTATGGTAAAGCTGGATGGCGTGTTTCACGAGATGGCACGCCTGGATTATTACCTACAGACAGCCAGTTCCAATCGCTAGCGCGTAATCTAGGCATTAATGACAACTCACAAATTGTGATTGTCCCAGCGGGTGTATCTTCAACGGATTTTGGCTCGTCAGCACGCGCCTATTGGACGTTTAAAGTGTTCGGGCACGAAGATGTTTCTATCCTTAATGGTGGATGGAACAACTGGAGCAAGACATATCCAAATAAGATTGATTCAGGAGCCCCGATTGCACCTATTGAAGGCGACTTTGTAGCATCATTTTCTCCCGACGGCTATATTGATACAGACGGGGTGGAGCTGATAGTTTCTGATAAATCATCTCCTGTCGCTCTTCTAGATGGACGCCCAGAGGCCCAGTTTTGGGGAGACGGAAAACACCCAAAAGCCAGCGCGGCTGGACATATTCCAGGTGCAATATTAATCTCGCAGTCAAATGCATATAATGAAACTGACAATCAAATTAAACCGGTCGAGATATTGGCAGAGATTTATGATGACGTTACAGAGGGTCCAGTTGTAAGCTATTGTAATACAGGGCATTGGGCAGCCACAAACTGGTTCGTATTATCTGAAATACTTGGAAATAAAAATGTACTCTTGTATGATGGCTCAATGGTGGAATGGACAAAAGATCAAAGCCGTCCATTAGTGTCAGAGAAATCAAACCTTACTAAGGTTAGAGAATTCTTGAAACTTGGATAAGGAACTTCATATGGCAAATTCTGCTTCAAAAGCAGAGATGTCTCAGTCTACGCAAATTGGCCAGAATACTAAAACAGATTATTTAGTAATCTTAATCCTGACCATTGCGGGATTGATTGTCGCTGGACTTGTATCTCTTGATACTGGGGGCAAAGGCGTAATCCTATTTATTTTGGGCGCGCTTTTAGGGGCTTCGTTTTTATTTTTTCAATATGGGTTTGCTTCAGGCTGGCGATTGCTGATAACACAAGGTGATACCCGTCCCATGGGCTATCATTTTCTGCTTGTCGGATTATGCTCTTTGGTGTCTTTGCCAGTAAGTTTTTTAGATTTAGGGGCTTCTGGCAGTCTTGCGCCGATATCAATCTCCCTCATAATGGGCTCCTTTATATTTGGAATTGGAATGCAACTTGCCAATGGATGCGGGTCTGGCGTTTTATTCACTTATGGCGGCGGTTCTGCGCGAATGTTATTTGCGCTACCTGGGTTTGTAATTGGATCTGTATTAGGCAGTCTTGCTCTGCCGCCAGTCTTGGAATGGGGCGCGCTTAATCCAATTGCAATTGGTGGAAGTGACAGCTTGTTAGTTTCTCTTTTAACAAATGCCTCATTGATTTTTGGGGTAATGGCTGTGTGTTTTTACCTAGCGCATAAAACAGGTCGCGCGCTTAGCAAAAAATGGCTTTTAGGAACGGGATTAATTGCGGTTCTGTGCGCTTTGGTGTTTGTTATCTCTGGCCATCCTTGGGGGGTAACGTTCGGATTTACCGTTTGGGGCGGCAAGCTTGCTTTATTAGCAGGTCTGCCAATTGATAAGGCGGTATTTTGGCAGTGGCCAGGGCCTGCTCTAGCTCTAAAACAATCTGTATTTGCGGATATTAGCAGTCTTATGAATTTTGGAATGATAATTGGAGCAGGATTACTTGCCGCCATAACCGCAAGCTTTGCACAGCAACCATGGCCTCCTTCTCGCCAGCTAATAGCCGCAATTATTGGCGGTTTACTAATGGGGGTAGGGGCAAGATTGGCATTTGGATGTAATATTGGTGCATTTTTGGCTGGGATTTCTTCTGGAAGCTTACATGGCTGGCTCTGGGCGATATGTGCGTTAGCGGGAAGTTGGATAGGCATCAAGATTAGACCTTATTTTGGATTTTAAAAGCGATGTATATCTCCCCTAGAAAAATTCATATAACGCTGTTTTTGCTGATTTTTATAGTGCTTGGCCTAGACCATCTTACAAGCCCTACCTCCAGAAATCTTGCAGCACCAGCAGATGGCGCCGCCTCTTGTGCACCTTGCGGGGCACCGTGTCCGCAATAACAGATGTCTTTTGTGATATCTGGTAGCAAATTGGGTATTTGTTCGGGTAGCATAACAAAGAGCTCATATTGACCTTGGAATTGAAGTCAGGCAACAATGATGCTCCATTTTTGAGTGTTGCTAGAATCAAACAAAGGCGAATATCAAAATGCTACTTCCTATTTTTCATCACTATCCGCAATCCCCTATCGCAGAAAAAATCCGTATGACATTCGGTATAATGGGGATGGAATGGCAATCTGTTCATATACCGCGTATACCGCCAAAACCGTTATTAATGCCACTTACGGGTGGCTATCGCAGAACACCTGTATTGCAGCTCGGATCAGACATATTCTGCGATAGCCAGTCTATTGCAGGGCAACTTGGATTACAAAATAGTGAGGTATCTGCGTATCAGCTATCCAATAAGGCTCTTGAGCTAATCCTAGGAAGCTTTGGTGAAACGATTTTATTTAGCCTTACCGTAAGGGTGGTACTTACAAGTTCCATGGGTGTTGCACCCGAAGAATTCATTAAGGATAGAGGCTCATTATATTTCGAGCCTGGATGGACGGTAGAAGAGATGAGAGATTCGCTTCCCAGTATCTTAATGCAATTGCAAGCTGCCTTTGATTTAATAAATCATCATCTGCTGGAAAATGGCCCTTTTATGAATGGGGATAGGCCCAGCTATTCTGACGCGGTTGTGCAACATTGTGTTTGGTTTTTATGTGGTCGCTTTGAAGGCGGGGATGAATTTATCAAGCCTTTTGATGCGATATGCAAGCAGCGTGACCTTATTGCATCACTTGGTCATGGCACATCACATGATATTTCAGCAGAGCAGGCATTAGAAACGGCAATTAAAAATCCCCCCAAAGCCCCAAAAGGTATAAATTGTACCTATACTGGCGGTTTGAAATACGCACAGAAGGTAAAAATTCGTCCAAATGGTAGAACCTCTGACCCAGATGTCATAGGCGCGCTTCGCTATCTTGATGAGACACTCATCATAATCGATTATGCGCATGAGGATGCAGGACAGGTCGCCATACATTTTCCAGTATTAGGCTATCAAATTTCAGCGCTTTGAGTTGCAACCTATCAAGATTAGCCTTTGCGCTAACCTTCTGAGGACAGCTTAGATACTCTGCCTTTGAGCGTAAGCGGAATTTGGGATGCCATAAATAAGGCCGTTGCAGGGGCAAGCACAAATACTTTTATGTTAACCCAGCCCTCATCATCAAATGTTCTCCACGCAGCTTCATTAGCAATAGCAAGACAAACAAAAAACAGCCCCCATCGGATGGAGAGTTTCATCCAAGTTTCATGTGTTAACTGAAACTGCCTTCCAAAAAATAATTTCATTACAGGGTAGTTTCGAGCCCATCCAAATATTAATATTCCAGCAAAGGAGATATTGAATAGGCTGGACTGAATTTTTATGAAAATCGTTTCTTCTGTGATAAAGGCAACTGCTAAAAATAGTACGGAAATTAGAGTAGAAAACAGTGGAAAGTACAAAATAGACTTATCTTTAGCATAGTGAGCGAAAATAAGAACAGCCGAAGATAAAATAGCCGCAAACGCACCAATATATAACGAGAACATACTTGTTCCAACAAACAATGCTACCAAAGGCAAAGTCTCTAATAAAACGGATAAAAACGGTTTCATATTTTATTATTTTTTTAATTTCATTCCCTTTTGAAATAATTCCCAATGCCGAAAAGGAAATAGCTATGAGCTAAATTGCGTGAGAACATTTAATTGGGTGGTTCTAATAGTCAAACACTTGATTGCGGTCTTGAGAAATATCCTAAAATGCTTGTCATCTGGCATGATGCATGTGATATATTTATCCTTGTTGGAATAGCAAAAAATTCAGGCATCAATAATGTTGTTGGAGAAAAATTGTGTCAAATTTATTTGATGATGATTCGTTAGAAGCGTTAAAAATGGACCTTAAAAGTTGGTCATTTCAGGCTGATAGTAAGGCTATGAGCAGGGCCTTAAAATTTAACGGTTTCGGATCTGCAATGGGGTTCATGATGCAAGTTGCGATTATAGCTGATAAAATGAACCATCATCCTGAATGGTCAAATGTCTATAGTACGGTGAAGATAAACCTTACCACCCATGATGCTGGCGGGATTACGAATTTGGATGAAGCGCTTGCAAAACAAATTGATAAAATTGCACTTCAATTAGGTGCAACCAGCCTCTAATGTCAGAGTTTGCTGCTGAGTATTATTGGGTAATTATTGTAACATCATTCTTCCTTGCGGGCATTGTAAAAGGAACACTTGGTCTAGGGCTTCCAACCGTTGCCATTACCCTTCTTACCTTTTTTATCCCGCCTGTTGACGCGGTTATGATGAACGTAATTCCTGTTCTGCTTTTAAATAGCTGGCAATATTATCAGGCTGAAGACCATCTTTTTGTGATTAAAAAATATTGGCGGCTTGCTGCATGGATGATGGCAAGTTTGGCGGTTTTTTCGTTTGTTACGGTGCATTTATCAAATGAGCTTATTAAGCTATGGATTGGCGTTGGTATATTGAGTTTTTTTGCAACAAATATCAGAAGTGGTGGATGGCATATTCCACCAGAAAAAATGAAAAAATGGCAACCGATTGTTGGGGGTATCTCTGGCTTTGTAGGGGGACCGACTGCACTTTGGGCTATTCCGCTTACGATTTACCTTATATCTGCCAAAATTCCGAAGCGGGAATTTGTTGATACCATGGGATTTTTGTTGCTGGTAGGATGTGTCCCTGTCATTTTCGGATATGTATCAACCGAAGTTTTTGTTTTTTCTGAGATGTGGTTTCCCAGTTTGGTTGCAACATTAGTGGCAACAGCTGGATTTATTCTTGGCCAATTAATTAGAGATAAAATATCAGCCGAGTTATTTAGAAAATTATTATTGTGGATGTTTTTTATTATGGGAATACGAATGATAGCTGAAGCTCTTTTATAGGGGAAATACCAAATTTGAATAATAAATCGTGGTTTTTATTATTACTTTTATCATTCATATGGGGTGGGTCTTTCTATTTTATTGGTGAGGGCGTTCGGTATGTTCCGCCGCTAACGCTTGTCTGGTATAGAATTCTGTTTGCTGGGATTGCCTTATATATACTGCTTTTATGGCGGCGGCAAAAATTACCAACTCAATTTGATTTCTGGTTTCGTATTTCAATAATGGTACTATTGAATAATATTATTCCATTTACGCTTATCGCCTGGGGTCAACAGACAATAAGCGGGGGTCTGGCTGCGATTTTAAATTCTAATACTGCATTTGCAGCGGTTTTTATTGCAGCAATATTCATTCCCTCAGAGCCATTAGATGCAAGACGAGTGATAGGCACTCTAATTGGTATTATAGGGGTGGTTTTAGTGATTGGCATGGATGCCTTGACAGAAATCACACTTGCATCTTTAAGCCAGCTCGCCATATTGCTCGCCACTATTAGTTATGCGTTAGGAAGTGTGTGGGGTAAAACACGTCTCTCAAGCTACAAGCCGCTGGATATTGCCTGCGGAACATTGCTGGTTGGATCTGTAATTGTTGCACCGATTATGGTTTTGGCAGATGGCATACCAGATCTAGCAGCATTTGAGTGGAAGTTTATAACAATACTTATAGGACTTAGTATCGCTGGTACTGCCTTTGCTTATGTTATTTATTATCGTATTTTAGAACTTGCAGGTGCATCTAGTCTCATGCTTGTGACGATCATTGTGCCTATTTTTGCAGTATCGATTGATGCTATTATTCTCTCAAAATGGATTTCTGCTCAAACCCTTGGCGGTTTTGTGATTATAAGCCTTGGGCTGTCCTTGATAGATGGCAGAATTTGGTGGCTTATTGCCAAAAGGTTAAAAGCCAGATAACGCACAATCCAGATATAATAGTCGCAACAGTAGAGCGTGTATAATAAGCAACAATAATAGCAATGATGGCTGCCCCTATTCTTAGATTATCTTGAATAATAAGAGCGCCTGTTTCGGGCGAGATAAAAATAGCGGGAACAATGATTGCCGTTAATACCGATACGGGCACAAACTTCATGGCTAATTGCAGCCAGATTGGAAGCGTTTTTGGCATTAAGTGAGATAGGGTAAGAAATCGTGCGGCAAAGGTCAGGATTCCTGCACAAATAATAGCAAGCCAGACTATCATGGCTTTTCCTCAGTTTTTGTGTCTCGTGAATCCATTAAGTAGCTAGAGGCTGTGCCAGCAATAATGCCACAAATAGCAGAAATAATAATCCAGAGATTAAAGGGCAGAAACTGAAATATCAAAGCAGCAGTTCCAGAAGAAACACCCGCAAATATTTGCGGAAAATGCGTTAGAGAAGGAATTACAACGGCAATAAATGTAAGTGGAACAGCAAATCCAAGCTGAAAATTATCTGGTATTGTTGGGCCAGCTATTATTCCGATTAGAGTCGATATCTGCCAACAGGACCAAAGGATTAGACCACTTCCCAGTAAGTGATAATGCATTGCATCTGAGGAATGCTTTTGGGTGAATCTTAGATGCGAAATTGCAAATGCTTCATCGGTCAGTAAATAGCCAAGAAGGATGCGCCAATGTAAGGGTAAATGGCGTAAATATTCTGACATAACAAGCCCATAGAGTATATGGCGAAGGTTAACAGCACTAACGGTTGTGACTAATATGGTAAAGGGCGTGCCTGTTGCGTATAATTGTGTAAATACAATCTGGCTAGCACCGCCGAATAAGATAGAGGACATAAAAAAAGTTTGAAGCGGTGTCAAACCTGCCTCTAGCCCTACCATGCCAAATACGATACCAAAAGGGATAACCGCTAATTGCAAGGGAAGGCCGTCTTTTATACCTGCCAGGAATTCGCTCAGCGCGCCTTTATTTTTACCAGAAAACATCGCAACACCAAAAATTTTCCTGCATTATGAAGATTACAAATTGGGTTACAGAATAACACATCAATAAAAGGATGCTGGTTTGCACGCAACATGTTATTTATGTAATCCAGTACCATCATTTAATACAAGAGGATATTTGACGAATGACAGATCACTATAATGTGATTAGCAAACAGAGTGCGCAGAATAAACGAATTGTGATGCGGGTTGATTTCAATGTGCCAATGCAAGACGGAAAAATCTTGGATGATACCAGAATAAAACGCGTTATTCCTGGAATAAAAACCCTGTTAGAATGTTCAAAGCAACTTATTTTAGTAACACATCTTGGACGCCCCAAAGGGAATGTTGATAACACGCTCTCGTCGCAACCGCTCCAAGAATATCTTAGTAACGCATTATCAATGTCAGTGCGTTTTATACCGCATATCGAAGATCCTTCACAGCTTTCAGAGGCGGTAGATTCCCATGATAAAATCTGTTTGCTGGAGAATTGCCGCTTTTATGCAGGCGAAGAACAAAATGACCAAAATCTGGCACGCGCTTATGCAAGTCTTGCCGATATTTATGTCAATGATGCGTTTTCGTGTTCTCATCGCTCACACGCCTCCATTCAGGCGATTACTGGGTTTCTGCCAAGCTTTGCAGGCCCTGTTCTTGCAGCAGAGCTAACAGCGCTGTCGGATGCATTGGAAAGCCCGAAGCGGCCCGTGGCGGCCTTTGTTGGCGGCGCAAAAATATCTACCAAACTTTCTGTATTAGAAAATCTGATCTCCAAAGTGGATAAGCTGCTTCTTGCAGGAGCAATGGCAAACACGTTTCTTGCTGCGAGGCAAATACCAGTGGCTGCATCATTATATGAGCCAGATTTGATACCTACGGCTAAAATGATATCAGAGCTTGCGCAACAACAAGGATGCGAGATAATTTTACCAGTTGATGGTGTTGTAAGTACAAAATTAGAAAAAGGGGGGCGCTTTCACACGCGCCTTAACGGCGCGCTCGAAGTTAATGAGATGATTTTAGATATTGGTCCTGCCTCCGTCGCTTTATTCAAAGAACATATAAAAGACTGCAAAACATTATTATGGAACGGACCTGCTGGCGCATTTGAAATTGCCCCATATGATGAGGCTAGTAAATCGCTTGGCGCGTTTATAGGCATGAGAACCCGCAACGGGCAGCTTATAAGTGTTGCTGGCGGCGGCGATACGGTCGCTGCTGTAAATCTTGCAGGCGTAGCAGATGAGCTTACTTATGTATCACTGGCAGGAGGCGCTTTTCTTGAATGGATTGAAGGAAAATCACTTCCAGGTATTGAAGCCTTACAGTCATCAGATTAGATGAATTATAAACAGGCGTTCTGCAAAAACTTAACCTTAAGGGTACCCAAATATGTTTTTTGATAATCCGTTTAAAACTAGACTACCAGATAGCCATGAAGCGCTTAAAGGCAGAGCACAGAAAATCAAGACCTCACAAAGGCACGCTGTCTTAAATACCGCCATGCATCCCCCTTTTCCAGATAATCTTCATAAACTTGTTGTTGGAATGGGATGTTTTTGGGGGGCAGAGAGATTATTTTGGAAATGCGAGGGTGTGTATTCAACCGCAGTTGGTTATTCAGGCGGTACCACGCCCAATCCTACTTATGAAGAAGTTTGTTCAGGGCGTACAGGCCATACCGAAGCTGTTTTGATTATTTATGATCCCAAACAAGTATCTTTGGATAGACTGCTTGGTATTTTTTGGGAAGAACATAACCCAACCCAGTTTATGAGACAGGGAAATGACAGAGGAACTCAATATCGCTCAGCTCTATATGCGTTCGATGAAAAACAGCTTGCTGAGTTAACACACTCTGCTGAACATTATCAGTCTGCCTTAAAAAAAGCAGGCCATCGTGATATTACAACAGAGATTAAAATGCATGAGCATTTCTATTATGCAGAGGACTATCATCAGCAATATTTACATAAAGTGCCAAATGGCTATTGTGGACTTGCTGGATGTGGGATTTCGTATGAATACGCCTCTTGACCTTTAGCATTGGGCAGTCTATAAACCAGCACGTTTTTCCTAGAAATGGAAGTTGTCATGAAAGTTGTAAGTTCTCTTAAAACCATTAAAAATCGCGATCGTCATTGCCAGGTGGTACGTCGTCGCGGTAGGTTATATGTCATCAATAAGAGAAACCCACGTTTGAAAGCGCGTCAGGGGTAGTAGCGGGTTACCAAAAGGCACGATTTAGCATAAATGTGAAAGACAGTCACAAAGCCGGCTTTTAAGCTGGCTTTTTTTATATTCTGGCTTTTTTTTATTAGGGCTGTTTTTTGTTAATTCCTCGTTTTTTTGAAAAACTTCTTCTAACTCTGCTGGTTGATGATTGATTTTTTTCACATGACCACCCTATATAATTAGGGTAGGATCGATAAAGCCAGATCCATAAAGCAGATCCGAATCGGGGGTTATAGAAATGGGTGTTCCATCGCCAGATAGTGAGATTTTATCAAGACGAGATGATATTATTGCGGGTCTGAAATCAATGCTTCCAGATGAGTGTGTTTTAGACAGCCTTACTTCTATGCGTGCGTATGATGCGGATGGATTATCCTCCTATCGTCAAACACCGCTTGCTGTTGTGCTCCCCACAAATGTCGCGCAAATCGCCTCTGTTATGAGATGGTGTAAGCATAATGAAGTAAAAATAGTGCCAAGAGGGGCTGGAACATCTCTTTCTGGGGGGGCAACACCTCTTGCAGACGGCATTTTACTTAGTCTTGCGAAGTTTAATAAAATATTAGACATAGATTATGAAAACCGATGTGTGGTAACGCAGCCCGGAGTTACTAACCTTGGAATTACCCATGCAGTTGAAGATGCGGGATTTTATTATGCACCAGATCCCTCTAGCCAAATTGCCTGTTCAATTGGCGGCAATATAGCTGAGAATTCTGGCGGCGTGCATTGCTTGAAGTATGGTCTGACCACAAATAATGTGCTTGGCGTTGAGATAGTAACCATGGAAGGGGAGGTCATTCGGATAGGCGGCAGGCATCTTGATTCAGGCTCGCTTGATTTATTAGGTGTTTTAACAGGCTCTGAGGGTTTGTTAGGTGTTGTAACAGAAGTTACGGTTCGAATTTTGCGCAAACCATCAACCCAGCGTGCAATGCTTGTTGGCTTTGAATCAGCTCTGGATGCTGGCAAAGCGGTATCAGATGTGATTTCCGCTGGCATTATTCCAGCTGGAATGGAAATGATGGATAATCCTGCCATCAGGGCAGCTGAAGATTTTGTGAATGTAGGATACCCAAGAGAAGCAGCAGCACTGTTAATCGTCGAGCTAGACGGGCCGAGCGTTGAAGTAGATGCGTTACTTGAATCGGTAGAGCGCATAATGCGCAAAGCAGGTGCAAATTCGGTGCGTCTATCTCAGTCAGAACAGGAAAGAATAGACTTCTGGTCTGGGCGAAAGGCAGCCTTTCCCGCTGTTGGCCGTATTTCACCAGACTATTTATGCATGGATGGCACGATACCAAGAAAGGCACTCCCTGAAATGCTGGTTAAAATGTCGTCCTTGTCTCAACAATATGGATTGAGAGTTGCAAATGTGTTTCACGCGGGTGATGGAAATCTGCACCCCCTTATTCTATTTGATGCTAATATCGAGGGTGATCTTGAACGAGCGGAGGCATTCGGAGCAGACATATTGCGTCACTGTGTGGCGCTTGGCGGGGTTTTAACAGGAGAACATGGCGTTGGGATCGAGAAGCGAGATCTGATGGGTGAGATGTTTAATGAAACTGATCTCAAACAACAACAGCGTTTAAAATGTGCGTTTGATCCCCAACATTTATTGAATCCGGGTAAGGTATTCCCTCAACTCCATAGATGTGCTGAACTTGGACGATTGCATGTGCATCATGGCACGCTTCCACATCCGGACCTGCCTAGGTTTTAAGTTTACCTAAGTTTTATAGTTCATAATTCGGCTAGAGCATTTGTTTGATGAAGTTATTATATCCTGATACCTTGGAAAGTCTGCAAAACATGGTTGCAGAAGCTCTGGCAGAAGAAACAGCATTAAAAATCGAGGGTTGTGGAACGCTAGATGGGGTTGGACGCCCTGTTAATGCCCAGAAATGCATTAGCATGAAGAACTATACGGGGATTATTGATTATGATCCTGCAGAGCTTGTGCTGGTAGCTCGTGCCGGGACGCGTTTGCGAGAAGTGGAAGAATTGCTTGCCTCGGAAAATCAGCTTCTAGCCTTTGAGCCCCCCCATTTTAACAGCCTATATGAAGATGCAAACGCACAGCCAACCAACCAGACGATAGGCGGCGTAATAGGCGCGGGTCTTGCAGGCTCAAGACGGATATCAGCAGGTAGTGCAAGAGACTATCTTCTTGGTTTTACGGCTATTTCTGGCAGAGCCGAACTTTTTAAATCTGGTAGCCGTGTGATGAAAAATGTTACAGGATATGATTTGTCCAAGCTTATGACAGGATCATTTGGAACATTAGCAATTATGGATGAAATTACCTTGAAAGTTCTGCCAGCTCCTGAGGTAGCTTATAGCTGTATCGTGCCTACATCTGATATGTTTGCGGCTCAGAAAATAGTAGGTCAGATTTTTGCAAGTCCAGTGGAAGCATCAGGCGGGGTTATAGTGCCTGTTGAAATCGCAAAAGCGCTGTCGTTAGATATTGGCGAGCAAGGCGCTGCTGCCATTATTCGAATTGAGGGTATTGAGATTTCTGTTCTAGATAGAATAAACCAAATCCGAGAATTGCTTTGCAAAACACAGGAATGCTTTTTGCTGGAAAATCAGGAAACTACTGAATTATGGCGCGCATTATGTAACGGCAAGCCGCTTTCAAAATCTGATCAAATTTGGCAGATATCAACACCTCCTGCAAGCGGGCCATCTCTGTTTAAGGCCATAAGCGATAGAACTGACATATCTGGATTTCTGGATTGGGCTGGCGGACTTGTTTGGATAGCTGGAAAGAGCGAAAATTTGCATGATATTATTCGCACCGAACTTGCGTCTCATGGAGGGGGGCATGCAACATTGTTGAAAGCCGACATTAATTTGCGCCAGCATATTTCTGTTTTTCAGCCATTACCCTCTGCCTTACATGCTCTTGAAATGAGAGTACGAGATGCATTTGACCCGCGCCATATCCTAAACCCAAATCGCACATTACCTGCGATTGCATCATGAGCGAGATAGGATAAATGCAAACACGCTTCACAGAAGAGCAATATAAAAGACCTGAAATCCGCGAAGCAGATGAGATTTTAAGAAAATGTGTTCATTGTGGTTTTTGCACCGCGACCTGTCCTACTTATGTTATAACAGGCGATGAGCGCGATAGTCCAAGAGGGCGCATCTGGATGATGCGAGATATGCTTGAATCAGATGCGCCAGCCAGCCAAGAAACCTCATTCCATCTTGATAGATGTCTTACCTGTCTTTCTTGCATGACAACCTGTCCTTCTGGTGTTGATTATATGCATCTAGCAGAAATTGGCAGGGATTACGTGCATAAAACCACGAGACGACCCTTGTCAGACAGATTATTGAGAATGATGCTTGTCAAGATTCTACCAAGGGCAGGACTGTTTTCACTAGCGTTGAGGGCCTCAAAGATAGCACAGCCTTTTGCTCGGTTATTTCCTACTTCTATAAGAGCAATGATACGTTCAGCGCCAAAAAAACTCAAGAAATTGGATCCTATTGGCTCAACAGATATGACTTACCCTGCTGAAGGTAAAACCCACAGCCGCGTGATTTTGCTCTCAGGGTGTGCGCAAAGAGCAATAGAGCCTGAGATTAATTCAGCCACAATTCGTATCCTTAATCGAATTGGGGTTGATGTTATTGTGCGAAAGCAAGCATCTTGTTGTGGCGCTTTAGCACATCATATTGACGAGCCAGAAGCGGCACAAAATGCAGTTAGAGAAGTAGTGCGCGCCTGGTCGCATGAGATATCTGATAAACAGATTGATGCCATTATTGTTAACACATCTGGTTGTGGCACAATGCTTAAAGATTATGGTCATTTATTGAAGGATGATGCTGAATTGGCAAATGCAGCTGCCACCATCTCGAGCCTTGCCTGTGACATAACCGAATTTCTGGCAGATAGTAATGCCATTTCTTTTACGCGAAAACCAAATCTGATTGTAGGGTATCATTCTGCCTGCTCACTTCAGCATGGTCAGCAAATCACACACGCCCCAAAACTACTTTTAGCAAAAGCTGGGGTTGAAATAGCAATCCCAAAAGACCCCCATCTTTGTTGTGGTTCTGCAGGTGTGTACTCTATTTTACAGCCAGAATTATCAAGTCAGCTTAAACACCGAAAGCTAGAGAATTTGAATAAATTAGAGGTTGATTTATTTGTTGCTGGTAACATTGGTTGTATTAACCAGCTGGCAGATGCAGATGCCCCTTTTTGTCATATCGTTCAATTATTAGATTATTTATCTGGTGGTCCCGTGCCGCCATCGATACAAGCGCTGCCTCAATTACTATCTGCAGAATAATGCGATTATCAACGCAATCTTGCTCGTATTAATCACGTTTGAAAAAATCATTTCCTTTATCATCCATAACGATAAAAGCAGGGAAATTTTCAACCTCTATCTTCCAGATTGCCTCCATCCCTAGCTCTGGATATTCTAGCACTTCAATATGTTTGATAGAATCTAGTGCAAGCTTGGCGGCAACACCGCCAATAGAACCCAAATAAAAACCGCCATGTTTTGCACATGCTTGTCTGACCGCAGCGCTTCTGTTCCCCTTTGCAAGCATAACCATAGAGCCACCCGCGGCCTGAAACCTATCTACATATGAATCCATTCTGCCAGCAGTAGTAGGGCCAAACGAACCAGATGCCATACCATCAGGTGTTTTGGCAGGGCCTGCATAATAAATTGGGTGGTTTTTTACATAATCTGGCAAGCTTCCTGTTTCTTCGAGTACTTCTAGTAGCTTTGCATGGGCAATATCACGCGCAACAATCATTGTACCTGTCAGATTGACCCTGGTTTTTATGGGATGCTTAGATAATTTTTTCAGGATATTTTCCATGGGTTGTTGTAAATCAACGGCCACTACTGGCGTATCGCTGGTTTCTTCTATGGTTGGAAGAAACCGTGATGGATCTGTTTCAAGTTTCTCAAGAAACATACCTTGTGCATTGATTTTTGCACGTATCTGGCGGTCTGCGGAGCAAGACACACCAATTCCGATGGGGCAGGACGCACCATGTCTTGGCAGGCGTATAACTCTAACGTCATGGCAGAAATATTTGCCGCCAAATTGCGCACCAATTCCCATTTCGCGCGTCATCTCCAGAATAATCTGCTCCCACTCTAAATCACGCCATCCATGGCCTGTTATGTCCCCTGTTGTGGGCAGATTATCTAAATCCTTAGTAGAAGCCGCTTTAACTGTTTTAAGCGTGGTTTCAGCAGAAGTGCCGCCAATGACGACAGCTAAGTGATAGGGTGGGCAAGCAGCCGTCCCCAAATTTATAATAGCATCTGATAAAAACGCCCGTAACCCCTCCGGGTTAAGTACAGCCTTTGTTTGTTGATATAAATAAGATTTATTGGCAGATCCCCCGCCTTTTTGCACAAAGGTAAATTTATACTCATTTCCAGAACCGCTATAGATATCTATCTGGGCTGGAAGATTATTACCTGTGTTTTTTTCTTCAAACATTGAAAGCGGGGCAAGCTGGGAGTATCTAAGATTACTGCTTTGATAGGTGTCAAATATTCCTTTTGAGAGCGCTTTGGCATCACTGCCGCCCGTTATTACTCTCTCTCCTTTTACTGCCGAGATGATTGCTGTGCCTGTGTCCTGACACATAGGAAGCACTCTGTCTGCAGAAACAACCGCGTTTTTTAGCATTTCCAGCGCAACAAAATGATCATTTTCACTTGCGTGCTCATCATCCAGAATATCTCTGAGCTGTTGTAGATGGGATGGTCTTAATAAATGACTGACATCTTCAAATGCTTTTTGAGCCAGAAAACTTAACCCTTCTGGGTCAATTTTAAGATATGTCTGCCCCTCCATTGTGAATGCATTCACATAGTCTGTGGTGATATTTCTATATTCAGTATTATCTTCACCGACTGGAAGTAACGGGGTATATGTAAATTCGGTCATTTTACTCAAGATGGGTTAGAGGGCTGTTTTCGAAATGCATCAAGTGATACAACATCTGCTGTGTCACTTTCATCAGTATCGCTAGAATCTGTTTTATTTTTATCTTCTATTGAAGTGATTAACTCAGATAATTCAGGAGAGGATGCCTCATCATTTGCGCTGAACTGAAGGCCAAAACCAACCGATGGATCTGTAAAATGGGTGACAGCTGCAAACGGGATAACAAGGCTTTGTTTCACGCCCGAAAATGATAGGGTTACGCCAAAAAGCGCATCAGTGACAACCAGATCCCAATATTGATGTTGCAACACAATGGTCATTTCTTCTGGATTAATCTCTCTCAAGCTTGAATCCATTTCAACCCCTGAGAATTGTGTCTTAAAGCTGATATAAAAATGGGCTTCGTCTGGTAGACCCTCTCTCTCAGCTATTTTCAGTGCGCTCTTAACCACATCTCGCAATGCTTCTTCTACTAGAATTTCATAGTCAATGCCTGCTGGCATATTGCCTGAATCATCGCTCATTAATTTCACTCCCCTTGATGTAGTGTGAGGGGCTTTCTGTTGCCAGGTGCACCCTCGACCCCGCCTGCCAGAGCTCAATCCGACAGGGCTTAATTTTGATCACTCAAACTGCATTACGCAGCCATTGCAACCGGAGCAGTGTTGTCATTTGCAACTACTACAATGACCCGATAACGGCGGATATCATACCGAGCGAAAATACCATCTTTACTACATGCGTCGATCCTATTTCGCCCCCAAAAAAATGCGTCATACCGAAACAAACCTTGATATGATGAGCAATAACGTTAGTATCATCAGTGCTCTTTTAGCTTAATGGTGGAGGCGCCGGGTACCGCCCCCGGGTCCGCTCTGCTTATTCCATAATACGTTTATCGCCATAGTCGACTTGCATCGACACTTAAATTATAGGATGAAATGAGACAGGTTGAAAGATTTATCTTAACTTTGTTTGCAACTAGGCAATAAAGTAGGAAGAATAGCGGTAATCAGGAGTTATTATTAATCATGCAACAATATAAGGATTTACTCTCTCATGTTTTAGCGCATGGCACCCAGCGCGGAGATAGAACTGGAACAGGAACCTTATCGGTTTTTGGTTGGCAAATGCGGTTTAACTTAGCAGATGGATTCCCGCTACTAACTACAAAAAAACTGCATACGCGCTCTATCATTCATGAGCTTATCTGGTTTATCCGTGGTGAGACAAATATTGCCTATTTGCGTGATAACAAGGTTCGTATTTGGGATGAATGGGCAGATGAGAGTGGCGATCTTGGCCCTGTTTACGGAAAACAATGGCGCTCTTGGGTCTCCCCATATGAAGGCCAAACCATTGACCAGCTCAATGATGTTGTACAGCAAATCAAAACCAATCCAGAATCAAGGCGCCTAATCGTAAGTGCCTGGAACCCAGCAGATATTCCGCAAATGGCCCTGCCACCATGTCACTGCTTGTTTCAGTTCTATGTTGCAGACGGCAAACTATCCTGCCAGCTCTATCAGAGAAGCGCTGATATATTTTTAGGAGTGCCGTTTAATATCGCTTCTTACGCATTGCTAACGCACATGGTTGCACATGTTTGCGATTTGCAAGTAGGTGATTTTGTTCATTCTTTTGGCGATGCACATCTATATCTGAATCATATCGAGCAGGCAAAATTACAACTACAAAGAGTGCCAACCAAGCTGCCAAATTTAGTGTTAAATGCGCCCCCAAATACGCTTGAGGCGTTTGAGTTCGAGCATATTCAGATAAATGATTACATCGCAGCACCCACCATTAAAGCACCAATTTCAGTTTGAATTTTTTGAGATTTGGTTTCTGCATGACCAGTTATAATTCAAGGGCTATAAGTTAAGGGCTATAAGTTAAGTTTGTTTGGGGGAATGTTTGATGACACATAGCAAAAATACCAATAACCGATTTCAGATGGTTTGTGTGGTTGCTATGGCAAATAATGGAGTTATCGGGGATGGGCAGGGTCTTATCTGGCATCTGCCTGGGGACTTGCCCCGTGTTAAAAAAATCACTATGGGATGCCCATTAATTATGGGAAGACGAACCTGGGCTTCTATTGGAAAAGCATTGCCAGGCCGCGCATCGATTGTGTTAACACGTGATACCAGCTGGACAGCAGATGGCGCTATTGTAGCACATAGCCTGAGTGATGCTATCATGCATGGCAAGAGCTGGCTTGCAAAACAGGAGAGCCAAGAGACGAGATTGATATTATTTGGCGGCGGCGAAATTTATAGTCTTGGGATAGATTTATGCCAAGAAATTGAATTAACACGAGTGAATGCAACTCCCCCAAGCGGGACTAAATTCCCTAATATAAATTGGCAAGAATGGGATGAATTAGATGCAACCAGTCACAAGGCTGGGGCAGATCATCCGAGTTTTAGTTACCATCACTACATTCATAAGACGCAAAACAGATATGTTTAACGAACACGATATACAAGTTCGAAAAAAACCTATTATTTGAAAAGGTAATATTTATTTACTCAATAATAATAGCTGGAATGGTAGCTGGGCCTTCTGCATTTTGACCTTCAAGAGAATCCCAAATTTTCTGTGCGATTGACGAATAGGCTTTGGAATGCGGGTTTTCAGGCTGGGTCGCAACGATTGGCTCTCCTGCGTCTGATGTTTGCCTGATAGTCATATCAAGCGGTATTCCCCCAAGAAACGCAACGTCTAACTTGGCGGCCTCTTTTTCAGCGCCACCTGTGCTAAATACATCATGCCTACTGCCGCAATCAGGGCATATAAAATAACTCATATTTTCGATAATACCAAGGATGGGAACATCTACTTTTCGGAACATATTAAGCCCTTTTCGGGCATCTATCAAAGCTAGATCCTGAGGTGTAGATACGATTACAGCGCCAGAGAGCGAGGCACGCTGACAAAGCGTTAATTGCGCATCCCCTGTGCCGGGCGGTAAATCTATCACTAATACATCCAAATCAGTCCAAAGAACATCCCGTAGCATTTGCTCGATAGCGCTCATTACCATGGGTCCACGCCAAATCGTTGGCGATTCAGGCTCAACCAGAAATCCAATTGACATTGTCTGGAGTCCCCAAACATCTAACGGCACTAATTTTTTGTCATAATATTCTGGTTTTCGGCTTGTGCCTAACAACCGAGGAAGCGAAGGGCCATAAATATCAGCATCTAGAATGCCGACTAAAAGCCCCATTTGTTTTAACGCAAGTGCAATATTTATGGCTGTTGTTGATTTGCCTACGCCTCCTTTGCCAGAGGCGACAGCAATTACATGCTTAGCTGGCTTTAAAGGCGGGTTTCGGGGAGCCTCTGGTTTTGAGCGGGGGGATGGTTGCGACGTGCTGGCTGCTTTATGAGCTGTTAATATGGCAGTAGCTGACAGAACGCCTGATAAGCTACTTACCACATCTTCTGCTTCTCGGCGCAACTCGTCAGACTGATTTGCAAGGGCAGGGTCTATCTCTATTGAAAATCCGATATGCCCATCTTTGATAACTATCCCTGATATGTCCCCATCATCGACGATATTATCTTTGGAATGTGGAAATTTGACCTGTCTGAGTGCCGATTTCACTTTTTCTGAAGTTATTTCTGACTGCATTCTTGATTTTCCGATCATAACGCCAAATATAAGGGTGATGTAAGGTTAGTTGAAATACTGGTTATATATTATTTATGCAAGTAGTGTAGAATATAGCTGTTTAAAGATAGCTGTATTAAAAAAATATCACTGTTTAGCTATTTGGTTTGAAACATAACATTAATGGAACGGAGCAACGAATGCCGTGGAATAATCAAGGTGGCGGAAACGAAGGTGGACCATGGGGCGGCGGCTCTGATGGCGGAAAACAATGGGGTAACGGCGGAAAACAGCCAGGCCAACCTACACCGCCTGATCTGGATAAGTTAATTAATGATGCAAAACGTCGGTTTGGCGGTCTTGGTGGTTTTTCAAAAGGCGGGGGCTCTGGCAGGTTATTTTTAATCCTCTTGTTGATAGCAGCTATATTATGGCTGGCAACTGGTTTTTACCGCGTTAACGCTCAGCAACAGGGCGTTGTTTTGCGTTTTGGTGAGTGGGTAAGAACCTCGCCTCCTGGTCTGCATTATCATCTTCCCTATCCTATCGAAACAGTGCTTACACCAGAAGTAACCAGAGATAACAGATTAGAGGTTGGTTTTCGTGAGATAGCAGGGCGCTCTAATAGCAAGCGTGATATTGCAGATGAAAGCCAGATGATTACCGGCGATGAGAATATCGTTGATATAGATTTTGTTGTGTTTTGGCGAATAGCAGATGCAGGTGAATATCTATTTAATCTGGCCGACCCTGATGATACTATTAAGGTTGCGGCTGAAGCCGTGATGAGAGAGACAATTGGTCAGACCCCAATTCAGACGGCGCTTACTGAAGGACGTCAGACAATTCAGATTGATGTTAAAAATAAATTACAAGAGCTCCTAGATGATTATGTTGCGGGCATTAGGGTGCGAGAAGTTCAACTTCTTGCTGTTGATCCCCCTAGCGACGTTATTGATGCCTTTAACGATGTTCAGCGTGCCAGGCAAGATAGAGATAGGCTGAAAAACGAAGCAGAAGCGTTTCGAAATGACGTTGTCCCAAGGGCTCGAGGGGAAGGTGCAAGGCTGATTGCAGAATCAGAGGCGTATCAGGCAGAGGTTGTAAACCGGGCAAAGGGTGACGCATCCCGATTTGATCAGGTGTATAGCTCTTACTTGAAAAATAAAGATATCACGGTGGAGCGGATTTACATTGAAACTATGGAAAGTGTTTTTACTAATGTCGAAAAAATACTGATCGACGGAGACAGCGGAAATGGGGTTGTTCCGTACCTGCCACTTAAGGAATTAAATCGGTCTACGAGCCAGGGGAACTAATACCATGAATATCAAAAACATTTCTATAGGTGTCGCAGCGCTACTGATTTTTACGATGATGTCCGCATTATTTACGGTTAACCAAACACAACAGGCACTTGTATTACAATTTGGGGAGCCAAAGCGTATTATTCAGGATCCCGGTCTTGCCATTAAAATGCCATTTATACAAGACGTCGAATATTATGAAAAACGAGTTTTATCTCTTATCCCGCAGGATGCAGAAGAGGTAATACTGGCCGATCAAAAACGAATTCTGGTTGATGCTTTTGCGCGATTTCGTATCGCCAACCCATTGCTGTTCTATCAAACAGTAAGAAATGAATTCGGTGCTAGAGCTCGATTGGAATCAATAATTGATTCGTCCGTAAGACGGGTTTTAGGTAGTGAGACACTTGCCTCCATCCTGACTGGAAAGCGAAATGATATCAATAATAATATCCGTGACGAAGTCGAGCAATCCGTTACCTCATTGGGGATTGAAATTATCGATGTTCGACTTCGAAGAGCAGATTACCCTGAGTCGACTAGTCAAAATATTTTTAATCGAATGAAATCTGAGCGTGAGCGAGAAGCAAAGGAGTTTCGTGCGACAGGTGAAGAAGAAGCTCAGAAGATTAGAGCCGATGCAGAGAAAACCAGAACCGTTATTGTTGCGGAAGCGGCTCGTGAAGCGCAGGAAAATAGAGGTCGCGGAGATAGCGAAGCGATAGATATATACGCTGAAAGTTTTGGTCAGGATCCCGAGTTTTTCTCATTTTATCGCTCAATGGAAGCATATCGCAAATCTATAGGGGAATCTCAGACTTCGATGGTGCTAGCACCAGATTCGGAGTTCTTTAAATTCTTCAAAAATAAGCTCGGTGAATAATGTAAAGCTATTAACACGCCAAATTTTCACCATCTTTGCACCATAAATCATTCACTTTTTGCTGGCTTTATTAAACTTAGCCAGCAAAAAGCTGGTTGTCTTTTCTCGGATTGTTTTAAGGATACGATAATGAAGTTAAGCATTTTAGAGACTATACAGGAAGGTGGGCGCCGCCCTAACAGCCTGTATTCTGGTAATAAAATATATTCTGGTAACAAAATATCGGTGGGTGACGCCTTGCGTTCATTTTCAACCGGTTTGCTATTTTGTGTTTGGATAGTGGTAGGTAGCACCACTGCTCATGCACAAGAAAGACCGGATAGTTTTGCTGATTTGGCAGAACGCTTGCTTCCGTCTGTTGTGAATATCTCAACTGCGACATTGGTGGAAGGCGGGGCTGACTTTGATTTGCCTCAGTTTCCGGAGGGTTCTCCCTTCGAGGAATTTTTCAAGGAATTTAATGAGCGTCCAGGCGCACAGCGCGCGCAATCCCTTGGGTCAGGTTTTATAACGGATGCAAGCGGCATTGTTATCACAAATAATCATGTGATTGAAAACGCAGATGAGATTACGGTTATTCTATCAGATGAGACTGAGTTTAAAGCTGAGATAA
>ERZ802822.261-NODE-261-length-37974-cov-23.302082_pt1 | contig 37974 bp, 28 predicted proteins | sample MGYA00345649_ERZ802822 | MGnify/ENA primary metagenome ERZ802822 (study PRJEB30503, sample SAMEA104212359) | marine metagenome | biome: Westerlies Biome; feature: [SRF] surface water layer (ENVO:00010504) within the epipelagic zone...; material: water...
GTTGCTCGGCTCGTCAGGTTATGCCCGTTTTCGAAAAGGCTCTGTTATTACAAAGACCCATTATGGTACCAGAGGCCAACATCATTACCTGTTATCGGTACCACACCACTTCAAAGGTCTCTGAAACCTAAGCATTTACTAAGGACTGCCTAGTCGTCAAGGAAACACTTGGTGCTACTGTTAGTGCTACTCAGAGCCCGGGCAGGTGACCGTACCCCCTCCCACATATGTATACATGTGGGTGCAGAAGTTGAGGGAGTTTTGGGTGTAAACCAGATGTCACTGTCGCAGTAGTTCCCCGCCAGACACACCAGAAGACAATTTGAAAAAAGTAGGTCTTTAGAAACAGAGTCGTGATTGTTGTTGGTTCTAGATAGATACATTAGAGGGTGAACGAGCCAAAAAGATAAAGTAAAAAAAATAAAAAAAGGGGACGATGAGCCCCCTTTTCATCGATCCCTGAATTGGCGTTTAGAAGGTGTAACGTGCGGTTAGTAGCCAGTTAGCGGGAGTACCTTCGATCAGAGTTGGATAACCGAGCGAGCCTGCCGTATTGCCTGCGTCAATCAAGTACTCCTTGTCGAGAATGTTCTTGCCATATAAGCCAAGTGTCAGCACATCAGTGACCTGATACTCAACACTTGCGTTGAGTAAACCGTAGCCCTCCTGCAGGGTGTCTGGATCGTTAGAGGCTTCGAAGAAGACGTCGTCAATGTAGTTCCAGCTGAGAGTAGAACGCAGCTTGTCGGTATTGAATCTCACACCCACAGCGTAGGAAAACTCAGGAGAGAATCGATACTGATTGCCTTCGTAGTTGATGATGCCATCAACGTCATCGTTCTTGCCGTACTCAGCATCATTAAAGCCATAGGTTAGGTATGCTGAGAATGCGTCATTAAACGTGTATTCGCCTTGGAATTCGAAGCCCGAGATTGACGCTTCGTCGTAATTAACTTGCTTGGGAAGGCCTGTGACAGGGTCGTCGATACCGACAACAAGGTTCTTGTAGTCGTATGTGAAGTAGGCCGCACCCAGACTCAAATTAGCTGCGACGTAATACACGCCAATATCGTGAGAGTCGACCGACTCACGCTCAAGCGATGTGCCGACCAAGACCGTTTCGCCTGAAGGTGTTTGGCCTTGTGCGAAGTTGTAATAAACGCTCATGTAGTCATTTACGGCGTAGTTTGCGCCCAGTTTCCAGAGCACCTCTGAAGCCTCGTCAGCGTTACCGTTGACTTCGGTCTCTTCATCTCTGACGCCTACGGTCAAGGTTAGTTGCTCTGTCACATTAACGTCGACGTTAGCGAACAAGCCTGAAGTCTCGGTTTTGGTTGGCCGGAGAAATGAAGTGAAGTCAGCGAGTAGCCCAACCCCGGCCGGCACAGCCTCACCGGTAAAGGGATTCACGGTTACAGGGTTTAATGCGTACGTAGTGTCGGCAACGGCTTGTCGTAGGCTTTGAATACCGAGGGCGTCTGGGAAAACCGTATCGTCGCTGAAACTTTGAAATCCTGTGGGGGGAATGACGGCGCCTTGTGCAAACTCATAGGCGAGACGGTGTTGCAGATCACCGTAGAGCTTGAAGAAAGTGAACTCGTTTTCCACGGTTAAATCGTTGTAGCCAATGCGAATAGTAAAAAGATCATTACTGTAGTTTGCGAAAATCTCGTGGCCCGTGAATTCTGACTCGTAGCCGTAGTCACGCTCGTCAATTCGGAGTGGGCCACCGTCGACTTCGTAGTACTCGTAGAGATCACCCTCGTTCTTGTAGCCGTTGTAATTGAAGCTCAATTGGTCATTCCACTCTAACGCAGTCTTGAGTTGATACAGTGACATGTCACGTTTGATGCTGGTTTCGGCACCGCCAAAGTCCAAGGGGTCAGATGCAGATGCTGTACCACCTACCGGCAAAAAGTACTTGCTCTTGAAGCCGATGCCGGGACCGTCGTTGTCCTCGTTAGCCAGAATAATGTCTGCGGAGAATCGATCGAATTCGATGCTGGTTGTGAAGCGAATATTGTCACCCACCCGCGCGTTTTGGTCTTCACCGTTTAGGTTTTCTGAGTAGCCGTCTTTATCGACTGAAAACGCGGCAAGACGCATTGCGACATTGTCGTTTATAACTACGTTCGCGAGACCTTGAACACGGCGTTCGGAGAACGATCCTACCCCTGCACCAACCATGAACTCGTTTCCATCGAAGCTAGCCTTAGTTGAGACCACGTTTACCGCGCCAATTACTGCGAACGAGCCAAAGGCTGTTGGCTGGGGACCTTTGAGGACCTCAACACGCTCAACATCATGCAAAAACTGGCTGGCGAAAATTCGGTCGGTTGTATTCAAACCGTTAAAAAATGCACCAAGTTTTGGGTCGCCATCCTCGTCGCCAATACCACGAATCGTGTAGCTGGGACCGGCAACAGACTGCTCTTGCACGAGCATGTTAGGTACAAAATTAGACAGTTGATTCATCTCTTTAATTTCCTCGCTTTCGAGGAAGGCGGTGTCGAACACGTTAGTCGTGGTGGTAACGTCGAGGATGGATTTTTCAACCTTTTCGGCGGTGACAATGACAACCTCAACCTGATCTGAGTTTTGCGCGGATGCGGTAGAGGTGAGTAATGTTATGAACAATGAAGAGATGATCCAATTTTGTCTCATTACGGATGCTCCTGGTGGGTAGAGTGGGTTGGTCGAACTGCTCCGACGGCGGGAGTATGGTGATAGAGGACTACAGTTCGGTGAAACTGAGATGATGTTTTTGTGTCTACTGAGACATCGCTCGTATTGGCTTTATAGGACCGATATCGGGACTGGTTCCTACAACTGCTTGAGTGAGTAAGTAGCCTAGTTCAGGTCTTGTAGATCACGGCGCCGCTGTTTCTTGGCTCGCATGGTGGAGGTTGCCCTAAGTGCTGCCTTGGACCGTCCTGTTTGACTCGCCCGGCTTCTGTCGATGCCAATGTCATCACAGGACTTGCCGTGATCGACCTGAGTTTGCGAACGTGCTTCACTCTCAACGGAGGGTCAGTTGTTGATTGACACCGCTCGCTAACACACCAAAGGCTGCTATGTTCGAGCTCAAACACATTGACAAGGCATTTCGGGATCGTGAAGACGAGATCCACGTGGCGCGTGATTTGTCTTGGTCTTTGGGTGCCGGTGACAACGCGGCGCTCATGGGGGAGAGTGGGGCGGGAAAAACCACGCTGATGAATATTATAGCCGGCCTAGATACCGTCGACGCTGGCGAGGTGCTGGTGGGCGGCGAGCCAATAGCTGGCCTCAGTCAGGCGGAACTGACCACTTTTCGTCGAAATCGCCTTGGCTTGATCTTCCAAAAGTTCCACTTGGTTCCTGCGCTGTCGGCGTGGGATAACGCGGCACTGCAAGCACGTCTTGCGGGCGCCTTTGACAAGGGTTTTGCCGCACATCTGTTTGACATGCTGGGTATTGAACAGCTCGCACATCGACGTCCAGAGCAATTGTCAGGCGGGCAGCAACAGCGCGTTGCCATAGCCCGAGCGCTTATGCATAAACCGCAGTTGGTCCTAGCTGATGAACCAACAGGCAACCTCGACGAGGCAACGAGTGATACGGTCATTGAGTTACTGGTAAGCGCCGCATCAGAGGCAGACGCTACGCTGGTCGTTGTGACACACAGTGCGGCTATTGCCAGTCATTTGAGTCACACCTGGCGGTTGGCCTCCGGTGCCTTGACACGCGCCGCATGACTCGCGCGGTTCTCGTGACGCTGGCGACCACACTCGCCTTTTACCGTCAAAATCCACTGCAGGCGCTATTCGTGTTAATCGGCTTGGTGTTGGGCTGCGGACTTTACACGGCGGTTGCTCAGATTAACGCCAGTGCGAAAGCCAGCTACGCAGAAGCCGATCAAATTTTGGGTGCGTCGGCGCAGTGGCGCATCACCGACCGACTGAGCACTGAGGTGGCTATTGATGACTACATCCGCCTTCGCCGAGCCGGTTTTACTCAGGTTTACCCCATCATTGAACGGCGACTTGCCAGTGCTGATGGGGCACTCATTTCGATCATAGCGACAGACTTATTGGCATTGCCGTTGACGACAGCAGGCACCGACAGTGAGGGCGAAAATCCTTTTGGCAGTAGCGGCTGGAGCCGCTTGACGCAGTCGCCGTTTGAAGCCTGGGTTCCGTCTCAGACGGCTGAGCGTTTAGGGGTTGTCGAGGGTGAGCAAATTCGGTTGCGAGACGGCACCTTACTGCCGCCCGCGGCCATTAGGTCTCAGGCTCAACAGCGGGATCAGATTTTCATGGATTTGGGTGCCGCGTTATCGCTATTTGAAACCGACAGGGTGTCCTATCTTGCCGCCTCTGGGTTAACTGCTAGTGAGCGGACGTCATTTGTCGATCAGTTTGGTGATCGTTTAGTGCTGTCTAATCAATCCGAGGCACTTGATCTGTCGCAGTTGACCCAAAGTTTGCATACAAATCTCACGGCCTTAGGGCTGTTGTCGTTTGTTGTTGGCACTTTCATTGTCTTTAATGCCGTTAATTTTTCTCTGCATGCACGCCGAGAAACGTTGCGAGTTTTGAGCGACTTGGGTGCGGTGCGCGAGGCCATTGTTACCGCCATTGCAATAGAGTCACTCGTATGGGCATTGCTCGGGGCGTTACTGGGAACACTGCTCGCACAACCCCTGAGCGCGGCGCTCATGCCGGCTGTTGCGGCAACCATGCAAAACATCTACGGCGCCTCAGTATCAAGTCTGCCGGTTTTTAATGCCGGCCTTTTTTGGGAGGCGCTGTTGCTCGCTCTGGCGGGCCTTAGCTTGGCGCTCGTTTTACCCTTACTGCGGGCAACTTCAGAGAGCTCCAAGAGCCCCACGACGCAGGATGACACGCTGCTCACTCGACGAGACATAGCTTCAGGCGCCATCGGCGTGGCACTCCTTCTCCTCGCTTATGTGAGCTACCCGGTAGCCTCGACTGTTGTTCAAGGGTTTGCGCTGCTCGCACTGGTCCTGTTCGCTGGCATAGCACTCCTGCCCGTCATTGTGCTGTTGGTCGCGGCGCTGGGAAAAACGGGGCTAAAACAGCACTGGCTTGCCCGGTGGGCATTTGCCGACGTCACCTTCCAGTTTCCGCATCTGCGCCTTGCCATGATGGCCTTGTTGCTCACCTTGATTGCCAATATCGGCGTCACATCCCTGGTGGGTAGTTTCCGACTGGCCTTGACCGACTGGCTTGAAACGCGGTTATCGGCAGATATTTATGTGACGGCGGGTGTTGTGGATGACGAGACCCTCGCCACAGAAGACTGGGTGCGTGCCGCGCACCAACGAGTGACAACGGAGATGACGTTCTCGGGTCGAACCATGACCGTTGTTGGGGTCGATGTTGAGGCGCCAGATTTTGGGCCTGCGAATATTATCGACGGCGGACCTGATGCATTCCCTCGCTGGTCCGCCGGCGGCGCTGAGACCGAGGGTGTGTTTGCCAATGAGCAGTTGAGATATCTCGCTGGTATTGAGGTAGGAGACTCGTTGGCATTGATGACCGAACTGGGCACGCGATCCTTCGAGGTGCTGGGCTTTTTTCATGATTACGGGAACGTCAACTTTGCGCTGCACCTGCCGAGTAAACGCTTTGAGCAACTTTATCCAAATGCCAAGCCACAAGGCTGGGGGATTTGGGTTAAAAACGACCAACAACAGGCGGCAGAGCTCGGTTTGTCAGAGCTTGGCGTGGGGCCAACACAGTGGGTCTCGCAACGTGAGGTGTTAACGCTATCGATGACTATTTTTGATCGCACGTTTGCGATTACGCGCGCGCTCAATACGTTGACCTTGATGGTTGCCGCCGTAGCAATCTTTGCCTCGCTGCTGGCGGTGTACCAGTTTAGACGCCCGGAGTACGCCCTGTGGCGGTCACTGGGCATGGGTTGGCTGACGTTTTTTGCCATATCAGGATTTCCTATTGTGCTAATGACTACCCTGGTGATGGCGCTCGCGCTACCTTTGGGTGTCGCACTCTCCTGGCTACTCATCCATAAAATCAATGTGATCTCTTTCGGGTGGACCATGCCGGTCATCGTCGATGCGCAGCCCATTACCTTTTTGTTTTTTGTTGTTGCAGCCGTTGTATTGGCGGCGTTTGTTCTGGCCTCATTGAATCAGAGAGCTGCGGTGAACAACGCCCTCAAAAGTTTGGCAGGGGAGTGATGATGCGCCGAGACGGATCACGCCGATTCCTATTTACCTCACTAGGTAACTCACTATTCACCTCACTGTTTATCGTTGCTGGCGCCACGGCAGAGCTCGCTCAGGCGCAAGACCCCTATCAACTTCTTCGGGAGTCGGGAGAGGGGTTTGCGCAGGTGCAACCGGGTCGGGCGTTTATTTTTCCCCAGGATCACTACCCACATGAGCGTTTCAAAATCGAGTGGTGGTATCTCACTGCTAATCTCACAGGGAGTGACGGGCGTGACTACGGCATTCACTGGACGCTATTTCGTCAGGCGATGAATGCGGCGTCTAACCCCGGTGGCTGGCAGTCCAGCCAGACCTGGATGGCGCATACGGCCATCTCAACGCCGCTTGGTTTTGAATTTTCACAACGGTTTGCGCGTGGTGGCATAGGTCAGGCTGGCGTCGCAGCGACGCAGCAAAACACCTTTGAAGCTTGGATGGATGACTGGCTTTGGCAATCAGATTCGTCGGCGCCGTTCCCCGGTGTGCTCTCTGCCAGCACAGACAATCAGCGCTTTAACCTGACGCTACAGGCGACAGATGACTGGGTGTTGCAGGGTAAAAACGGGTTCAGTCAAAAGAGTGACCTGGGGCAAGCAAGCTACTACTACAGCCAGCCCTTTATCGATATCACGGGGACGGTGTGGGTTGCGAACGAGCCGATTGAGGTGGCGGGTAAGGGTTGGCTAGATCGCGAATGGAGCTCACAGCCGCTGGCTGATAATCAGGCCGGATGGGACTGGGTTTCTTTGCATTTAAGTGATGGCAGTGCGCTCATGGTCTATCAGCTACGCCATGATTCGGGTGAGCATTACATCAGTGGTAGCTGGGTGAGTGGGTCTGGCGAGGTCACCACGCTCGAAGCGGACGATGTGACGATGACACCGCAAAGTGAGACACGAATTACGACCGAGAGCTCTGCGGCCGGTAACGACGAAGGGGAAATAAAAGCACTGCCACTCGAGTGGCGTGTTCGCGTGCCAAAACTCGGCATTGATGTGTCCGTAACCACGAATCGCCCCAACAGTTGGCTGGCGACCGCATTTCCCTACTGGGAAGGGCCTGTCACCGTGGAGGGCAGTCACCAGGGCGCAGGTTATCTGGAGCTGACCGGATACTAAAGAGGCGGCGGTAGTTTGGGTTTTCGTTCCACGGCTCACTGCTCACCATCTCGCAGCGTGCCTGAGGTCGCTCTCGATCGTTGGTGGCGAAGCTGATGGGTTTGAAATAGCACCCCCTAGCACGTAAACGGTGGTAATGCGTCATTTTATGTACTAGATTTGGACTAATGATAACAAAAATAGATGGCAGATCTTAACCAAGAGAACAAGGAGCGCGCCATGTCTCGTTTTTTTAACGAAAACCCGATACACCGAAACTTGCCCAAAAAAGTCATTGTCTCAGGCGTAGCGGCTGCGCTCGGAGTAACGAGCGCTGGATTTGCATGGAGTGCGGAGCTAGAAGAGGTCGTAGTTACAGCTCGCCAACGATCTGAGACATCGCAAGAAATTCCTATGATGGTGCAAGCACTTTCTGGCGAAGAAATTCGAAAACAGGGGATAACAACGCTAGAAGATTTTTCTCGTTTCGTTGCCGGACTGAATATTTCGACGACCACTCCGGGGCAGAATACCATTGTCTTCCGTGGCGTGAGTGACGGTGGCGGATTCTTGGTTGATCCAACGGCGGCGATCTATCTCGACGAACAACCTATGTCGCTGACATCGGCTGCTCCTGATATATACCCCGTTGATCTCGCGCGGATGGAAGCGTTAGCGGGACCTCAGTCAACGCTTTATGGGGCGTCGTCTCAAAGCGGTGCTATTCGTGTAATTACCAATAAGCCCGACCCTACCGAGTTTTCGGCAAATGTTGGTGCCGGTATGGGATCGACCAATAGCGGCGGTAACAGCTACGAGCTAGATGCGACCGTTAATATTCCCCTTAGCGACAATGTTGCTATTCGGCTGTCAGGTTTCAGTGCAACGGACGCGGGCTACATCGATAACGTGCAGGGCAATACGGTCGTTAACAATGTTTTCACAACGGGCGAAAGTCCCGATGAGGGCGGTCTGCGCAATAACAGTGACATGTTGGAGGACGACTTCAATAGCGTCGACTGGCGGGGCGGTCGGGCGGCTGTTCGATGGCTGGTTGACGATAATTGGTCAGTCACTGCAACCACGAATTTTCAAGAACTAGAAGCGGGCGGCTACAACGATTATGACCCCTTAGTGGGTGACTTGCAGGCCGTCAAGTTTGCAGAAGAGACACGCACTGACGACTGGGTCCAGACGAGCCTTGTTATTGAAGGCGATCTTGGCTTCGCGCAATTGGTATCCGCGACCTCTTATTACGATCGCGAGATGCTCTACACGAATGACACGCAAAGCTATGCGGCCTACTTCCACTACTCGTTTGGCCGTTACGCAGGATATGCGACGTATGACTTTGGTTTAGATCCGACGGGCTATTTGGTCAATGATCAAGAAAATGAAAGTTTCACTCAAGAGATTAGATTATCGGGCGCGACCGATAGCGTAAATTGGACCCTTGGAGGATTCTGGCAGGAGTCGGAGGAGACCTGGGATTTTTACTCTTACGTCGACGACTACCGCAATTCACCAGCGTTTGCCGCGTGGAGCTATTACTACCCTGGTATAGCGCCCACAGATGCATGGTGGAACTCCTTCCAAGGCACGGACCGTACCGACAAGGCCGTATTTGGAGAAATGGATATTGTCTTGATGGAAGATCGTCTGACCGCACTGCTTGGCGGGCGCTGGTACGAGGTAGATCGAGAGCTTACATATGGTGTTGAGCGTCCAGATAGTCGTGTTGAGCAATATTTGCCCGACAGAGGCGCTACGGATGAAGGTTTTATCCCCAAGTATGGGCTAGAACTCCAAATTAATGACGATGTGATGGTCTACGGGGTTTACTCCGAGGGATACCGTGTAGGTGGTACCAACCGAGGTAGAGGCATTAGTTTGGGCGGACCCACCCTTCCAGTCAATTACGAGTCTGACATTCTCGAGAATAAGGAGTTCGGCTTAAAATCAACGTTTGCTGATGGCCGGATAATCTTCAATGCGGTTTATTACGAGATGAAATGGATTGATATGCAGATCGAAGTAACCGATCCCAGCTTCAATCTCGCGAGCTTCAGTCCGGTTGATGTAAACGGTGATCCAATCAATGGAAGCGTTCCATTCCAAATCGTTGTTGGTAATGTGGGTGATGCGACCGTGAAAGGTTTGGACCTCGAACTTAAAGCCTTAATTAGCGAGAATATGGAGGTTGGCTTTAATTTGACAGATATTAGTGACGCCTTTGTCGAGGCCCCGGAGTTTTATGATGAACCGCGTGCGGCAGGAGGACAAATTCCGTCAGGGCTGGACCCTAAATCTGCTTTACCCCTATTTGCAGACCAAAGTTACTCGATGTACTTCGAGTACTCAGGTATCAACCTGATGGGGGGTGAGGGCGCCTTCAGACTCCAACACAATAGTGTGGGCTCATCACTGAATCAGCTAAATGATGGCTATACTGCACCGAGGTTGAAGCAGGGTGATTATAAAGTCACCGATGCTATATTTACCCTCGACATGGATGAGTGGCAAGCGCGTCTTTATGTCAATAACTTGTCTGATGAGCGAGGAATTACCTATGAGGATAGCTCGGACTTCGACCCTCTCTGGGGACGAAATAGTTCTAACGTCATACGGCCAAGAAACTTTGGAATCTCGCTTCGACGGTCTTTCTAAAGTTTAACGTGTGTTAAAAAGGGCGCCGCAGGCGCCCTTTTTTATGACCATTGTGCAGGCCAGCACTCGAGCCCATGGATGGCGTTTCTGATATCCATTGTCAAGTTCACGGCCGTCACACGTTCTCCTTGTGCAATGTCGATGATAGAAATGGTCGAGGGCGAGGAGCCCGCGGCCACCAGGTGGTCATTTATCAGACAAAGGCCTCGGCCAAATCCTTGCCTAGCAATCTTAGAGTCATCGATCCCCATAAATTCCAGTTCGCTCAATGGAAATGTCGGTACGGCGACGCTGCGTTGGTCCCCAGTGCGCATCACGTGACGCACAGTATTTGAGGCTGTGTCATTAAAGACAATGCCATCGCCAAAGGGCATTGCATTGTGGCAACCCTTTGGCAGGCTGCAGATTTCAGAAATAGACATGTCGGCGGCAACGGCCAGAAGTGCTTGAGTGTTGAGACCACTAAATGAGATTCCATCAGTGTCCACCCGAACCATATTAATGTGGTACGAGTTAACAAAGGCTGGACCGCCCCGATTTCTGGGGTCGAATGTTTGCCCAACCCACTCTGATCCATTTTTCGATACGTACAGGCCCCAAATGAAATCCTTGATCGTTAAATCAAATGCCAAGAGAGAATCAAAACCGGTTGAAGTAAGAAACAATAAATTATCTTTTCGACTGATCTCATGGCAGTGTTTTAAGTAAGGGTTACGGAAGGAATCGATCAGTTCGAAGTCGGGCGAATAACAAAACAGCTCATCACTCGCGGCAATCCAGACGTTATTAGCCGTCAGTTCAATCCCTCGAAGCCCTCGATCCCAGCCTCGACCTGCGAAATCAATATCGCCCGAGTTCCAGTCAATTTTTTGCTCTACAGACTGGTTTTCAAAGTCGATTAAATAAACGCCACCGTGACTTTGTCCTTTCTCAGAGCCCCTAATCACGGAAGTCGCTATGAGCTTTGGTATGTGAAGCCTATCGCTCATGATTGTGAAGACTCGGGGAAAACCGGGGCGAGAATATCTTTGAGTGGGTCGAGGTGTGACCCGTACCGCTTCCAGGTTTCAACCGAGCCTTTATAAATTGGCTGTCGCACTTGCTCCGAACTTGCTGTCCGAACGGCGCGCTTCGTTTCGTGGAAATTAATACACGCCTCCTCAAACGGTAGCTGGCAAAACTCTAGGATTCGCCTTACTTGAGTGTCAAGGTCATCGACTACATCCTCGTACTGAACCCTGAGCACTTCGCCAGGTAATACGTCGTCCCAGTGATCCATAACACGCAGGTACTCAAGATAAAATTCGCCGAGCTCAAATAAATCGTAAGTGAACGTTTGACCCTTTGCGAAGTGCTGCTTAAAGCACCCGAAACAGCTATCCATGGGGTGGCGTCTGGCATCTATTATCTTGGCGTTGGGCAGTATCGTTTTTATGAATCCAACATAGGCAAAGTTGTTCGGCATTTTGTCGGTAAAGAAGGGCGCCGTTTTGCGGTGTCGCTGAACTTGTTTGAGGTACTGCTCTCCAAGACCTTTTAGCTCAGATTCGCTCAGATCATTCATACATTGAGGGAACACTTGCCCGGATCGAGGCTGCGTTAAATGCTGCGCTATCATTGATATATCAGGAAGCTCACTGGTTCCGTCAACCAAGGAATGACTGGCTAAAATCTGCTCCAGCAAGGTAGATCCGGAGCGCGGTAGGCCTACGATAAAAATAGGGTCGGGAGACAAGCACGTGCTCTTCTGTCCTCGTTGCTCACAGAAATTCACGGTGAACACGTTTCTCATTCGCTCATGGGCGATTTCAGTTTGCACCGGATCGTAGGCTATGGTGTCTCGATGTAACTGATTGGCTAGATCGTAATGCTCAAACGCCCGATCGTAGTCCTTTGCATCCTCATAGGCCTTGCCTAGCGCAAAAGCGAAATGAACTCTGCAGTCGGTCGGTAGTGTTTTGTTGGCGAGTCGAAGACTCATATCTTCAATATCGCCGCTGGTGAAGGTAAACGTCTTTAAATTGGCAAGGCTGTAATAGGTTTCTCCAAAATTCGGTCTTAACTCTATCGCCCGCCGGTAGGCTGCTATCCCACCAGACTGATCTCCAAGCGTTTTAAGAACATGGCCTAGCCCGACATAAGCTCCGACTAATTCAGGATTGATCTCAACGGCTCTGCGATAGGCGATGACGGCGTCTTCCGTTTGTGCGGCCATAGCCAATGCCGCACCCGCAAAGTAATGCGTCATCGCATTGCCGGGTTGGAGTTCCTGAGCCCTTCTGAGAACCAACACAGCCTCTTCATATTCGTGTAGCTCTTTAAGGACGGTTCCAAGGTCGTGCCATGCGGCGATAAACCGCGGTGTGGTCGCAGTAATCTTCTCCAAGATGACTCTTGCGTCTTCGAAGCAGTTAGCATTAATCGCAAGACGTGCCAGCAGCAGCGCAGAGTTGACATCATTTGGGTTTGCCCTCACTAACTCCTGCGCGAGTTTCTCCGATTCACGAAAGCGACCCTCGACAAACAGTCGGGTCGCCTCCTCTAGTTTCCCTTGTCCGGGGGACATTTCGACAGCCTGAGCCCTTAATGCTTCTGCTTCCCCCATCATCCCTACGCTGAGATAGGCGCCACTGAGCTTGCTCAATAAAGCCGCATCTGGTGGTCTAAGCTCGAGTGCCCGCTTTAGGTGCGGAATTGCTTGCTGACCTTTATTTAGGTTCAACAGAGTAGTGCCCAAGTCTTCCTGTGCCTTGGCGTGTCCCGGAGCTGCTTTCACCGCCCGAGATAAAAGCACTTCCGCCTCTTCAAGCCCCCCTTGGTCCGCAAGAATGGATCCCAAGAGGACGACAAAATTGATATCTCCGGGGTCACGTTCTAGTGCGTCACGACACAATAATTCGGCCTCACCGTGCCGCCCAGATTTTAGGAGACTCAAAGCCTGTTCAAAAATTTTTCGAGGATGCTGATTGCTCATGTTGTCTATTTTCGCCGACTACTTTGGGTCCGAGTGTACGATTTTTACGGCCGCGGTGCCGCATTTGATGCGACTGATCAGATGCCATCATTGCCTTCAGTCGGCCTGAGTGACACAGTGTCGATGGTATGCGTGCGCTAAAAGATTGCTGCTAGTATGTGAGGTATTACGTGAATACGTTTTCGATAATTTCGTCGTCATCCGACAATCCCTTCGATCGACGGGGGCCCTTCCTACTCAGCCTGTTCATGACCTTAGTGGGTTACAGCGTTTTAGTCGCCTTGCCTGCTATAAATAGCGCCTGGGTTGATCAACTTGGTTTCACTGACGTGGAAGTCAATCGCGTTGCGTCAGCAGATCTGCTAGGCCTATTTCTCGGGGCAGTTGCAACGAGCGTTCTAATCCGAAGCTGGAGCCGGCAAACCCTGACATATTTGGGCATAGTGCTGGCGATTTCCGCGAACGCGCTTTGCACACAATACGTGGACTACGAGACGACACTTGCACTGCGACTGCTCGCCGGATTTGGCTCCGGATTTTATACTGCCGTCGCTGTCGCTGGATTGGGGGCGCATTCAAAGCCTAGAGAAGCATTTAACTGGATGCTCTTGGCTTTTGCCATCTCACAATTTCTTGAGTTACAACTTATTCCGCACCTGACCATGAACGGCATTTACATGTTTTTTATCGTAACCTATGTCGTAACGATCCCATTTGTGCGTCTCATACCCACTGTCGCTGTGACATCGGGTGAGCCGATTGAGGCCCAGCAAGATGCCAAGGGTCCAACTTCTTTGGCATGGATCGGTATTGTTGCCATCGTGATTTCCTATATCAATATCGGCGCATACTGGGCCAACATAGATCTTGCGGCAGAGGCCGCGGGTTTGGATGGGGAGTGGTCCGCACAAGTTATTTCTTGGTCTGTATTGCTCTCCTTCTTCGGTTGTTTTGGCGCCATGTATGTTCTCAAGCGCTTCGACTATGAGCGCCCGCTATTGCTGACTTTTTTGTTGATGATTGCAGCGGTGGGCTTACTTGCGGTTAACTTTACTGCGGCGGTATTTGTGTTGAGCGTTGCTACGTTTAATTTCTTATGGATCTTCATTGATGTTTATCAGATGGGAGGGGTCTCAGTCGCGGATAGATCGGGAAGCGCCGCCGCGTTCATTCCGGGTGCGCAAGGTCTCGGACAAACTATAGGGCCATTTGCGGCATCTTTTATGCTGGACTTTGGCTGGGGTTTCGAGGGAATTTTTGTACTGTGCGCACTATCAGCGGCTCTCGCATTTACGATCTACGGTGTTGTTTATCTTTCAAACCGAGAGTGACGCAAGGTCACAATATCCAGAGCAAATTAACTGATAACAACGCATTATCCTCAAACCACTGTTTCAAACTACTCCCTTAGGATCCGTTCAGCATTTTGACGCTGTTCATGGCGGCGTTTGGTTGCTCAACGCCCGAGCGTGGCTTGATAACGACTGGGTATTTAGCCATCATCAAAAAGAGCCCATAACAAAAGACGACTATGGATATTGGGGTATCACTAAAAGACCTTGGTGCTTACGATATCGAGCCACTCAAGCAAACGATATTGAGTCTGCCTGAGGATGCCTGGTGGGGTAATCAGTTCAGGCAACTTGAGTACGAGGTGCACCAGCACACGCAATCGATTGTTATGGTCTTCACTGATGGCCAAGGTTGGCCCAATATTGAGGTATCAAAGGATATTGGTTGGGATCTACTCGCCGACACGGCCATACCGTTGATGCACCAGATTTTAGGTGAACACTACCCTCCGGGCGGCACTATTATCCGCGCAATGGCGGCACGTCTTGAAGCCGGAGGAATCATAAAGCCTCATCATGATAAGCACCCGTCTTTCCACGCCGGACATAGAATTCATATACCCATTTATACCAACCCTAGAGTTCGATTCATGATTGATGGAAGAGCTCAGAAAATGGCTATTGGACGGGTCTATGAAATTAATAACCAGAGGAAGCACAGCGTTATGAATAAGGGTGAAGAGGGGCGAATCAATTTTATTTTCGACTACATTCCTCCGGAAATCATATCGCGATAGCGACACGGCTTATCAAGGTAAGCCCGCGCGCGCTTTGTTTTTACACGCCGTTATATGTGACGCGGAAACGCTCGATGTAAGAAGTTTCGAGCAATGGCTTTAGCTTGGCGTTTACTGATCTCGCGGGGCGTGACGAGGAGCGCTAGATGCAAGCCGTCAATGAGTGCGGAATAACCCATGGCGATTTCTGCGGGGTTCGCATCCTTATACTGCCCTTCTTCAATGATGTCTGTGAACAGTGACTCAAGCGTAAGCGCGGCCATCCGATCGCTTGCCGAAACTATTTTCTGATAGACGGGTCTCGCGCCCGCTTCCCCATAGTAAGCAAACCAAACCGCCATCTTTTGTCGCTGAGTCACGCCTCGGCCGAGTTGAAAAGCGAGTAGTGACGCTAAGCGATCAGCTAATCCTGCCGTCCGATGACCTTCCATGATAGCGATTTGTCCGCCGTGGTATTCCTCGGCAACTGAGCGCAAGGTTTCTTTAAGGAGATTGTCTTTCGTTTTAAAATGCAGGTTTGCAATCCCTAAGCTTAGTCCCGCCTCTTGGGTAACCATGTGCATGGTGATTGACCCTAAACCGTCGCGTGCGATGCAACGAATGGTCGCTTCAATCAGCTGTTGCCGCCGCTGCTCTTTTGGCAGAATTTGGCGCTTTTTCTTAGGCATGGTCGCTGTAGTCAAAGGGCTGTCTTCCGAGTCAGAGGCCGTTGTAAGTGTCGATTATGTAACGCTTCAAGCTTAAGCGTTGTAATTGATTTGCTCAATATGGGAATGAATGATCGTTCATTCTGAGTAGACGTTTCCACCTTATCGTGGCACCATTTTGGTTGATACCGAGTCGTCGGAGGCAACTGTGAATCAGTATGACGCTATCGTTATAGGGGCGGGCCATAATGGCCTTACCAACGGCGCCTATTTAGCTAAGGCTGGTCTGAAGGTGGCTGTGCTTGAGCGCAATCCCTACATTGGAGGTGCAACTGTCAGTCGCGAGCTTCACAAGGGCTGGTATTACTCAAATTGCTCTTACGTGTCTAGTCTGCTGCGACCCGAGATCACTCGAGATCTTGAGTTGCCGCGTCATGGACTTCAGGTAGTCCCCTTTGGCGGCGGCGCTACTTTTATGCGAAACGGCGATCACTTTGGCAATTATGCAGATCACGATCGCCATTATCGCGAGATCGCCAGACATTCAAAGCGCGACGCAAACGCGTATGATCGATATTCCGCAGATACAAGCTTACAAACGAAGCTGATTCGCCCTTACCTAATGCGCACTCCTCCAGATCCGACTTCACTGAAGCCGAGAGATCTTAGGGACTTACTTGAGTTTGCTCAGTCATTTATGGCGCTTGGTGAAGAGAAGTTGCTCGATACGATTAAGTTTTGGACGGCGAGTGTTGGCGATTATCTAAACGAATATTTCGAAACTGATGTTATCAAAGCGCATATGGCGGGAAGCGGTATTATTGGTACCGCATTGGGAGTCTATTCGCCCGGAACGGCCTACGTGCTCCTTCACCATTACATGGGTGATGTTGATGGTAATGTCGGGGCGTGGGGCTTTGCTCGTGGTGGTATGGGCGCTATTGCAGAGGCACTTTCGAAAGCTTTTATGTCTTTCGGCGGCGAAATTATTTGCGATGCCAATGTAGATAAGATCATTGTCAAAAACGGTAAGGCCGTCGGTGTTGCGCTCAAGGATGGCACTGAATATCGAGCGCCTATTGTGGTTTCCAATCTTGATCCCAAGCGCACGTTTTTGGACATCACGGATCCTAAGGATCTACCCACGGACGTGGTGCGGAAAGCAGAGAATTTTAAGATCAGAGGTTCGTCAGGGAAACTCAACATCGCACTTGATGGGTTGCCTGTCTTTAACGGCCTTGATCCGCGCAATCGGTTGATGGCGGGTGACCTTCACTTTAGTGATTCGCTGGAAAGACAGGAGCGGGCATACGATGACTGGAAGGCAGGAACTTGGTCTAAGGATCCTTACCTAGACATGATGATCCCCTCCCTGACCGACCCGACAATGGCGCCACCCGGCAAACATATGATGTCGGTGTTTGTTCAGTATGCGCCGCCAAAGGTTGAGGGTAAGGACTGGACTGACGAGGATAAGGACGGTTTCGAAAAATCGGTCATCGACCAGATCTCGAATTACAGCCCTAACTTTAGAGATTTAATTCTTCACTGTGAGACCAGGACGCCCCGTGAGATCGAAGCCGAGGTCGGATTGACCGAGGGAAACATTTTCATGGGTGAACTGACGTTTGATCAGCTGCTATTTAATAGACCGTTTCCCGGATACGCACAGTACCGATCGCCTATCAAGGGAATGTATATGTGCAGTTCCGGAACGCACCCTGGTGGCGGTGTGATGGCAGCGCCTGGCGCAAACGCCGCACGTGAAATTCTTCGGGATCTCAAGCGACCAAACACGGTGCCAGGAGGCTATGCAGATGACTGATTATGACGCGATAGTGGTTGGGGCAGGTCACAATGGTTTGATCTGTGCAGCCTACCTGGCAAAAGCTCAGCACAAGGTCTTGGTTGTAGATGGACGTTCTGTCCCCGGCGGATGTGCTAGTACGAGAGAGTTTGCGGACGGTTTCAGTGTGTCTGATTGCGCGCAATGGCTGTCGCAGCTGGATCGCAATGTGATGAGTGACTTAAAGCTTGCCGATATGGGACTTTCGCTTAGCGACGCAAAGGCAACCATTAGCCTTCAGGCGGACGCTGATCACCTGATTCTCGCTGATGGTACTGCCTCAGGTGCGGGAGTCGATGACGAGGATCTTGCGGCTTATCGTGGATTTCGGCACATGATGACGCGGTTCGCGAACGTCTTAAAGACGCTCTATCAAGGTCGACCCCCCAAACTGGTTGAGAAAAATTGGACTGACCGGCTCACGCTTTTAAAGTTAGGTTTAGGTCTGAAAATGCTGGGTAAAAACCACATGCAGGACCTGATGCGTCTGGCTTTGATCAATATTTACGACGTAATGAATGAACACTTCAAGCATCCAGCACTGAAAAGTGCCATAGCCATGGATGCCGTGACAGGCACTAATATGGGACCGCGATCTCCAAATACCGTGTATTCCTACTTACACCGTATTACCGGTGAGCATCTAAGTGGTACTGGGACCACGCAGGTTATGGGTGGAATGGGAGTGTTAGGGGATGCGTTGGCCGAGTCGGCCAAGGCGGCTGGTGCAGAAATTAAGCTTGGTGTGGCGGTCAAGAGTATCGAAAAGACGGGTGATAAGGTATCCGGTGTCGAGCTTGAAGATGGATCTCATATCACCAGCAAAATTGTTATTTCGAGTGCCGATCCAACCACAACCTTTAAGACACTGCTGGGCTACCACCAGATGGAAGCGGGTATGGCAAAGCGCGCCGAGCTCTATCGAAACCGGAGTGGAACGGCCAAGATCCATCTTGCATTGAGGGCATTGCCTAGCTTCACAGGGCTGACCACGAAACAGCTCTCTCAGCGGCTCATTATTGTGCCGCCGATGGATGAGATGGAGAAGGCTCTAAATCCTATTAAGTATCGCGAAATTAGCGACCGTCACCTGTTTGACATCAGCGTTCCTACCATCGAAGACTCGAGTCTTGCACCGGAAGGACAACACGTATTGACCGCACTGGTGCATTACGTGCCGTTTGATCCGAAAGAAGGCTGGGATGAGGCGCGTGGACCCTTGCTTGAGCGTTTAATTGGGGAACTAGAAGTTTATGCCCCTGGGTTGAGCTCACTGCTGATCGCCAGCGAACTTGTCACGCCAAGTGACTTTGAGCACTCCCATAAAGTAACGGGTGGTAACTGGCACCACGGGGAACTGTCGATCGATCAAGCGCTCATGATGCGTCCTTTTCCGGGCTCGACACAATACGCCACTGCGGTCGACGGTCTCTTTCTCTGTGGAGCTGGAGCGCACCCCGGTGGGGGCTTGTTAGGTCTTCCAGGGCGCAATGCGGCCCGTGAAATTATTAAGCGAGGAGCTTTGGCATGAGTACGGTCAGTCGAGATACGATGATGCTTACCACGCCGTTCCACTCTCGAGTGGAAGCAATGTGTGATTTAAACGACTGGGGTAATTGGATGGGGTATACCACCCCAAATGCTTACTTTGACGTTGAACTGGAGTATTTTGCGGTCCGCAGTACTACGGGCGTCTTTGATCTTTCCCCGATGAATAAATATCGAATTTCTGGACCGGATGCGTCACGTTATATGGACCGACTGGTCACGAGGGATGTTTCAAAGATAGGCATTGATCGCGTCGGATATGCAATTTGGTGCAATGATGCCGGACAGGTGCTGGATGATGGAACCATCTTCCGCTTTGCGGAAAATGAGTTTCGCCTGTGTTCGTATCAGCGGGCTGACGATTGGCTCGCTTGGAATACGCTTGGATTTGATGTGAGCGTTGAAAACGTCTCGGAAAGCATCGCTGCACTTGCAGTTCAAGGGCCGACATCGTGCACCATACTGACTTTGCTAGGTTGCGAAAATTTAAATCAGTTGAAGCCATTCGGTATGGCTCATTACACGTTTGAAGGCCACCCGCTGATGGTCAGCCGAACCGGCTTTACCGGTGATCTAGGGTATGAAGTTTGGGTGCCGCCCGAAACGGCGGAGGCACTATGGGATCGGCTTTTTGAGCTCGGTCATGAGTATTTGATAAAGCCCTTTGGGTCACATGCTTTAGAGTTGGCGCGCATTGAGGCGGGATTTTTGCAAGCGCATGTCGACTTTCTACCCGCCGAGGACGTTGTCAGAGTTGGACGGACCCGAAGCCCCTTCGAATTGGGTCTTGGTTGGTTGGTCCACTTTTCAAAGCCCCTGTTTAATGGGCGATCCGCGTTGTTAAAGGAGCAAGAGCAAGGCTCCCGTTATCGATTTGCGCTTTTAGATGTGGCCGGTAACAAGCCCGCTGAGCACTCATTCATCATGAAGGATGGTAAAGTTGTGGGTACCGTAACCTCCGCTGCGTGGTGCCCCACCGCTAAATCTAACTTAGCTTATGCGCAGATAGAGATGCCGCACGGAGCGGTGGGTGACGAATTGGTGGCGGAGATCTACTACCAGAGAGAGCTCCACTGGACTCAGCTGTACGCGCCTTGCAAAGTCATTGATGGGCCTATATTTCAGCCAGCTCGTCGCCGTCAAACGCCCGCGCCACCGCAATAACAGCGGTCTTTAACCCAGAGTAAGCGAGAGATCCTATGTTCACGATTGCTACCTCGGTTGACGATTCGTTTGAGCGAATGCAGTCGAAGCTCGAGGCTGAAAAGGTTCAGCCGAATCACGCCATAGATCCCTATTTTTATCGTTCTCACCTCGTGCACGAACAGGAGTTAGGTCATCTTATATTCAGAAGTTGGCTTTATGCAGTGCACACCAGTGAACTGCCAAATAATGGGGACTATCAGTTAATTGAGGTTGGCGAGGACTCGATCATTGTTGTGAGAGGTGCCGATGGTGAGATCAGGGCAATGCACAACATATGCCGACATCGCGGGTCTCGTGTTTGCGAGGAAACCCAAGGCAACCGCAAGACCTTCGTATGCCCCTACCACGGCTGGGTTTACAACACCGATGGATCGCTAAGGGCTGCTCGAGAAACGCATGTGATGCCTGACTTTAGCGCCGAGGATCATGGGCTCAAGTCAGTCAATTGCGTCGTGTACATGGGGCTGGTTTTTATCAACTGCGATTTGAACGCCGGTGATTTGGTTGCGTCGCTCGACAATATCAAGGAGCCGTTGGGTGCCTATGATCTTGCGAACGCCAAAGTTGCTCATCGGAACAGTTATCGAGTCAACGCTAACTGGAAACTCGCGGTGGAAAACTATCTCGAGTGCTATCACTGTGCCACGTCTCATCGAGCCTATGCTCGCTTGCATACACTCAAAGATCTTGAGGAAAAGGCGGGACCTGTGGTCGCAAAAATGCTGGAACGATCCGATGAAATTACGGGCATACCGGGGATGTCAAAAGAACACACGGAAATCTATCTCGATGCCCCGAGCTTCGGGACATGTGCTCACACCATGCGCTATGGTTTATTCGACGGCTTCGTAACGGGAAGCAAAGATGGAAGGCCTGTCGCACCTTTAATGGGAGATATTAAGGATTACGACGGTGGTGCTGGCGATTTTCAGCTTGGGCCACTCACCTTCATGTTGAACTACCCGGATTATTGCGTGCTGTATCGATTCTTACCGCGATCGCTGACTGAAACCGATATGGAGCTCGTCTGGTTTGTTCGCGGAGACGCGATAGAGGGTAAGGATTACGACGTCGATGAGGTTACCTGGCTTTGGCATCACACAACGCAGGAGGATGACTACATCATCACGCGAAATAGCGCGGGGGTGAATTCCCGATTTTTCGAGCCGGGGCCATATCACACGGAGTTTGAGGCAACCCTTCAGCAATTTATTAGTTGGTACCTGCACTCGCTTGAGCAAAGTCTTTCCGCCGCCCCCTGAGGAAGTCTGCTTGCCAATCTGCCTGTGTTCTGGGGCACTCAGTAGTCATAGCGCTTTCACTGTAATAAGGTCGGCATACAGTCAAAACAAAGCGCGGAACAAAGCCTAGGCATAACTAGACTTCCGTTTCGATACTGGGGACGCGTTTGCAGCAAGCACAAGAGCCGTCACAATCGAAAACTCCTCTGCAACGTACTCCACTCCCCGTACTGAGCGCGTTTTTCATGATTTATATCTTTGTGTCGGGTGGCTCTTTCGGCATCGAAGAAATGATTTCGTCTTCCGGTCCCGGACTGACGCTTATTTTATTAATGACACTACCTTTCCTGTGGGCCTTGCCTATGGCCCTTGTGTCAGCTGAATTGGGCGCTGCGCTCCCTGATGGTGGGTTTTATCATTGGACACGCAGAGCAATCGGACAGTTCTGGGGGTTTCAATCGGCCTGGTGGTGGACACTAGCCACCTTGGTCGACACGTCACTTTACGTGGTGCTCGCCGCGAGCTACCTGCAGGGAGTTTTAGGTTTTGATCAAACGGTCTTTTATGTCACCTGTTGGTCAATTATAGGTCTCTTCGCTGCGATCAATATCTTAGGCTTGCGGTTTGTAGCACTCAGCTCGACCGTGTTTTCACTGTTGATTATTTCGCCATTTTTGATACTCATCGCGGTGGGTTTAGCAAATTGGCAGTTCAATCCATTTCTACCGATCGTCCCGCCTGAACAAAATCTCTTAGGCGGCGATGGTGCGTTAATTTTAGGGCTAAGTGTTGGTCTGTGGATGTATTCAGGATACGAATCTATGTCAACGCTATCGGGCGAGATAGAAAACCCTCAGAACGTTATACCTAAGGCCCTTATGCTCGCACTGCCATTTGTTGCGCTCATGTACTTGTTGCCGACGCTCGCAAGCTTGGCTGCGTTCGGTCAGTGGGAACGATTTGGCGTCGCAGGGGTCGGCGGCGAAGTGTCTTTTATAGATATTGGAAGAGCATTGGGAGGCAGCTATCTGGGATATGCGCTACTGGCGTCCGCCTTACTCGGTAACTTGGCGCTCTATCTCGATTACATGGGATCGTGTGCTCGTCCCTTATATGCCTTGGCTGACGACGGCTTATTCCCTACGTTCCTATTAAGAGTCAGCCCCCGTTTTGGTACCCCTGTTGCGGCTATTGTTGCAGTAGCTGCAGTCAACTGCGTCTTGGTGGTAGGACCATTTCAGAGTCTGGTCGTCATTGATGTAATACTCATGATTGCTGCTTACGCCCTGATTCTAATTTCCGCCGTCCGTTTGCGCGTCCGCGAACCAACGATGGCACGTCCCTTTAGAGTGCCCCTGGGTACCGGTGGCCTGGCTCTTTTGATTGTTCCCCCCCTAGCTTTGATCGGTCTGGTCATCTATCTCGCCATAGTTGATCGATCAATGACGATCGGAGGTACAAGCGAGTTAAGTGTTTTGGGAATTTCAATCGGGTGGTACGGGGCTGTAAGTATCTTCGCATTAGCCTCTGGACCACTTATTTATTGCTGTGTGAGCCGACGAAAGGTAAAGGCTCCACTGCAGTAAGCCCTAGCCTTGGGTTAGCGCACTATAAGATTAAGTTTGGTACCAAAGCTCGTCTGGGTCGTCGGGCCAAACGCCGAGATACGGTCCATGTGCTTGATACCCCAGTAGTCGGCGAACCTCGTCAGATAACTGCGCGACCTCCTTAGGATCTAGACACAAATATTGGTTTTCTTCCTGTCTTAGCCAGCCAAGACAGTAGGTATTCACGAGCGCTTTACGCGGCTGATCGCTGTTGTTTGCCCCACCCCCGTGGATGGTTGAACCCAAATAAATCACCACGGAGCCTTTGGGCATCACCGCTTTCTGGTTAGCTGCCGCCGCGCCGCTCGTGCCGGAGGGTTCTGGATCGCTCTTCAGCACTACACAGGTCGCGCCGTTATCCTCCGTAAAGTCGTCAAGCGCCCAAAGCACTGAAATCTGCATCTCGAAGGGGACCAGATGACTGGGATAACAGGTGTCATCCGCATGAAGTTCCTGAGCCACTTCACCGGGTAAGATTTCAATAGCCGTAGTACTGCCAACTTGATAAACCTCGCAGTGGGGTTTTAGGATTGCATCGGCAATCTCGAGAATTGTTGGATGCGCGAGTAGCGATGGAAACTCTTTTGAAAATTTTGTTACTGCTCCAACCCTGCGTGTTTTATATCCGTTAAAGTCACCTTGGAATAAATGACCCTGTCGATCGAATTCAGCTCGAAGATCGTCGTTGAAGCGTTCAATAACCTCATCGCCAACCAACTGCTTGATGATAACTGCACCGTCTTTTAACAGCGCCAATGTCATGGACTCAATAGAGTCTGATGCGAGAAATTGAGTGATCATTTTGGATTACCTTAGTAGATAACTCATGGCTATCGGTGCAGACTATCTTGAACAAACGCTGCTGCCAATGAGTGCGAATCCTTCTGAATATGGTCGAACTGTTATGAGCCGGCGATTACTAATGTGCAACGTCATGTTGGGCTTGTTGCTGGGGTTATCACCTATGGCCACAGTGGCATCGACAGACCTTGTGTTCGCGGGTGGGCATATCTATACCGCTGATCCTGCGAATCCGCGAGCTGACGCTGTTGTGGTCCGTAACGGAGAGATTATTCATGTAGGTTCTATGAATGATGCCTCCGCAATAGCGACGTCTGATGCAAATTGGATTGATATCTCCGGAAAGATGCTCCTCCCAGGTTTTCACGATGCGCATGTTCACACGCGGCTCGGCGGACGTTCACTGACGGGCTGTGACGTCACCAGCGCCGGTAGCCTCGACCAGCTCAGCCAAATGCTAAGGCTCTGTTTTTCAACCTCAGAAAAACCATGGCTCGTTGCTGAGGGGCTGAATTTGGGGTTTTTTGGACCGGCAGGACCGATGTCTCCTTGGATAGACGCACTGAGCACAACTAAACCCGTGTTGCTAAGAGCCTCCGATGGTCACTCTGTATCTATCAACTCGATGGCCATGCGTGTGGCCGGCATTACGGCCAAAACGTTGACGCCCGTTTCTGGTGTTATCGAGAGAGATTCTGATGGATCTCCCACGGGCACACTGCGCGAGTCTGCAATGGATTTGGTCGAACGCCATGTGCCGGCCGAATCTTTTGCTGAGCGTCGCGAGATGATGCAGATAGCTGTTCAGGAAATGAACCGTTTCGGTATTACCAGTGCCTTCGATGCGTGGGTGGGTCGTGAAGATATCGATGTTTATAGAGATCTCGACCGAGAGGGCGCGCTGACGGTTAGGATTCGAGCGGCACTTGCCTACGGACATGGCGCGCTATTCACGCTCGACTCCCCACAAGAATACGAACGCTTGGTCAGCGATGGTGCTCAGCTAGCGACCGAAAATTTTAAGCTTGGTGCGGTCAAGCTATTTATTGACGGTGTCCTCGAGGGCGAAACGGCCGCTTTAGTAAGTCCTTATCTAAGTGAGAAGGGCGGGCGTGGTGATCTCACGTACACACAGGCGGAGCTCAATAGTATTGTCATTGATCTTTCCAAAAGGGGAGTGCAAGTCTATACACATGCTGTTGGCGACGGCGGAGTCAGATCCATTTTAGACGCGTTTGAAGCAGCTCAGACGGCTTTTGGGAAGTCAGATTTGCGGAATCAAATATCGCACTTGCAACTTATTCATCCCGATGACTATTCGCGCTTTTCAGAGCTTGGGGTTGTTGCCAATTTTCAAGCGCTGTGGGCACTTCCAGACGAATGGATCATGAACTTAAACCTGCCAGTTGTTGGTATGGAGCGGGTGCAAAGAATGTATCCAATCGCGAGCCTTTCCAGAGCAGGCGCGACCATTGTCGGCGGAAGTGACTGGAATGTCAGTTCTTTGAATCCGCTCGAGGCGATCGAGGTAGGACTACTGCGACAAGACTGGACGAAAAATGATCGCCTTCCAGATGGTGCAACTGATCAGATTGACACCTTAAATCCGGACGAGCGCGTCGATCTCGACACCATGCTTCGTGCTTACACGGTTAACGCTGCCTGGGCAATGCACCAAGACACGATTACCGGTAGCTTGATGCGTGGGAAACGCGCTGACTTGGTCGTCTTGTCGAAAGACTTGTTCGCTGTACCACCGCAGAAGATAAGCACGGTTTTTGTAGAGCGGACGTATATGAACGGTAATTTGGTCTATGAGAGCGGAGCGGTCACTGATTAAAGTGACGTCTACAGGCACATTTGAGCCGCGTCATAACAGCCAGCCGCTTGACTGCTTGAGAGGCTTTTTATCCGGTTATTGAGTTGGCGTTTTTTTCTTCGCTATAAAGCCCTCTGTGTTACTAATTGAACGCTTAAATCTAGGCGTTTTGGGGGTATCTTGGAGCGGCTACGGGGAGGGGATGACATGCTTGTCGGTTCAGTTAGAAAGTTTATGAAAGGGGGCTTATCGCCGGCTCACGTTTGGAGCAGTGTCGTACTAGGCTTCTTACTGGGCATGATTCCCGATTACGGTGCGAGTGCAGGGTTGGTCGCGATCCTATTACTGTGCTCCGCCCTCATTCGTGTTAATGCTGGCCTGTTTGCGCTGTCGCTAATCCTGTCGAAGACCATTCTACTTTTGAGCCTTCCCTGGTTATTTGACCTTGGGCAGGCTGCTCTTCATGGATCACTCGGCACCGTGTTCCTCAACCTGAGTCAGCTACCCGTATTGGCCTGGTTCGGGTTTGAACGCTACGCGATGGTGGGCGCGCTGGTTGCTGGTGTACCCCTCGCCCTCCTTGCGGCCCTGGTCATTAACGCTGGTGTTCAAAAGATGCGACTGGCGAGTGCTGATTTACAGGTCAATCGAAAGTTCGATGCCTTTGTGCAATCACTGATAGGTAGGATTACCCTCAGCCTGTTGCTTGGCAAGTCGGCTAGAGAGGGTCTGGGATCTGCACTCAGCCAGCCGGTTCCTTTGTTCCGATGGAAAGCAGGACTCATCGCCACTTCGCTTGTTGCGCTCCTCGCAGTGGGCGCCTGGCAGTGGGCGAAATCAGGTCTTAAGGATGTTTTACTGCCCGTCATCGAGCGCGCTAACGGCGCGACGGTGGATGTTGACCGCCTGAGCTTAAACCTATGGACGGGAACTATCGATGTGACCGATTTGGAAGTGGCGGACCCGTCAGATCTTTCGGTGAATCTATTCTCAGCAACAGACTTACGGGTTTCCATTTCAAGTGTAGCCTTACTTTCTAAGCGGCTTGTGGTCAGTGAAGTGCGAACTCAAGAGGCTCGCTCGGGCATGCCTAGAACAAGCCCCGGGCAATTGATTGGCCCCTTGATTGAAGCTGTAGCCATTACGGCGCCCACGTCAGACGAAGTGGGCAGTTACGTGAAGGATGCAGAGCACTGGCTTGACCGGTTAAGGCAAGTTCAGGCGTTGTTAAAGCGTTGGGAGGGAATGATCCCGGCGGGCTCTGAGTCCAAGCCCGCTCTTGGCTCGCCTAGCTATCAGGAGTGGTTAGACGAACAAATTGCGCAAAGTGGTTACACAAGGCTGTCATTTGATCCGATTAAAGACGGCTATTGGTCTGCTCTGGCAGTGAAGGTGTCGGTAGACTCCGTTCGTATCGCCACTTTCGGTGATAAGGATCTGACTCTTCTGGCGGAAAACATTGCATCAAACCCCAAGCAAGTGGGGCTCTCGCCTAGCCTTAAGATGAATTCAGAGGACGGATCAGTAGGTATGCTCCTGCAACTTGACGAGTTGAGTGGTGCTGGCGCCAATCGCGTCAATTTTAGTGTCGATGGCTTGGATGCACAGAGTGCCTTGTTGTCGCTGAAGCCCTCGATCTCTAGTCGAGTCAATGGCGGGCAGATTGATTTCAGTCTCGATGGTGAATTCCGCTACGCAGGTAAGGGTGAGTTAGCAATAGATCTGCTCGCCAGGCTGAGAGATTCGGAGTTAACGATTCAGCGTCGGAAAATTCCTGTGGATGAGTTCGAGGTGCCAGTGCTCGTCGAGGGAACATTCAAAGCGCCCAAACTTCGAATGGACAATAAAACGATGGAGGATCAGCTCAAAGATCTAGCCGAGGATGCGCTCAAGGACGAGGCAAAGTCGAAGGTAGAAGACAAGGTTAAGGGCAAGCTATTTGATCGGCTCAAAGGGCTTATCAAATAGACCTGTAGCTACTTCAGACGTGGTAAGAGAGTCTGTTCTTAGTTGGACGACTGACAAAACATTCCACAAAAATGAGGCTCTGTGGACCCCGAAAACCAGCTCGGGAGTTTGGTTTGGTGGGAAGTGGCACATCCACTCGAGTTGCTCTTGGCTAATTTGCTACCCCGAAAATTGTCGTGGTCATTGCTGATGCCAGTGGTTCAAGGCGCTTAAACCGGCTATGGTCCGAGACTGAGGAACAGGGAGTGCAGCGACACCGTGAGTGATTTAGTCGTCAGGCAAATTGACTTCGATGTAGATCAGGCCAAATTTATTTGGAATCCTGCCAACCCTTCTTTCTCTGTTTTAATGAATCAAATTACGTTCTTTGTTGTCGGCTTTGAAAAGTATATGTGCCGTGTGATGCGCGATGCCGAAGCGCAGATCACTGACGCGGCAGTGATGGAAGAGGCCCGTGCCTTTCGCCAGCAAGAAGCCATCCACGCTCAAAAACACATGCGGCATGCCCGGGCCCTGATAGCGCAATATCCCGCATTGCAGGGCGTGCTCGATAAAGTCCTCGCTAGCTATGACGATGTCTACAACACCCACCCACTGGAATACCACTTAGCCTATGCGGGTGGCCTAGAGGCAATTTTCACCCCTTTTTTCAAAATGATATTGGATCACCGTGCAGCCCTATTTGAAGAGGGTGACGCACAAGTGGCATCCCTTTTTGTTTGGCATTTTTGCGAAGAAATCGAGCACCGAAGTTCCGCCTACGATGTTTACAACCACGTAGTAGGGAGTCATTGGTACCGCATTCGAAACACCGGCGCATTTCAAAAACACACCCGCGATCTCTTCGACATGATCAAGAACGAATTTGAATTGCTGGTCACAGACGTTCCAGAAAACGCCTACACAGACAATCCGTTTGCGCGCATACCGATTTGGGCACAGTTACGATCAGCCGTAGGTGTCCTAGCATCGCAGTTCCCCTGGCATGATAGTGTGAACCAGCCTTTGCCCGACTACTATCACGAGTGGCTTGGGCACTGGCAATCTGGGGCCGATGTGTCTCAAATTGTTGGCAAATCGCAACGCTTGGTACTCAGTGACTGAGACAGCACTCACCTTTGCGCAGCTGGTTGAGCGTCTCGGTGGCTTTACCCCCGCAAATATTGAAAGCTGGGTCTTTGTAAAAAGCCCCTTTACGCTGTCCCACTGGACCATGAATGTCGTTGAAGTACTGCTTATCGTTGGCGCGCTCTGGGGTCTGCGCCATAGCGTGGCCCGCTTTAAAGCGGGCGAGTCTGTCTATTTAGGCTTTTGGCTGGCGTCAGTCCTCTTTATGTTGGCGCTGGAAATCCCGGTGTACTTTCCTGAAAAGCTGGGCGCACCCGACAACGCCCTGTTTTTCATTCATAACGAATTTTCAGTGCAGTTCTTCTTCGGGCGAGCGCCGCTGTACATCCTCGCGCTGTACCCCGCCATCATGTACGCATCCTTTGTCCTTGTTAGGCAAGCCGGGCTCTTTGATCAACGCTGGGGGGCACTCATTGGTGCACTCGGCGTAGGTGTCGTACACCACGTGTTCTATGAGATTTTTGATCACTTTGGACCCCAGTATGGCTGGTGGACGTGGAACTACCCCAACTTCACCTCTTCCCTCGCCTCGGTACCGGTCTCTAGCATGGTGGGTTTTGCCTTTGTCGGGCCGATTGCTCTGACGCTGGCCACACAACTTTTAGTCCCTAAATCTGTTGTCGCGCACAATGCAGACGCCAAGGATGCAAGTCGTCGGATTCGGAGCTTCGCTATCGGCACACTGCTGGCCGGGCTGTTGACACCCGTCATTTTTGTCCTGCTCACAGTCAATACCTGGTTCAGTCTGCTCGGCATTGAGATGACCCCTCGCTCGGAGATGGTGGCTTCGGTGGCGATTGTTGGGACGGCGTTACTCCTAACTGTGGGTCAATTATTGCGCCTAACCACTTTTTCGAGCCGGGGCTTTTGGGCGTATTCCAAAGCCTATCTTGTTCTGTTTCTGGGTGTTTTCACCGGCTTATGGTTGTATGCGCTACCCGATTACTTTTCCGCAGTTGACGGCATCACTTCACAAGGGTACCCCGTAGGCTCATTAGCTTATGTGCTGTGTTGCAGCGGCTTCGCCGCATTTTTCCTTTTGCGAGAAAGGCACTAATGTTGCACGGAAACCTTGGGAGACTGCTCGAGTTGTCTTATTAGTCTAGAACCTGCCGTGGCGCTCAATGTGAGCACCCTTAGGTCCCCACACGCGCTCAACCCATTTGTCCTCGGGTGTTTAAGGTGTCGTCAGTTTTACTTGCATGTACATCTCGTCAAAGTCGCGCTCACGTCATACGCTGTACGCGCGTTTTAGAGCATCGCTGCCACTAACACCCAAGTGGTTGGCAAAACCGCAAAGACGAGTATTCACAGGAAGTAAAAGAACGGCCAGTGCGCAAACGCTGCAGCGACGCGCCTTGGCATTGACAGCAAACGGGGGTGGTCGGCAAAGGACTTAATTCCTGACACTCTAGCAATCACTGCCTTAAATCTGGTCATTCGCGACTCTTTTTGCCTTCAATTTTTTGTCCACAATTTGTCCGTAAATTCTCATAATGTGCCCCAGAAATTGATCGCATCGGGCTGAACGTGGTGCGAATCTGCGCCGGCTCACCAGCTTGGTATTCAAAGAGGTTACGTGCATGTACAAAACGTCGTGATGTCTACCAACGGTTGGTGGATAGAGGCAGTCCATGCGGGCCAATAATTCAAAAAAGTCTCGCGCCTTCTTACAGCGGTAGCGGGTAAAAAAAATACTCAGCAGGCACATCCATTATGTCAACACCACAAGCAGAATTCGGTTTCGGTACACAAATACGTAAATCCCCCTTTTTTGACGCAACGGTGCGCTGGGGTGCGCGGGACTTTTCGGTTTATAACCATATGTATATTCCGAGGGACTTTGGGGATCCTGAGCAGAATTTTTGGAACTTGGTCAACGAAGCTATTTTGTGCGACGTAGCCGTAGAGCGTCAGGTGGAGATTACGGGGCCCGATGCTGCGCGCTTTGTGCAAATGCTGACGCCACGAGACCTGAGCCAATGCGCTGTGGGGCAATGCAAATATGTGCTTATCACCAATGCCGACGGCGGTATTCTTAACGATCCCGTATTGCTCCGATTGGCAGAGAACCATTTTTGGTTGTCTTTAGCCGACAGCGATATCCTGCTCTGGGCGCAGGGTGTCGCCGTTCACTCGGGGCTGGACGTCACGATCTGTGAGCCTGATGTATCGCCGTTGCAACTCCAAGGCCCTCGGTCAGGCGATATTATGGAAGCGCTGTTTGGTGAAGAGATTGCTGACCTTAAATACTATTGGTTACGACATTACACCCTAGACGGTATTCCCCTCGTGGTTTCTCGCACAGGCTGGTCTAGCGAGCTGGGATATGAGATTTACCTGCGAAATGGTGCACACGGGGATGCCCTTTGGGAAAAGATTATGGCGGCCGGGGCGCCGTTTGGGCTAAAGCCTGGACATACATCGACTATCCGGCGCGTAGAAGGTGGCATGTTGTCGTATCACGCCGACATGGATATTCACACTAATCCTTTTGAGCTGGGTCTTGATCGACTCATTAATCTCGATATGGAGGCCGACTTTATAGGGAAGCGAGCGCTGACGGCGATTCGAGCGACGGGTATTACGCGAAAGCAGGTGGGTGTTGTGATTGCAGGCGAGCCACTCGCCGCGCCGAACACGCGCGCCTGGTCTCTTTCCAGCGGCGCGGGTCAAGTAGGCTACGTTACCTCGGCTGTTTACTCTCCTCGTTTAGGCAAGAACGTTGCACTGGCCATGGTGGATATGGATTACGTGGAGTTGGGAACAGAGCTCACAGTGAGTCTGTCGGGCGAGGACCGCAGTGCGACCGTTGTTGAAAAGCCATTTTACGATCCTAAAAAGCGCCTCGCCTCAGTTAGTTCGGTAACCGCCCAGTCAACGGACATTGAGGTGCCCCAGGTAAGTAATGTTGCTACTGAGGTCGATATCCCGGAGCGCACTTTGGACGCTTTTACACCCGTCAATGACGCCGCCCACGCTGAATCAAGTGCTACCATCGGCTAGGAACTTAAAGATCGTTACATTCTAAATCTCTGGTGCCGCCGGAGCGCACCGAGAGTATGCTTTCCCATTGTCAGGTTAGCCCGTTTGTGATCCCTGCCTTGCAGACAGCGGACGTCTGGCTGACCTGATAATGGGTGAGGTTCGTAATTAGGCGCGGCGGGTCGCAAGGTCGCCCAAAATGGATAAGAGAATGTCGAAGCAAAATAGTTGTGTAGCACCGGAGAGCAGCTCGCTTAAGTGCTCTGACAAGGAGCATGGTTATGTTAACCAATGAACTGGTTCCTCGTCATGACGAGGGCGGTATTACAACTCTCACCCTCAACGCTCCTAACACCATTAATGCCCTGTCAGAGACGATGATGGCGGCGCTTGGGTCGCAACTCGATCGTATCGTCATCGATGACGCTGTCCGTGTGGTGGTTATCCGGGGTGCCGGAGCACATTTTTGCGCTGGCCATAATCTTAAGGAAATGGCTGCGCGCCGGAGCGATGCAGACGGTGGGCTAGGGTACTTCCGTGCGCTGTTTCAAACGTGTTCTGAAGTGATGTTGCGTATAACGCAATTGCCGCAACCGGTTATCGCTGAGGTCAGCGGCATTGCGACAGCCGCAGGCTGCCAGCTGGTAGCCGCCTGTGACCTGGCCGTTGCCTCGAACGATGCGCGTTTCGCCACGTCGGGTGTCAATATTGGGTTGTTTTGCTCGACACCCCTTGTTGCCTTGTCGCGCACTGTTGCGCGTAAGCACGCGATGGAAATGCTGTTAACGGGTGGTTTTATCGATGCTCAGCAAGCTGTTGGTATGGGGCTCGTTAATCGTGCCGTCCCGGGGGATGAGCTTGCCGACGCGACTCGCCAACTAGCGGTGGACATTGCAAGTAAAACGCCCGCCGCAATCAAGGTGGGCAAGCGTCTCTTTTATGAGCAGGCCACACTGAGCATGGAAGAGGCTTACGCGATGGCGGGTGAGGTTATGGCTTGCAATATGATGGCGGACGATACAAAAGCAGGCATTGATGCTTTTATTAACAAGCGGCCAATGCCCGAGTGGCGTGGCAAGTGACATTTCAGGGGCCGGAGCTCGACAAAACACCTGCGAACTTCACGGCAATGTCCCCAGTGACAATGCTCAAGAGAGTTGAACGTGTACACCCCGAGTTACCAGCGCAAATTCATGGGAATATTTGTCGAGACTGGGGCGAGGTAGCCTTACGTTGCCGCCGGCTTGCGTCTGCGCTTGCAAAGCGCGGTGTAAAAAAAGGCGATACGGTTGCACTCATCGCGCCAAATATCCCGGAAGCGCTCGAGTGTGCTCTGGCCGTGCCGATGATTGGAGCGGTTCTAAACGCAAACAATATCCGCCTGGATGCTCGCACGCTCGGTTACATCCTTGAACACGGTGAGGCCTCCGTGTTGTTGGTTGATACCGAGTTTTCGCAACTGGCGCGTGAGGCAGTGGCCCTGTCGGGTAGGCGTCTCCTCATAATCGATATTGAGGACAGCGAAGGTCCGGGCGGTGAGCGCATCGGTGAGTTGACGTACGAGGCTCTGCTGGCCGAGGGCACCGATGATTTTCCTTACACCCTGCCTGATGATGAATGGGATGCATTGGCGCTGAACTATACCTCGGGCACAACGGGGCAGCCGAAAGGTGTAGTTTATTCTCATCGGGGTGCGTGGACTAACGCCGTTAATAACGTCATCACCTGGTCAATGCCGCACCACCCTATTTATTTGTGGACGCTACCACTATTTCACTGCAATGGTTGGTGCTTCCCTTGGACGATTACCATGCTAGCGGGTACGCATGTATTCATGCGAAGCCCGACAGCCGAGGGAATCTATCATGCGCTGGGTGAGTACGGTGTAACACATTTGTGCGGTGCACCGATCATTATGTCGATGATTGCACAAGCACCTGAGCGCCAACGACGGGCCTTCGACCAAAAGGTCAAACTTATGACCGCCGCAGCCCCACCGCCTGCCTCTGTCATCTCAGCAATGGAATCCATGGGGATTAGTGTGACCCATGTTTATGGCTTAACCGAGGTTTATGGACCTGCTGTCGTCTGCGCTGAAAAGGAAACGTGGCAGGCACTTCCGCTGGATGAACAAGCCAAGTTGAAATCTCGCCAAGGTGTGGCTTACGAGCTCGAGGAGGACGTTCTAGTCCTTGATCCTGAGACGGCCCAACCCGTGCCTTGGGATGGCGCAACTCAGGGCGAAGTGGCGTTTCGCGGAAACATCGTGATGAGGGGGTACTTCAAGAGACCTGAGGATACGGCAAACGCGTTTAGAGAAGGATGGTTTTGGTCGGGAGACTTAGCGGTACAACATCCTGATGGCTACATTGAAATAAAAGATCGCGCCAAGGACATCATTATTTCAGGTGGGGAGAATATCTCCTCCATCGAAGTGGAAAATGCGCTTTATAGTCACCCGGCAGTCAGCCTAGTTGCGGTGGTGGCTATGTCGGATGAGACCTGGGGTGAGGTTCCCTGTGCCTTTGTCGAGTTGACTGACGATGACTCTAATATTACCGAGGCAGAGCTCATCGCTCATGCGCGGACATCGCTGGCGAGTTTTCAGCGTCCTAAGAAAATTATTTTTGGTGAACTTCCGAAAACATCGACAGGGAAAATACGCAAGAACGAACTTCGAGACCGTCTTCGGTAGTTTTGGACGCTGATTTCCTATCGCGTGGCGTTACTGAACGATCTCGAGTTATGGGTTACTGAGACTGTTTATCCGGAGGAGTTCAACGAGACGGCGGGAGTTTGAGTCTTCGCTGTCGCTCGACAGACCTCCGCTGCGCTACGGCCACCCTGCCCTTCGGGCGCGGTTTCAGCTGTCACAGCCGCCAAAACAAATAAGAGCGAACTAAAGGTGGTGCTGATCTCTTTGTGCTGGAAGTGGCGGCAGGTTGATGGAGTATGTCCCCATAAATACCCCTCCTTGCCCCTAAATGTGACGACAGGCGTATGGACTTGGATTGATGACAAGTGCATAAGAAGCCCCTTAGATAAGGGGCTTTGTAGAGCCAGCCGGACATCGCCGGACTTTAGTTTGGCCAAGGCACGGAATCATCCTTTATTGCTAAGCGCCGCTATTACGTCATCGACGATCGCATCAGCTTTCTCACGAATCTGGTCACCTGTCGCGTCCTGAATGGGATGCGATACTAGTAGGTACCTCGCATCAGCCATACCCAGAGCCTTCGCCTGGATTTTTGCGGCGTCCCCAAATTCTGTCGAGGCAATGGCCACAGCAGGCTTTTTCTCGATTTCAAAATAAACGGTGTCATGCAAACTGCACGACGTACAGGAACCTCAGTCGGCAAGACCTATGACAACAAAGTCATTGATTTTTTTGATCTCCCTGCGCAGATCAGCCGGCGCCGGTTTTGAAAAGGTGGGTTTTTGATACCGATTAACTTCAACTTGAGGAAGTCGCCGTTCCATCGCTTCCTGAAGACGGTCTAAAAACTCATCGCTCCGCCTTTTAGCAATATCAAGCAGGGCGACCTTGCCTACGATCGCCTCCGGTCTTGGTGTTATCTGTCGAGCAACCGGTACCTCTTCGTTGGTCGGATCTAGCAATGTCACTGACATATCACTCTCCTTTACCTCACTTACATATAGTCGTCTATTTTTCTGGAAACCGGAATAGAGCCCATACTTCTGGGGATCCAGCCGTGAAAGAATGCGGTGCATTTACCAGCCTCGCTGCCTGCCACAACAATTTCAATGTGATCTTCCGCACCGAATTTTCCGATTCGCCTATCGGCCGGTAGCTGAGCCAGGCCGGCAAGCTGTTCCGGTGATGCACTCGGGCCTTGAATAAGCTCTTGCACGGACTTTTCACTGGCTTTCTGAATGTCTCTGCGCAAGGCGGATTTGCTAACCTTGCCACGTTTAAAAACATCGTTGTGCTCTGGAGAAACAACCATCAGGCAGTTTGAAGAAGCGTACCAGTTGGCATTGAACATGCCTTTAGTAGCTTCGCCGATGGCTGCGGCCAGCACAGGTGCTTCGGTGGTTGTTTCATCAAGAATCAAAGTTGGACCTGCCGACATGGCAAGCGTTGTAACCACCGAATCGTTGGCGTCAAACCCGCGATCAACATGAAACGGATCCCAGCAGGACCTCTCTTCCCACTCGGCAAAACACATGGTGAATTTCATGGGGTTTGAAAATGTCGAACGCTCTGTGCCGCCTGGCTTTGCGCCACCAACGTTGCGGATGACCAGCCTGAGTGCGCGGCCGATCGTCGCATTGGCCCGATTTCCCTGGCCTAGCGCGCCTAGCCCCATGTTCATCTTCAGAAGATGGCGAATTGGACCGTTGACAATCATGACTGGACTAGCACCCATAGTCGTTGCCATGACGCCATGGATATTAAATTCATCGGTGCACACGGCATCAACTGCCGCCATGACGACTGGCAGGTACTCAGGTCTGCATCCAGCCATGACAGCGTTGATGGCAACTTTCTCGACGGTGACCTTCGCCATGTTCGGCGGCATGATGGCGATCACCTCCTGCGGATCTAGACTTGTACCCTGCAGCATGCTGAGCACTCTTTGAGGCGTTGGTGGAATAACCGGCAGGCCGTCAGTGAATCCTTGATCAAACATGAACTCGAATTCGTCGTCTTGGCTGCCCATCTCTATTCGTCGCGCTCTTATCGGACTGTTTTCTGCCTCAGCCTGAAGCCGTTCAGCATGCAGCGGATCGACTGAAAGTGAACCACAACCTGGGCGCCAGCTGGGGAGTGAGTCCCATTCAACCGTATGTTGAGTAATAGCGTGTTGTTCGAAAAGTTCAGCGACCAACTCTTGCCATTCCTCACGGACAAAACCGCTGCGTTCGACCAGTACGTGGCCCCCGGAGTCGGTCAGAAATACCTGGGGTACGATTTCAATGTCATTGGTAAACGATACTTTTAGCGCGCTGTCATCGAGCAGATTGAAGGGGGGGTCAAACTCACTCATTAACCGGGAGTTACCACTACTGGTCTGACCGATAATAAAAAAGTCGAGTTCACTGGATAGCGAATCATGTATGGCCGCTAGTACGGGTAGGACGAGCCTGCAAGTAGGGCAGTCCTCTTTGATAAAACAGACAAGAGCTCGGCGCGTACTGGGGAAGCTGCGCTCTATGCCCGAGGAGTCTTCCAGTGTGAATGGGGTGATAACTGACACTGGCTATAGTTCCACTGGGATGTTGACGCAGGGTTGCTCACTGCGGTTTCGATGTTCAATCAGGGTCGGGTGTATGTCTCCCTTAAAATCGTCGAGTCCCTGGTGCTCCATCATGGCCTTTGCCGGCAGTCTCCGCGTACTGGCATCGCCCCGTGTCAGGGCGTTTTGTAACCCATCGGATTTAAAAATTTCTTGGCTTGCCGTGTGTTGCATTACCTGCCTCAGTTTCTAGTACTGAACCTTATGACCACGCATTACGGTGCTACGTAGGTCCAGAGAGTCGAGACTCATAGTCTCGGGAGCATTGATATCGTTAAGTTTCAAGTATGGTTCGTAGGACGCTAGTTTGCTGGAGCCATTACTGATCGCGTTGAGCGTACCACGGAATATTGCATGATCTGTCACCGCGTAAAAGTTGAGAGGTTGACGCAGTTGCACATCAAACCCACCAGAATGTCTGATTTTTTCACCTCTCGCATAGCGATAGGCATCGCCTAGTGTTGCCAGGGTGCCGTAAGCGGATGCATCAAGGTAATAGGCGGTGTGAACGTGCAGATCTCCAAAGTAGGCCTTTCGCGAAGTCTGTTTGTCCGGCTGGAGAGTCAATGAGTCTCCGGGGATTTCATAGCGAGGGTCGAATGCTGCTGATGCGGGATTTACCGGGGTAGGGTCAGTTGATGAAGATTGATTCGGCGGTATTTCAGACCAACCAACGGACAGGCAAAGTAACACTAAAAGGAAATCAACTCGCGTGATCCGAGATTTGGTTCTATCTAATGTAACTGGCGTAAGTATTTTCGATATCATCTACGACGCTTAGGCTTTCCTTGACGATTGCGGCAGCATCGTCAAGGACGTCTTCACCTGTATCCAAGCCCGCGCAGCGGTTCA
>ERZ802822.262-NODE-262-length-37966-cov-9.662488_pt1 | contig 37966 bp, 37 predicted proteins | sample MGYA00345649_ERZ802822 | MGnify/ENA primary metagenome ERZ802822 (study PRJEB30503, sample SAMEA104212359) | marine metagenome | biome: Westerlies Biome; feature: [SRF] surface water layer (ENVO:00010504) within the epipelagic zone...; material: water...
GAGATTTGGAGGGTTATGCGGGGCCGGATATTGTCACCGCCGAGATGATCGAACATGCCGCAACAACCGTGTCTGATCAGCTGAAAGACGATATTAAATTCGCCTATGACCGGGTGACAAAATTTGCCGAGACACAAAAAGCTTCGATCGGTGATTTTGAAACCGAATTATCGCCGGGGTTATGGGCCGGGCAAAAATCGATACCGATTGAAACGGCGGGCTGTTATGTGCCGGGGGGGCGCTATGCGCATGTCGCTTCGGCCATTATGTCGATTGCAACCGCGAAAGTGGCCGGGGTTGAAAATGTGATTGCCTGTTCGGCGCCAAATGGCAAAGACGGGCCGCATCCGGCAATCTTATATGCGATGAATATGTGCGGAGCGGATACGATTCTATCGCTGGGCGGCGTGCAGGGTATCGCGGCGATGGCTTTTGGCCTGTTTACCGGCAAGCCTGCCCGGCTTCTGGTCGGCCCGGGCAACCGCTTTGTGGCCGAGGCAAAACGTATGCTCTATGGCCGCGTTGGTATTGATATGTTTGCCGGCCCGACCGAAATTGCGGTGATCGCTGATGCCACAGCCGACGCCGCGGTGGTTGCCGAAGACCTTGTCAGTCAAGCCGAACATGGCCCGGATTCGCCAGCCTGGTTGATCACCACATCGCGTCAATTGGCCGAGGATGTGATGGCGCAGATGGATCGGCATATCGATGCCCTGCCAGAGGTTGCAAAGCATGCGGCGACGGTGGCCTGGCGCGATTATGGCGAGGTTATTTTATGCGATAGTGATGAGGAAGCGGCGACCATTTCAGACGAATATGCCGCCGAACATCTGGAGGTGCATACCGCCAAAGATGAGTGGTATACAGCCCGGCTGAAAAATTATGGGTCATTATTTATCGGTGAGGAAACCACCGTGACCTATGGCGATAAATGTTCCGGCACCAACCATATCTTGCCAACCAAAGGGGCGGCGCATTACACAGGCGGGCTGTCGGTTCATAAATTTATGAAAATCGTCACCACCCAGCGCATGACGCGTGAAGCCAACCGCGAGGTCGGGCAGGCAGCGGCGCGTATTTCGCGTCTTGAGGGCATGGAAGGTCATGCACGTGCCGCCGATGTGCGTTTGCGGAAATATTTTCCGGGGGAAAACCTTGGCTAGTGTGTCAAGAAATCTGTTTTCGGTTGCGGGTAAAACTGCGCTTATCACTGGCGGTGGCAGTGGCATTGGCGGCTTTATGGCACAGTCGCTTGCCGATGAGGGTGCCACGATTTTGCTGGTTGGCCGCCGTGAGGACAAATTGAAAGAGGTTCTTGGCGGGCGCGATGGGAGCATATTTGTGATTGATCTGAGCGAGGCAGGTGCGAGCCAACGGCTTTTCAAAATGGTCACTGATCGCGGGTATCAGCCAGATATTATTGTGAATGCGGCTGGCATAAACCCACGGTTGCATGCCGATGAAATTGATGAGGACATGTGGAATTATACGGTGCATCTCAATCTAAATGTGCCATTTTTGGTCGCGCAAAAATTCGTGCCGGCGATGCAGGCAAATCGGTGGGGGCGGATCATCAATATTGCATCAATGCAGTCCAGCCGGGCATTTCCGAATGGTATTTCCTATGGCGCTGCGAAGGGGGGTGTGACCCAGCTCACGCGGGCGATGGCTGAAGCCTGGTCGGCTCTTGGCGTCACCGCGAATGCCCTTGCGCCCGGTTTTTTCCCAACTGATCTGACATCTGCTTTATTTGCTGATCCGAAAACCGCGGCCGATCTGGCGTCGCGGACAGCTATGGGCAGAAATGGAGAGCTTGAGGATCTTCGGGGGCCGCTATTGTTTTTGGCCTCTGACGCCGGGGCATATATCACTGGCCAGATGATTAATGTTGACGGGGGTATGACAGCGAAATGAGAGCGCTGGTTTATACAGGAATGCAATTGTCGGAAATTCGGGATGTTCCCGCGCCGGTTTGCGATCGCCAACAGATTGTTGTTGATCTGGCATTTTGCGGCATCTGCGGGTCTGACATGCATGCCTGGCACGGCCATGATGAACGCCGGGTGCCGCCATTGGTTTTGGGGCATGAAGCTGTTGGAGTGGTGCAGGATGGGGCGTTACAGGGCGCCCGTGTGGCGATTAACCCGTTGATGACATGCGGGTCTTGTGCCTGTTGTGTATCGGGCAATGAACATCTGTGCGCGCAGCGTGAATTGATCGGGATGCGGGTGCCCGGGGCGTTTGCTGAAAAAGTGGCTATTAAAGAACAGAATCTGACCGTATTGCCGGATGATTTGTCGTTTGTCGAGGCGGCGTTGGCAGAACCGCTCGCCTGTTCCGTTCATGCTGTGGGTCTGGCCGTTCAGCATGCTGATGATGACCGCGCGGCGACTATCGCCATCCTTGGTGGCGGTGCCATTGGCTTGCTCGCCGGGCTGGTGTTGCTGGATTATGGCTATCAGAATATCTGGATTGCTGAGACCAACCAGCTGCGTCGCTCGATGCTGGAAAAGCTTGGTAATTTCCAGACCTATGACCCGCGGGTCAGCGCGGCGTCCCAGCAAAATGTGGATATGATTATTGATGCGGTGGGGTCGGGAGAGACCCGCCGTGCGGCATCGGCACTGGTGCGGCCTGGTGGGGTGATTGTGCATATTGGGCTGCAGGATAATCTCGATGGGCTGGATAGCAGACGTATAACCCTGCAGGAAATCACCTTTAAGGGCACCTATTGTTATCGCAATGATGATTTTGCCGAAGCCCTGCGCCTGTTACATGAGGGCGCTGTCACCGGGTCTGGATGGGTCGATGTGCGGCCATTGGCAGATGGTGCGAAAGCCTTTCAGGATATCCATAACGGCACCGCGCCACCAAAAATTATTCTCGATATAACAGCATAATAACACCGCCAGATGGCGCGGTGATGCAGGGACATATGCTGCAGGCTTTTGGTTACACTATCTTTTCGCGCTATTTGTTTTGTGGTATTTTCGCGCTGTTTTTAGCCAGCGTTGCGATGCCGAGCCAACCGGCACAGGCTGATTTTATTGATGGGCGGCAATTACAACTCTATTGCGCATCGCAAAACCCGGCGGATGAGGCAATTTGTATTGTCTATATCACCGGTGCTGTCGATGCCTTTACCACGGTTGATCTGATCGCCGAAAAAACCAACGGGGCGGAGCGTATTTTTTGCATGCCAGATGGGGTGCAGCCCGACCAGCTCAAAGCCATGACATTAGGCTGGCTGCAACGCGATGCCACCGATCTCAATTATGCCGTGACCCTGTTGATATGGGGTGCCATGAAAGATGCCTATAGCTGTTCCTAAAAAGCTAGAAATTATCTTTACGCCGCCGGATTTCGGCGAATACATCGGCATCGCTTGCATCGGTCATCGCCAAATGCGCGCGAATGGCCGGGTCGGATGCGCGTAAAAACGGATTGGTGGCTTTTTCCAGATCCATGCGTGTTGGCACTGTCGGCAGATTATTTTCGCGCAATGTTTCAAACGCCGCCTGACGTTCGGCAAGTGCGGTATTGTCCGGGTCAATGGTCACCGCAAAGCGCGCATTGGCCAACGTATATTCATGGCTGCAATAGACAATGGTGTCGTCAGGCAACGCCATCAGTTTTTCCAGACTGGCCCACATCATTGCTGCGTCACCCTCAAAAATACGCCCACAGCCCAGCACAAATAAGGTGTCGCCAGTGCATATCAGTTGATCATCGGCACTGTAAAAATTAATCATATCCAGCGTATGTCCCGGCGTTGTCAGAACATCAAACCGCCGTCCGGCAAATTCAAAATGATCGCCATCGCCAAGCTGTATGTCATACAGATTGCTGACAGCGCTGTCGATTTTCGGGCCAAGAACGGTGGCGTTATAGGCGGTCTTCAGATCGGCCAAACCCTCGGTATGATCGGCATGATGATGGGTAATGAAAATATGTGTTAACCCCCATCCTGTCTCGGCAAGCGCCGCCCGTGTCGCATCTGCATCACCCGCGTCAACACAGGCTGTCAGGCCAGTTTCGTCAGAATGCAGCAATAATCCGTAATTATCACTGCCATAGGGAAATTGATGTGTCTTCAGTGTCATAATTTGTCCCTTTAACTTACCAGCTGCCGGTATTTTCCATGGAAAGCCATGGTTCTGCCGGTGCCAGCGCATCGCCTTCCTGCAATAATTCAATTGAAATATTATCTGGCGATTTGATGAACGCCATCCGGCCGTCGCGTGGTGGCCGGTTGATTGTTACCCCGGCATCGGCCAACGCCTGACAGGTTTGGTAAATATTATCGACTTTGTAGGCAAGATGACCAAAATTGCGGCCAGTATCATACTCTTCCGGATCCCAGTTATAGGTGAGTTCCAGTTCCGGTGCATTATGCGCGCTGCTGTCCGCCTGATCTTTTGGTGCGGCCAGAAAAATCAGGGTAAAACGTCCTTCCGGGACGTCCTTGCGGCGCATCTCGACGAGGCCAAGTTTGTTACAATAAAAATCGAGTGATTGCTCAACATCACGCACCCGCACCATTGTGTGTAAATATCGCATGATTATTTATCGTCCCTGTTTGTCGCGGCACAGATTTTGGATCATCTGCAGCGGCGCGCTGTTCTGCATGTCATGCGTGATGATTGCAGTAAAGTTTTAGCCTGTCCAGCGAGATATCAAACAACGCTGGCTGTTGGCGTCACAGATCAAACCCCAATAGCGCGGCACCTTCCAACAAGTTGTTGGCACAATAATATCGCGGCGTTGTCGGCGATCTTTCAGCGGCGATCATATCGGGGATTTGGATCACCCGCATGCCGGCGGCAAGTGCGGCTGTGGTGCCGGTTTCCGAATCTTCAAATGCGATACAACGCGCCGCCGCCACCCCCAGTTTTCTGGCGGCATCCAGATAAACATCTGGCGCCGGTTTGCCAGCGGCAACTTCGTCACCACCGGTGAGATGTGGGATATATTGCCATAAGCCGACGCGATCCAGAATGGCCCGCGCCTTGGCCCCCGATGATGATGTCGCCACCGCGCGCGGAATTTGCATTTCGGCCAAACAGGCCAAAAAATGCGATGCCCCGGGTTTCACCTCGATGCTGTCATCAAGAAGCTGGCGATAGACATCAAGCCATTCATCCTTAAAGGTCGTCGCATCGATATGGGCAGGCAGCATGCGGCGTAAAATATCAATGCCTGTTTTCGCATTGCGGCCAATCAATTGCCGGTAATCATCAAATGCAAAAGGCTGATTATGGGCATGCGCTGTTGTCACAAACGAGTCATAGGACAGTTTTTCGGTATCAAGAAGCAGCCCGTCCATATCAAAAATGACCGCATCAAAATCAGTGATATCCGTGGGGTAATCTGACATGAGGCTGACCTTTGACATAAGGTTATCGGGGCTAGGAGGCTGATCCGGGCAGGGTGGGTGTGGTGCGTTGTCGGTGCCGCGGCGCCGAAATGTTCGTGTATTTTTTAGTGTTGATGTGGCCGCGACTATGGCATGATTTTCGCCGCAGGGAAATAACCCGCCAGCCGTTACCACAGACCGATAGGCATTTTTATGCTGAATCCACAAGATATTGCATATTTGGTTGTCCATTGTTCGGATACCCCGGATGATGCAGCCCTGACTGGCCGCGATATTCACCAGATGCATCTTGGCTTTGGCTGGGATGGTGTTGGCTATCACCGGGTGATTGGCCGCGATGGGGTGGTTGAACCGGGCCGCCCTGATTACTGGATCGGTGCGCATGTCAAAGGCTTTAATGATGTCAGCCTTGGCGTCTGTCTGATCGGCCGCCACAATTTTACCGATGCACAGATGCAGGCGCTGGAAACGGTATTGCGCGATTGGCAAACAACCTATCCGACAGCGCAAATCGTCGGACATTGCAATTTTGACTATACTGAAAAAACCTGTCCGAATTTTGATGTCGCTGCCTGGTGTGAAGAACGGGGGCTGTAGCCAATGACGGCGATGCAATCGGTTGTGACGCCGCAAGCGCCAATCAGAGCCGCAGCAGATCACGCTGCCAGTCTCGATACCGAGGCATTATTTGGCGAAACTGTGACCGTCGGGCGGTCTGAAAATGGATTTTCCCATGTCGTTCTGGCAACCGATGGCTATGCAGGCTGGATGCCTTCAGACTGTCTTGGGGTGATGCCAGATGCCACCCATCAAATCATCGCGCCGCATAGTTTTGTCACCGCTGCGGCGGATGTCAAAAGTTTAGGGTTAAGCCATTTGTCATTGGGTGTCAGGCTGCATCTGCGCCAGCCTGATGATGCCGGTCACCGCGCCGCTTATGCCGAAATTGATTTTAACGGCACGTCCGGTTTTGTGCCGCATGCCCATATTATGCCGCTGGGCGCGGGCTGTGATGACTGGGTGGCGGTGGCTGAATCGCTGATCGGCAGCCCCTATCGCTGGGGTGGGCGGGCGTCAACCGGGCTCGATTGTTCGGCGCTTGTACAGCTCGCACTGGCGGTCGCTGGCAAGCCTGTGCCGCGCGATTCAGGGCCACAGCATGATATTGGCACAGCATTGCAGGGCATCGATGATCTGCAACGTGGTGATCTGGTGTTTTGGGCCGGACATGTCGGCATTATGCAGGATGGTGACAGGCTGCTGCATGCGAATGCGCATCATATGGCGGTGGCCAGCGAGCCGCTTGGCGTTGCCAGCCGCCGCATTGCCGCTATTGCCGGGCCAATCACCGCTTTGCGTCGCCCGTAACCTGGCTGCGGGTTAACCGAATGACGCTAATTCGGGATCCGTGTCCGAATAAACCAGAGCAGGATCAGCGAGGGGATAACCATCAGCGCGGTGAGGATAAAAAACACCCCCCAGTCACCATGCAACCAGTCAACCAGAGCGCCGGATGATGACGCCAATGTGGTGCGCCCCATCGTCCCGATTGACGCCAGTAGCGCATATTGTGTCGCCGTATAGGTGCGATCAACCAACAGCGAAATAAAGGTGACAAACGCAACAGTGGCAAAAGCCGCGGCAATATCATCAAGCAGCACAGCAAGCGCGAACACCCATTCAGATTTGCCTGTCCAGGCCAGAATACTGAACATGATATTTGTCGCGGCCATGGCGATGCCGGCAAAAAGCAGCGCTTTGAACGTGCCTGAACGGATCGCAAGAAACCCGCCCAAAATGGTAAAAGCGACCGTGGTGATCCATCCAAGCCCCTTTGAATAGAGCGCAATATCAGATTTGGAAAAGCCAATTTCCTTGTAAAAAATCAGCGACATTTTGCCCATGAATGCCTCGCCGACTTTGAACAGAAAGATGAAGCCAAGCAAGGCCAGCGCCACGCTGATACCGTTCTTGCGAAAAAAACTACCGAGCGGCCCCCAGACGGTATTCGCCAGAAATCCGCCAACAATGGCCATATGGCTGCTGCCAAAACGTGCCGCCAGACCTGCGGCGGCTTTTTGCTGCGCGGCGATGCGGCTGCTGGCACTCGCCTCGGGAATCAACAGCAGGCCGATATTGGCAAGACAGATTAATCCACACAGCATCAAAAATGTCAGCTGCCAGTAATTGATATGGCCAGCCTTTTCCAGCCAGTCAGCCACAAACAACATCAGCATACCGCCGATTTTATAACCGCTCCACCATCCCACCACGGCGATGGCTGCGCCGGCTGCCATGGCTGATTTTTCGGTGTCGCCAACCTGTTCAATCCGCAAGGCGTCAATCGTTATGTCCTGCGAGGCGGATGCTGTGGCAATCACCAAACCCAGCCCCATCACCACCCATATATCAGTTGATGGATAAAGTGTGCTCCAGCCAATCAGTGCCAGCAGAATGCATGTCTGGAAACAAATGATCCAGGATTTGCGATGACCAACGCGGTCAGCCAAAATAGGTATGCGGATATGGTCGATCAGCGGCGCCCATAAAAAATTGATCGCATAGACACCAAAAATAAGCCCGGCCCAGCCGACAGCAGAGCGGCTCAACCCATCTTCCTTTAGCCATAATGAGAGGGCTGATCCGATCAATACCCAAGGAAAGCCGCTCATCGCACCAAGCAGTAAAATACGCCACATGCGGCGGTCAATATAAGCGGAGAATGCGTTCATCTTCAGGCCTTTGCTGGATTATGCAGCATCATAATATGTGGACGCACCGACAGGCGGGTGGCGTTGTTTGCTATGCTAGCCTAGAGTAACAGTGATATGAACATATATTCGACAGATCCCGGCCGCTTGGCTGAATTCTGTGTAAGGGGTAAAAATGGCAGTCGATGATTGGGTTGTTACCGCAGATCATGGCGGGGGGTATGCGTTGCGTGCCGGGGCGATGCTGCTGCCAGCCATTATCGGTCGCAGCGGCTTTATTCGGGCGGCTGATAAGCGCGAAGGTGACGGGGCGACGCCGTGTGGGCGCTGGCCGGTGCGCGCGGTATATTACCGGCAAGACCGGGTGAGCTGTCCGCCGACCAAAATGGCCTGTTATCAGATCACCGCAGATTGTGGCTGGTGTGACGATCCGGACAGTTCTGCATATAACCGCCATATCACCCGTCCGTTTGATTTTCGCCATGAACAGATGTGGCGCGATGATGCGGCCTATGACTATGTTGTTGAGCTTGGCTATAATGATGATCCGGTGATGCCCGGTCATGGCAGCGCGATTTTTCTGCATTGCATCGCTGCGGGTCAAATCAGCACGGCTGGCTGTGTCGCCATAGATCGCGATGATCTGGCCAGGCTGATCGGGTTGGCGGCGGCCAATCAGCATCTCAGCATCCCGGAAACTTTACTGGCCGGTTAAGAGCGTGCCAGTCTGGTGTCAGTCTGGTTTAAGTCTGGCGTCGATTTCGGCGCGGCGGCGGCGCAGCTTGGCGTTGGTCGGCACCATATTGGCCATCATGCCATCAACCACAAACCCCATCTTGACCATGATCATATTCGATATCAGATTGAGACAGATTTTTTGCGCCGTGCCAGCTTGTAGCCGGGTCGACCCGGCAATGATCTCTGCGCCTGTGGCCAGTAAAATCGGATAGCTGACACTTTCCAGCAGCGCCGTATCGGGATTATTCGCAACACCAATGGTGACCGCCCCAGCCTGTCCGGCGGCAACCAGCGCCGCTGTTGTAAAAACCGTGCTGCCACTGGCGGCAAGGCCGATCACAACATCATTCTGTGCAACACCCATATCGGCGATATGCGCACAGGCGGTTTCGGCACTGTCTTCGGCATTTTCGACAGCGCGCAGCAATGCCGCTTCGCCGCCAGCAATGACAAAGCCGATCCGATGGTGCGGCCAGTTAAAAGTTGGCGGTAATTCTGCCCCATCCTGCACCCCGATGCGGGCCGAGGTGCCTGCCCCGACATAGATTAATCTGCCATTGTCTGATGTGCTGAGACGCTGATAAGCCGCATCTGCAGCCGCATCGATGGCTGGCAATGCCGCCTCGAGCGCGGTTATCGCATGCGCCTGATTGGCCAGCATGGCCGCCAGTGCCTGTGACGCCGACATGCGGTCAATATAAAGATCAGCCGGTGGCATATCCTCGGTTGTTGCGGCGGCTGTATCTTTGGGGTTTTTCCCGCTATTTCCATTTGTGTTTCTGGGCGTCATGCGGTCACTATAAAAGCGCGGATGACGAAAGAGAAGATGAAGATGACCGAATTATCAATAATTGGCCTGATGTCGGGAACAAGTGCCGATGGTATTGACGCTTCCATATTGTTGACAGATGGGCGGACAATGACCCGCACCGGCTGTTCCGGCCATTTTGACTACCGGCCGGAAACGCGGCAGGCAATCCGCGCCTGTTGTGCTGATCCGGCGGTGTTTTTGGCTGATTTGGCTGCCCGCGCCAGCCTTGATAGAGCGATTGCCGTCGATCATGCTGCGGCTGTGCAGGCGCTATGCGCAGATTTTGACGGCAATATAGATTTGATTGGTTTTCACGGTCAAACGGTCTATCACAACGCCAGTTCCGATATGCAGCATCCGCTTGGCCGCCAGACCATTCAGCTTGGTGATGCCCAGTATCTGGCCGCTGTCAGTGCGATTGATGTGGTGCATAATGTGCGGCAGGCGGACATGGATCAGGGCGGCGAGGGGGCACCATTGGCGCCGGTCTATCATGCGGCTGTTATTGATGCCATGCACAATCTGCGGCCGGCTGTTCTGGTCAATATTGGCGGGGTGGCGAATCTGACCTGTGTATCGGCGGCAGATGGCACCGGACTGATTGGCTTTGATACCGGGCCGGGCAATGCGCTGCTGGATGATTTTATGATGTCTCGGTTTGCCGTTGATTGTGATCGTGACGGTGGGCTGGCAGCAACCGGCAGCGCCGATCAGACGATTTTGGCGCGCTGGATGCAGCATCCATATTTTCAGCAGACATGGCCAAAATCGCTGGATCGTCAGGATTTTGCCGGCCTTTTGACGACAGCTGAGTTTCGCAGACTGGCCGCCGCCGACGCCGCCGACGCCGCCGCGACGCTGACCTGTTTCACCGCACAGACGATTGCGCATGCCATCGGCAAGCTGCCAGTGACGCCGCGATCGGTTTTCGTCGCTGGCGGCGGGCGGCGCAATGGCACGATGATGCAATATCTGGCCGCGATTCTGCCGATGCCAGTGATCACAGATCCGGGCGATGGATTCGATGCTGATATGCTGGAAGCCGAATTAATGGCGTTTCTGGCGGCGCGGTGCCATTACCGCTTGCCGACGTCTTTTCCCGGCACCACCGGTTGTCGTCAGCCTGTCAGCGGTGGGCAAATCGCCCGTGCTAGATAAGCGCGTCTGACCCCGGCACGTAAAACGGCCGATAGGGCGGTGGCGGTGGCAGCATGCCCCGCACATCGGCAAAGGGAAACCGGCTGTCGATACGATAGGCCTCGGCATAATGTCCGTGCGGCGCGTTGCATTGCGCCGCCCGAAACCGGTTGAGGATGGCGGCAGCGGTGGCAAACCGGTCAGGCTGTTGACTGGCATGTGCCATGATGGCGGCCTGTTTGGCATCAAAATAACCGGTGATATCGACATAATAATCGGGGGCAAAACCAACCCCCATCAGCGTATCGCAAAACAGCACCGGGCAGATAAAGCCAGCCGCGTCACTGACGAATTTCGACAAGGCCCGGTGATCGGGATGATAATCTTCTGGCGCATGGGTGAGGATCAAATCCGGCTGTGTGTTGCGGATTGTGTCGGTGATGATGCTGGCGGCGTCGGCCGCTGACGAAAGCCGCCCATCGGGGAGCGCCAGCAGCTGCACATCGCCAAGATCAGCCAGTCCGGCGCGGGCCTCGTCAGCCCGCTGCGCGGCAAGCGCCGGCCCCGGTTCGGCGCCGCCAGCGGCACCATCGGTGGCAACCACAAGATGCAGCCTGTCGCCGCGTGCCGCAGCGCCAGCCAAAAACCCATACATGAAAATTTCCAAATCATCGGGATGCGCGCCAATCGCCATAATCTGCATGTCAGAGTCACCTTATGCAAGCTGTGAAAGAGTTTTGATTTCACTTTGAATCTGGGTTTAACTGGTGGCCATGATAACAAGAGGTGGGCGCGTGACAAATAACAATATTGCCGAGAGTTTGTGCGGCAATTTTTATGGCTATATTGAGGGATATTACGGCCAGCTATTGAGCTGGTCGGCGCGGCATGAATTGCTGGCTGTGATGGCAGAGCTTGGCATGAACAGCTATTTCTATGCGCCAAAAGATGATGCGGCACACCGGTTTGATTGGCGGCAAAGCTATGATGCGGACTGGCGGCGCGACTTTGCCGATTTTGCCGCTGCGGCAGCCCGAAACGGCATTCAGGTCATCGCCGGTATCGCGCCCGGGCTTGATTTCAACTTTGCCAGCCTTGATCAGCCCCGGGCTGGTGATTTTGCCTGTCTTGTCGATAAAGCCAGACAGCTGTCAGCCGATGGTGCCAGCCATGTCAGCCTGCTGATGGATGATATCGCCGCCGATTTTACCGGCCGCGCGGGATCGTTCCAAAGCGAGGGCACAGCGCATGCCGCGCTTGCCAATCAGCTCGCAGACGCAATTGACCGGCCACTGATCATGGTGCCGCGCATTTATGCCGACAGCCTGATCAGCGAGGATGACCCGCAATCACTGCCCTATCTGGCAGATTTAACAGCCGCGCTGGCACCGCATATGCCGATTGTCTATTGCGGTAATGATATTGTCGCACAACAAACGGGCGCCGATATGTCCGGATATATTGCCGAAAACCGGCTGATCATCTGGGATAATTTCTATGCCAATGACTATTGCCCGCGCCGCTTGTTTGTCGGGCCGTGGCGGCGACCGTCCGGCGGTCCAAATGTCATGTTGAATCCGACAGGCCTTGTTGAAACAGATAAATTGCTGCTGCAATTGATGCCAATCGGCGATGATGCAGAAAGCTGGCGTGATTTTCTGGCGCGATATGTGCCAGAGGAGTTTTTCCCGGTGGCGTGTTATTTTGATGCGCCATACGGGTTTGCCGCAAAATTCGCCACGCCGCCAACAAAGCTGGCAATTGATGCGGTTGATCATTTGTTGTGGCGCTGGAAATCACCATTACAGCGTGAATGGTACCCGGCTTTGATGGGGCTGAAACAGGATCTGCTGATGGCTGACGGGCAGATGGCTGACGCGCGCATCGGCAAAACCCAATTGGCACCGCTCGCGGCGCTGTTGGCGAAACCGCCGCGCTGATGCGGCGTGCGGTGACGGAAATGCTAGACGCGCAGCGTGTTTAACCGGCCCGGCAATTGTGCGATCACATCGCGTCCGGCATTGGCAAAGGCAAAGCGCAGCATGGCTTCCTGACCATCCCCAAAAAAGGCCCCGGGAATGACCAGCACGCCGGCCTTGCGTGCCATGCTTTGCGCGACCTCAACGGAATCTGCGCCGACAAAAGGATGGCGGACAAAACCAAAATACGCACCACAGCTTCGCAAATCCCAGCCATCAAGCTGTGCAAGAGCCTGATGAAAGACAGTCACCCGCGCCGCAATGCGTTGGCGATTTTGCTGCCGCCAGTCGGCCAGCTTGCCGATCATCGGGGCCAGCGCATGCTGCACCGTACGTGGCGCGCAAATTTGAATATTGTCGATAATTTTGGCCAGTTGAAACACCAGTTCTGGGCCAGCGGTAATGGCACCCAAACGGTGCCCAGGTAAACAATAGGATTTGGAAAAGCTATAGAGCTGGATCAGCGTATCCTGCCATTTGTCCTGGGCAAACAGGGGGTGTGGCAGATCCTGATCAAGTGGCAAAAAGTCACGATAGGTCTCATCGAGAATAAGCCAGATTCCACGCGACTGACATAATTTGAAAATTTCCAACAGCAAATTTTCCGGGTAAATGCTGCCTGTCGGGTTGTTTGGACTGACAAGGGCAACGGCCCGGGTCTTGTCATTGATGGCGGCTGCAATATGATCGCAATCGGGTAACAGCCCGTGATCGGCATCGCAATCGACATAATCAATGCCGATGCCCAGCATGCCAAGTGCCGATTCATGGTTGAAATAACATGGCCGCATCATCAACACCCGGTCACCCTGACCAGCCACGGCCAGCGCCGACGCCACAAATGCCTGATTACAACCAGAAGTAATCTGTATATTTTCGGCAGCGATATCCGCCTGATAGAGTTCACACAGATGCGCGGCATAGGCGTTGCGCAATGTCGTATCGCCTTCTACCGGGCCATAGCGTGCTAGCTCTGGGTTGGCAGCTGCCTGACCGAGCGCGGCCAGCATATCGTCATGCGCGGCATAGCCCGGCACCGCCTGACTCATATCGATTAATGGGCCTTGACTGTCATCGTAAGATGACTTCCAATTCAGCACGACCGAGACCGGTGGGGCATTCAGTTTTGTAACGGCGGTATTGAACATGGGCGGCGCCTGTGGCTTATATTATGGATAAAACTTATGTGTTTTCTAGCATCAGTTGTGGCCATGGCAAAAGATAATCTGTTGGTCTGTCGATCATCTGCGGCAGATCATTCCCACACAAGCCGGGGTGAGAGGGCATAAAAATGAGTCGCTATCATATTGTTGGACGGGCCGGTGCCGGATCTTTGATTGCCGAGTTTCTGTTTCGCGAGGCCGGGGTCGATTATGACATTTCATTTCCCGACCCGGCAGAGGTAAAAAGCCCGGATTTTTATGCCAGCAACCCACTGGGGCGCATTCCGGTATTGCTTTGTCCGGATGGCCGGAAGATTTTTGAAACCCTGGCGATTATCAATCATATCACCACGCATTTTACGCAGTTGGCACCGCCCGTTGGTAGTCCGGCTTATGACCGCTACAGCCAGTTTATGGCGTTAATGGCGACATCAATCTATCCCGCCTATCACCGCCAGCATCATAGCTATTATTATGCTGATGAGTCGGCTTTTGAGAGCTTGCGTGCAAGGGCTGTTGCCGAACAAGCGCTGCTATATGATTATATTGAGGCTGAATTGGCGCCGTATATCTGCGGGGCTGATTTAACCGCCGCTGATTTCTATCTCTATATGCTCAGCCGCTGGGATTTGAATAAAACGGCGATGCGCGCGAACCGGCCAAAGCTGAATGCGTTGCTGGATGAATTACGTGCCCGACCGTCGGTCAGCAAAACTCTGGCAGCACAGCCACGCCGTAAACAACCCGGCTGAATGCTAGCCGGATGGCGGCCAAATTGTCGGAAACCAATCGTCGCGCAGCATTTGCCCGGCGCTCATGTTATGCCCGGGAAACGGCGGTGAGGTTGGCCCCGGCCGTTCAATATAGCGCGCATCATCACCGACATAGCGCAATGACAGCGCGCGACGCCGTGTCGTCGCCAAATTGCCGCGCGCGCCATGCACCGTGCGGTAATGAAACGCCACAGCATCACCGGGCTGCATCGGCCATGCCACTATTTTATAATTGCCCGGATGCGAATCCGGGTCGGGAACCGGCAGGAACGCATCATTTTCAGCATAAAAATCATCTTCCGCCAGCCATCTGACCGGCAGCACCAATTTATCCCAAAGATGCGATCCGGCAATTAACCGCAAGGTGGCATCATCAACCGGATCGACCGGAATCCAAAAGCTGATGGTTTGTCTGCCATCGACAAAATAATAGGGCGCATCCTGATGCCAGGGTGTTGGTTTGCTGGTGCCGGGTTCTTTCACCAGAACATGGTCATGGAAAATTTTTACCGTGTCTGATTGCATCAACCGGGCGGCGGCAGCGGCGGCTGGTGAATGGCGCAATATTTCACCAAGCCGGTCAAAACGCTGCCAGTTGCAATAGTCATCAAAAAACCGGCCGGTATCCCCGGGCGCCAGATTTTCCGCCGCATACGGGCCGGGGTTTTGCATGTTTTCGTCAATAGCTGCACGGATCTGCGCCACCCAATCGGTAAAAAGGCCGGGTAAAAATACCGCGCCATCTGCCGCAAAATCATCAATCTGTTGTTGGCTGATGTTGATTGGCATAGGAGCAGACATGTGACTTGATCCTATATCTGCGCCATCAGCTGGCGAATGATTTTGCTGACCGCGGCCGGCTGTTCGGCGCAAGGAATATGACCGGCATTGGCAATCACCTCAAATCCGGCGCCGGGGATGAGATCGGCGGTTGCCTTGACCAGTGCCGGCGGGGTGGCGCCATCCTGCTCACCAACAACACATATTGTTGGCACCGCAATCTGGCCGGCCTGATCGCGGAAATCAGCATCGCGGATTGCCGCGCCGGTGCCCAGATAGCCACCCTCGGGCGTGCGTGTGAACATATTGCTATAGCCAGCCAGCTCGTTTGTGCGCTGTTGATGAAATGCCGGGCTGAACCAACGTTGCATATTCGCCTCAACAAGCGCGTCAAGGCCGCCCTCTTTGACAATGGCCATGCGATCATTCCACATTTGTGCATCGCCAATTTTCGCGCCGGTATCGCATAGGATCAGGCCATTCACCAAGTCAGGCCGTTTGTGATACAGCCCCTGTGCAATTAACCCGCCGACTGACAGGCCGCAGATTGTCGCGCTGGTAATGCCCAGATGATCAATCAATCCGGCAAGATCACTTACATGGTCGTCAATCACATAGGGTGGGGTGCCAAGGCTGGACAAGCCGTGACCGCGCTTGTCATACAGCACTATTGCGTAATCCGCCGACAGATCGGCAACGCAATCATCCCAAATCCGAAAATCGGTAGCCAGCGAATTTGAAAACACGATCACCGGCTTGCCGCTGTCCATGTTGACCGTTTTATAATGCAGGGTGATTCCGTTAATATCTACAAAATGCATAAATTGTCCTATCTGCGTCCTATTTGCGATTAGCGATGGGGTGGCAACGCCCCTAAATATTTCCCTTTAAAACATTTAAATCAGCGCCTCTTCAACAGCTTTGATCTGTAGCGCCAGATATTTTGAGTAGATCCGGCATTGCGCAAAGCTGCCGGCAATCATCCACAAGCCGGGCTGGCCGGTTGGTCGATACATGTTGCGCAACTCCAAACCATCTCCAAAGCCCCATATTGGGCCAACACGGTCGGCAATCTCCTGTCCAAATAGCTTGGCCACGAGATGTTCCTGTGGCTTATATCCGGTTGCTAAAATAATGACATTAGCTAGAATTTGTTCACCACCTGTTAGCATTACCCCATCCGCGGTGAATCTGTCGATATTGGCATTTTGAATCAGTTTTATCTTTTCTTCGGCAATTAAATCGGATGCGCCGACATTAAAATAATACCCGCCGCCCCGCGTCAGATATTTAAACTGCCAACCGGTGTCGTCTTCCCCAAAATCAAGCTGAAATCCAACAGCACGTAATTTGTCGAGAAGCGGCTTATCGGCATCTCTAGATTGTTCGGTAAAATGCTGATGGGCTTTTTTAACGAGAGGCAGGGGCATTGATGTGGTGATGAAATCACATTCATCTGTGGTCCTGTCTTCCTCATACAAACGATAGGGAAATTGCGCGCTTGGTTCGATATTTACGACTAAACTTGGGCTTCGTTGCACCATGATGACATTAGCGCCGCTTGCATAGAGATCCTGAGAAATGTCATGGCCGCTATTGCCGCAACCAATAACAAGAGCGTTTTTGCCAGCCCAGTCATCGCCATCACGATAGCAGCTGGAATGTACCACCGGCCCATCAAATTTTTCAAGCGTTGGAATTTTTGGCAGATTGGCAACGCCGCTGACACCAGTGGCAAGCACGACATGCCGCGGCGTCATTTGGCGATTGCTTCCATCTTTCAGCGTCAGCGTGATGTCCCATAATTTACTGACCTCATCATAACGCCCGCTGGTGACTTCGGTATCCGTCCAGAAATTAAGCTCCATGATCGCAGCATAGGACTCGAACCACAATGCCAGCATGTCTTTTGGAATATAGGTTGGCCAGGTAGGCGGAAACGGCACATAAGGCAGATGATTGACATGAAGCTGATTATGCAAAGTCAAGGCGTGGTAGCGGTTACGCCAATTATCACCGATGCGGCTGTTTTTATCGACGATCAGTGTATCAATACCAAGCTGGGTCAGGCGGGCTGCAATCGACAGTCCGGCTTGCCCCCCGCCAACAACCAAAACGGCCGGGTCGCGGTTATCATATTGTTGGGCAGCGATGCGCTCGTCCAGCCAGTTTGGTCCGCGGAAATCGCGTGAGTAGGAACTGCCGGTTGGTCGATTGCGATCAATTTGTTCTTGATGGTCTTTCAGAGAGTCGATGGCGGTAAAAATAGTCCAAGCGCGCCAATGTGGACCATTGGCCTCCTTATCGACTTTTTTTGTTGCCTCACACAATCTGATTATACCGCGGCCATTGGCATCTTTGGTTTCAAATTTTATAAACGCCTCAATGGCGTCAGTGCCAGCACGGTTGACCCATTGTGGGGGGCTGGCTTCATAGTCCAGTTGTACGGCGCTTAGGCCAATCATTACTGCGTTTCTGCGGATCGTGTTAAGTATGTCTTTGCTACCCACGTAGGTGTCAAGCTGCCAAGTCAGACCAAGGGCGTCACGCCAAAAACTGTCCACCAAAAACAGGTTTTTTCCATCATTCTGGTGATCAAATGGGCTATTGATGTAGTTATTAAATTCGTCGATCCAATTTGATATTGTTTGACGGCAATCTTGTTGATCAAACGGCATGTAAAACCTCAAGTGACAACAGTAAATCATTTAAGCGACGATGCAGGCTGACTCTTACACAATAAGTTTAACGGCTAGCCAACTGCTGACAACCCCAAATACTTCAGAGAAAAAAAACAATATTTGAACGTACAGAATACTTGACCACGAGATTTTACTAACGTCATATAAATACGTGTTAAATAATAAACGGCGCGAAAGCCGTCCAACTAAGACCTTAATGGGAGACAAAAATGAAACACAATATTTTCGCGCGAGCGGCGGGATTGGCAGCCATCTCAGCGATGACGTTGGGCGCGGGTACCGCGCTGGCGAAAGACGCGATCACGATCGCTGTACCCAGCTTTTTGACAGGTGGAGCCGCAGGGCCATTCGGCATCCCTGCGATGAACGGTGCAAAAATGGTCGCTGATGCGATCAATGCGGGCAAACTACCTGCTCCATATGACTCAAAAGGCTTTGGTGGTGCGACAGCAACCGTCGAACCGATTGACGAGGGCGGTGGCGCTACAAAGCAAGTTGCGGAATACCGCAATCTTGTTGAAAAGCGGGGTGTTGATGTTATTGTCGGGTACATTTCATCAGGCAACTGTCAAGCTCTTGCGCCAATCGCAGAGGAATTAAAGCAATTTACAATTTTTGCGACGTGTGGAACTCCTCGTATTTTTGAAGAAGCGCCTCGAAAATATGTCTTCAGAACAATGGGTCATGCGACCGCAGACAATGTTGCGGCGGCAATGTATGTCAAGGAAAAGTACCCTGATTTGAAGGGTTACACTGGCATCAATCAAAACTACGCTTGGGGTCAAGATTCTTGGCGTGACTTTGATCTGACTCTCAAACAAATCATGCCGAATTCAACTGCTTCCGATAAGACCCAATTTCCTAAGATTTTTGCTGGTCAGTACGGGTCGGAAATCTCCGCAATGTCACTTGATAAAGCGGACTTGATCCATACAAGTTTCTGGGGCGGTGACCTTGAAGCATTTATTTTCCAGGGAAATGCTCGTGGATTGTTCAAGCAAAAGATTGGTGTTTTCACAGTTGGCGGAACAGCCGCATATCGTCTCGGTAAAAAATTACCAGATGGCTTGGTTTTGGGCGCTCGTGGGCCTTACGGTATTTTGGTCAGAGATCGAGACAGCGCTCTGAATCAATGGTTTGTTAGCACATATAAAAACCTCTATGGAACATATCCATCTGGTCCCGCTTACCAATATGGGCAGGCAATATTAGCCGCAAAAATTGCATATGACAAAGCAGGCAGTGATGCTTCCGATGAAGCTTTGGGTGATGCTCTTCGTGGCATAACCTTTGAATCATTCTCCACGACCGTGGAAATGTCGCTCGGTGGCGGGCATCAAGCTGTGACAGAGAATGGCTATGGCATCACAAAATACGATGATGAAAATGGCGAAAACGTAGTGACTGATGTGAAGTTTTACCCTGGGTCATGCATCATGCCTCCTGAGGGGGTCAACAGTGTTGATTGGATCAAGGGCGGCATGAAAGGCGCTAAGTGCTGACATTGGCCAAATAATGATGGCAGCGGTAATCGCTGCCATCACCTATTTATTTTAATCTAAATTTATCGGGGGCAAACTATGGAGACCTTCCTGACAATTTTGCTGGATGGGCTGCAGTTTTCGTCATATCTTTTCATTGTATCAGCGGGATTGACGATCATATTTGGCGTTATGAAAATCCTTAACGTTGCTCATGGTAGTTTTTACGCTTGGGGCGCTTACACTGCTGCATTTTTCATTGGAAAATTCTCTGACATGGGCATGCCTGACGCAATGGGCTTCCTGATTATTGTAGCCGCAGCAATTGTTGTTGGAGTCATACTTGGGTTTGTTATTGAGCAAGGTATTTTAAAATATATGTATGACCGTGATGAGGTGTTAATTGTATTGGCGACGTTTGGACTATTTCTTGTGCTGGAAGATATAATTCTTATTGCATTCGGAACCGACCCGTATTTTGCCTACCAGCCCATGGCCCTCTTAGATTCGGTTGAGTTGGGGGGAATTATTCGGGATGTTTACGGCCTAACTTTGATCGCGGTTGCCGCACTCGTTGCGTTGGGTTGCTGGTACCTTTTGAATAAAACCAAATGGGGCACCCTCCTTAAAGCAGTCATCTTTGATCGGGAGATGGGCATCTCAATGGGTATAAATGTTCCACTTGTCTACACGCTTACATTTATAGGTGGAGCAATTCTTGGTGGATTGGGCGGCGCATATATAGCTCCAACAATATCCGTAGCGCCGGGCTTAGGAACAGAGGTTATTATTTTGTCCTTTGCGGTAGTCGTTGTCGGAGGGATGGGCTCTATCGCTGGAGCGGCTATTGGTTCAATAATCATTGGTATTTTGAGAGCCCTAGCAGTCCACGAATTACCTCAAGTTGAACTCTTTGTGGTTTTTGCCGTGATGGCTGTTGTCTTAGTGTTCCGTCCCGAGGGATTGTTTGCGCCTGCAAAACCGAGAAAGATCTAAATATGTTTGAAGACAAGACATCAAAGTTTGTTCTTTTAGGCGGTGTGCTGATTATTTTGGTGGGTGCTTTTGCTCCGAACTGGATTGTAAACCAATTAATGTTTGGGTTTTCTCGCGCGCTTGCAATTTTGGGCCTGATGGTTCTATGGAGAACGGGATTAGTCTCGTTTGGCCATGCATTCTATTTTGGTCTCGGCGCATATGCGGTGGCAATACTTGATATTCAACTTGGTGTGACTGATGTGTTTTTGAGACTTATAGCGGGGGCTCTTGTGGCGGGATTAGCTGGGTTTCTTTTGGGCTTTATACTGCGAAATTATCGCGACATTTTCTTTGCCATGCTTAACACAGCGATCTCGATGGTTCTTTTCGGTATTGTTGTTAAGACTGAGTCGTTAGGCTCAACAGATGGTTTTGCTATCTCAATGTCAACAATTTTTGGTTTAGCTCCGGAGACCAAGTATCCACTTTTTGTCATAATAACCTCGGTTGGCGTCATAGCTGCTCTCCTTGTGAACTATTATTTAAAGACAACATATGGTCGGCTTACTACTGCGATCAGAGATAATGAAATCAGAGTGGAATATCTCGGTTTCTCTGTGGCGCATGCCATACACCTTAAATACACCATTTCAGCCATTCTAGCGGGTGGTGCTGGAGCTCTGATGGCGATGTCTCTTGGCCAGGTTGATCCAGAGTCTATGATAAATTGGACTGTCTCTGGTGAACTCGTGTTTGTCACGATACTCTCAGGTCCAGGAAATGTAATAGCGCCATTTATCGGATCTTTGGTATTTGAAGTTCTCAGAACCTATGCCTTTGAGCTTGCTCCTCAGGCTTGGCAGTTAATCATGGGAGCAACATTTCTGACTATCATTTTCTTCCTGCCAGGTGGAATCTGGAGCTTGCTTGAGAAGCTTGGAGGTAGGAAAAATGAGAAATAACGCAACAATTCTCGAGGTTCGCGACCTTCTCAAAACTTTTGGCGCCGTTGTTGCTGCTAAAGATATTAATGTTGACATTTCGAAAGGTGAGGTTGTTGGTATCATTGGTGCGAATGGTGCTGGCAAAACCTGTTTTGTTAATATGGTGACGGGTTATCTCGCCCCCACAGAAGGTAGCATAAAATTTGAAGGAAAGGAATTAGTTGGCCTCGAAACGAGAAAAATTACCCATTCCGGTATTTCGCGTTCTTTCCAGGTTTCACAAGTTTTCCATTCCATGACGGTGGCGGAAAATTTGATGATATCTCTTGCCATTGCAAATAACACCGCGTTTGACGCTTTGCGGCTTATGGATACCCCCGAACTAAGAAAGCAGCTTGATGCCATTCTTACGAGGTATAAGTTAGAAGCGCATCGTGACTCGACTGTCAGTGCGTTAGCTCAAGGTGTCAGAAAGCTATTAGACATAGCTATGGCAGTTGTCAGTAGGCCCAGAATTCTTCTGCTTGATGAGCCTACTAGTGGTATCAGCGTTGAGGAAAAATTCGACTTCATGGATGTAGTGATGGACGCGCTAAAAGAGGACGGCGTAACGGTTCTCTTCGTTGAGCACGATATGGAAATTGTCGCTCGTTACGTTAGCCGCGTTTTAGCTTTTTATCAGGGTGAAATCATTGCTGATATGCCACCAAAAAAGGCTTTGTCTGACAAAAAAGTCCAAGAGTTTGTGATTGGAAAAGAGCATCACAAGAGAAATAAATAGGGTCTGAAAATGCTTGTAGTAGAATCACTAGACGTCGATATTAATGGGACACCAATTTTACGTAACATTGGATTGACTATCGACAACGGCGAGATCATTGGTTTGATTGGGCGTAACGGTGCCGGAAAAACTACATTCCTTCGTTCAGTGATGGGATTGATCCCAGTTAATGCTGGAAGTGTCGTGCACGGCCGTGATGAGCTTAATAATCTTCCGGCATATAAGCGTGCTCACATGGGCTTCGGTTATATGCCGGAAGACAGGCGCCTTGTGCCGGAAATGACCGCTGAGCAAAATATTCTGGTGCCCGTTTGGTCTACGGGTATCGAAGATTTTCAGTCACGTTTGAAGTGGATTTATAAAATTATCCCAGAGTGTCAGAAATTTCGTGAAACGCCAGCGACTTCTCTTTCAGGAGGGCAGCAAAAATTGGTAGCTTTGGCACGTGCTCTGATGGTTGGAAGTAATTTATTGCTGCTCGATGAACCTACTGAGGGCATCGCGCCGGTACTTGCTATCAGAATGGGCGAAATATTGGCCTCACTCAAAGCAGAAGGTGTGTCCATTATAATTGCCGAGTCAAACGATGCACACGTGGCAGATGTAATCGATCGGACGTATGTTATTGAGCGCGGGTCTATTGTCAGCGATTGAGCAAAAACGGGTCTGATCGATGACGGCACCAGTTAAATTTGTTGCGAGGGGTGTTATTCCGGCAACCCTTATTGCGTTTGATTGGGATTATGCAGTCGATCAGAAAAACTCGTTGAAACATCTACGATATGTTGCCGCAACAGATGGATTGAGCGCCATTACTGTCAATGGCCATGCCTCAGAAATTCACGCTTGCAGTTTTGCTGAACAACAGGAGCTTCTGGCGTTATCGCTGGCCGAAGTTGGGGATCGCTTGCCGCTGGTGAACGGGGTCTATGCAGATGGCAGTCATGCGGCTGTTGATGTAGCGCGTATGGCAGCGGCCGAGGGTGCCAGTGCGTTACTGGTATTTCCCCCCAACTCTATGAGTATGGGCGGGCAGTTGCGCCCGGATATGGCGCTGCGGCATTTTCAGATGATTGCCGAGGCAACCGATCTGCCTCTTATTCTGTTCCAATATCCGCAAGCCACCGGATTAGGCTACCCCCTTGTAACAATGCAGGCGATTTTTGATGCAGTGCCCTCGATTGTGGCAATAAAGGATTGGTGCAATGATCCAATGTTGCATGAAAAACATATCAGAAATTTTCAATCTCGGCAGCGGCCGGTGAATGTGCTGACGACACATTCATCGTGGTTGATGGCGTCGCTGTCGATGGGGCCGGCCGGGTTGCTGTCTGGCGCGGGCAGTGTCATCGCAGATTTGCAGGTGGCGTTATTTGAGGCGATTCAGGCCAATGATCTGGCGGCGGCGCGTGCGGCCAATGATCGGATCTATCCGCTGGCGCAGGCGTTTTATCGCGCCCCATTTCTGGACATGCATAACCGGATGAAAGTGTGTCTGCAGCTTCTTGGACGCATTGATGCGGCTGTTGTGCGGCCGCCATTGATGCCACTGACATCTGCCGAAATTGAAGAATTAAAAGCGGCACTTGTGGCCTCTGGGCTGCTTCCAGATGCCTGAAACCACATCTATGAGGGGGATATTATGGCTTTATATGAATTGCGCACCTATCAGGTTTATGTTGGCAAGATGAAAGATGCGGTGGCGGCCTATCAGGATTATGGGTGGCCGGCCATCGAAAAGGGCGGTTTTGACAGCAAGCTTGTTGGCTATTTTACCTCGGACACCGGTGGCTTGCATCAAATCGTGCATCTTTGGAAATTTGATGATTACAATGACCGCCGCCAGCATTGGGATACGATGTTTCAGGACCCTGCCTTTATGGAATTCGCCGGAAAAATCCGGCCATTACTTATGACCCAGCAAAACCAGTTGCTGCATGCCTCACCATGGGGCCCGCATCCCTAAACAGCCAGTTGCGCGATGCGTCGGGCGGGCGTGTCAGCAAACGAGGGTAACGCTATGATCAATATGAAATATCTGATTTGGGCCTTGCTGGCCGGGGCATTTATCCCGCTGATTGGCATTTTGAACGGTCGCGTCGGTCGGGCGCTTGGCGAGCCATTTTATGCAGCGGTGATGCTGTTTGGCGTGGCGATTATGCTGGCGTTGGCGGTGTCGGTTATTTTTGGCAAGGCGACGCTATCGCTGCACAGCCTGCACGGCCTGCGACCGATTGATTATACCGCCGGTTTTATTGTCGCTTTTTATGTGATCAGCGCAACGGTGCTGGCCGGCAAGATTGGCGTTGCCAACTTCATCGTGATGGCGGTGACCGGCCAGATTATGTTCTCTTTGGTGATTGATCATTTCGGATTGTTTGGCGCGCCGGTAAAGCCAATCAACATGACCCAGCTTGGTGGCGCCATTCTTTTATTGATCGGGCTGGCGACGACCCAGCTGGCCGCCACCAAAATCGATTAACGCAAACCGTCTGTGCCGTCGGCCTCATCATGCGTCAATCCGCCAACACGCGGCAGGGGGCGGCCGGAATCGGCCACCGCCACCGCCACAAGAATTTCATTGGCTCGCGGCGCATCATTCACCCGTATTTCCATGCCATCAAAATGTGATCTGACATAGGCGGCATCTTTATGCCCCAATGGCACGTCTAATGGGTGCCCCATCCCGCCACGCTTTTTATTTGACGGCACCAGCGCGGCGCCTTTTTCAACAGCCGCACGCAACGGCTTGCCAAGCCGTGGATGCAAGATCGCGGCGGCATGCTCAAGCTCGCCGTTTTCGCCGACCAAAGCCGCTTTGCCATAGCTTTGGGCGACTGCCGGTTCGATGCCAAGCGCGGCAACGCAAGCCGCGCCAAGCTGTGCGCCCAGCTCTTCGCCAATCACCATCAAGGCTTCCAGATCTTCGACATAGCGACCCGCAAACGGGTTCTCGATAACGGCAACCGCAGCGGCGCGGCGGGTGGCCGGCTGGATCGGCTGGTCGGCTTCATTGTGGGTCTCTTCGACAATCGTCACAATTTTGCGAATCCTCGCTGTTGTCATGATCAGGCCCCTATATCACTGCAGTTTGTATCAAAGCGGTTTGACGTATGTAGAATTTTACCGCTAAATTCAAAAATAAAATTTGTTCGCTGTCAAACAATAATCGGAAACTCAGGAAGCCATGTTGTATGCCGAATAAATTTATGTAAATTTATGATATTAAATAAAAAAATTAATTGAGATAGATTTTTACGACAGTGCCGCCGCTGCCAATAGAAGCGCGATGAGTGACATGGCCGCAGCGGTGTCCGCATAGGGGATGATGTGTTAATGGCGAATGATTATCGGCTGGATGATCAGGTGGGGTATAAATTGCGGTTGGCAACACAGCGCCATCTGGAAATTTTTTCGCAACATATTTCTGATGTGACGCCGACGCAATTTTCGATTTTGGCGCGGCTGTATGAGGTGGGCGAAATCTCACAAAACCAACTTGGCAGACTGGTTGCGATGGATGCGGCGACCACCAAAGGGGTGATTTCCAGACTGCTTGAAAAGCAACTGGTCGTGGCGCGTGTAGACCCAAATGATTTGCGGCGTCGACAAATTTCGCTGACAGATGCGGGCCGTGAGGTTACAATTGCGTCAATTGAAAAGGCCAAAAAAATAACCGCAGAAACAGCGGCGCGTCTAACCGAGCGCGATGTCCAACGCTTGCTTGCATTGCTAGATAAGATATAGACGACGCGCATCTTGCACATAAAATAAATGTTTGCATACTAATGAATGAGGCGCAGCGGCCGCGTTACTATACCAGACGTAGCCAGTTCGATTAGTAAACTCAGATTAGTGACGTCAGGTTAGTGAAGTCATAATGGGGGCGGGTTATGCCGATGCAAAAGCTTGTGATCAAAAATATTGGCCAGATTTTGTCTGGCAAGCTGGAAGAACCGTTTATCGATGCTGACTGTGTGATTGCCATTGATGGCCGTATCAGTGCGATTGGCGCCTATCATGACCTTGATACAGATCAGGCGACAAGCATTGTCGACGCGCATGGTGTGACGCTAGCGCCGGGGTTGATTGACAGCCATGTGCATCCGGTGATTGGCGATTACACGCCGCGCCAACAACAGATTAACTGGATTGATTCCTGTCTGCATGGCGGGGTGACAACGATGATCTCGGCTGGCGAGGTGCATGCGCCGGGCCGCCCGAAAGACATTGTCGGGCTCAAAGCAATGGCGATTGCCTCGCAACGCTGGTACGAAAATTTCCGGCCCTCCGGGGTGAAAATGCTGGCCGGTGCGCCGGTGATTGAAGAAGGCATGGTTGAGTCGGATTTTAAAGAGCTTGCCGATGCCGGGGTGACATTGCTTGGTGAGGTCGGTTTGGGTTCGGTCAAGGCCGGGGAAACCGCTGCGCAGATGGTCAAATGGGCACGCAAATATGGCATTCAGTCTACTATTCATACCGGTGGGCCATCGATTCCGGGATCCGGGCTGATCGATAAGGATGTCGTTTTAGAGGCGGATGCGGATATTATCGGCCATATCAATGGCGGCCATACCGCCCTGCCGGACGATCAGATCACCTGCCTATGCGAGAGCTGTACGCGGGGCATCGAGATTGTGCATAATGGCAATGAGCGTGCCGGCTTGCTGGCGATGCGGACGGCCTTTGAAATTGGCCAGTCCGAACGCATTATTTTGGGAACTGACGCACCGGCCGGGTCGGGTGTACAGCCGCTGGGAATTTTGCGCATGATCGCAATGCTGTCCAGTCTTGGGGATATTCCGCCGGAAATTGCGTTTTGTTTTGCCACAGGCAATACCGCCAGAATGCGTGAGCTTGACAGCGGTATTGTCGAAGTTGGCAAATCGGCCGATTTTATTCTGATCGATAGTGCGCAACACGCCCCCGGCAAAACCATGCTGGAAAGTATCCATCAGGGGAATCTGCCAGGTGTTGGTATGACGATTATTGATGGTGTTGTCCGCACCCAGCGTAGCCGTAATACACCACCCGCAGAACGCTTGCCGGAATTGATCGAACAGGGGTGATGTATCGATGAAATGGTTGCCAGCCGCACCAAGTCGCGCAAAACACTGATTTACAGAATTTATCATTGTAAGTATACAAACAATATAAAGACCTTAATATTTGGGTCACTTGGGTCATTTGGCCAAAAGGGGCTGAACATGCGCAAATTCATTGAGATTGATCTGCATCACCAACAGATTTCAGAACGCCAGCTTGTGGGCCGCGAACTGGCCGAGGCCGGGCGATATCTGATTGCACGTATGCTTGTCGAACGGGATATTGCACCGATTGACCCGCTGGCACCGGAAAACCCGCTGATTTTTTCAGTTGGGCCATTTGCCGGGACAAATTTTTCCAATGCCAACCGCCTGTCAGTTGGCTGTAAAAGCCCGCTTACCGGCGGCGTCAAAGAAGCCAATAGCGGCGGCACATTTGGCTTTGCCATGGGACAGTTGCAAATTGCCGGGCTGACTTTTAATGGTGCCAGCGATGATTGGGTGGTGATCCGCATCACCAAAGATGGTGACATCAGCTTTGACGATGCCAGCCCTTTTATGGGCATGGGTAATTTTGACGCGGCGAAAAAGCTGCACGCCGCCTATGGCGAGAAAACAGCGCTGGCGTTGTGCGGCCCGGTTGGTGAATATCTTGGTTTGATGGCTGGTGTGGCGTTTTCTGATACCGATAACAGACCGTCACGGCTGGCCGCGCGCGGCGGTGTTGGCGCGGTCATGGGGGCGAAGAAAATTAAGGCAGTGGTCATTGATAAAGACCGTATGCCGCCGGTGCATGACCGCAAAAAAGTCATGGGGGCGATCAAGGATTACGGCAAAAAGCTGGGCGAGTCGGTTGCGGTGCAAAGCCTGAAAACAACCGGCACGGCAATGGTTGCCGATTTGACCAATCACCTTGGCGCGCTGCCGGTTCGCAATTTTTCTGGCGGCCAGCTGACAACGGCTGATGATGGCCCGCTGAAAATGGGCGGTGATTTCATCCGTGAGCTGAATAGCGGACGCGGCGGCGAAATCTCGCATGCCTGCATGCCCGGCTGTCTGATCAAATGCAGCAATGTCTATGTTGATGACACTGGTCGTGAATTGGTATCGCCGCTGGAATATGAAACGATTGGTCTGCTTGGCACAAATTGCGGGCTGACCGAACCCGACGATGTGGCGCGGCTGAACGAAACAGCCAATGATCTTGGCGTCGATAGCATCGAACTGGGCGCAACCATCGCCGTGCTGATGGAAGCCGGTGAAGGCGCGTTTGGCGATCTGGCCTTTATGCAGGCCTGTCTTGAAGAGATTCGCGCCGGTAGCGAAAAGGGCCGTCTTTATGCGTCCGGCACAGCCCGGGTCGGCGCAGCGCTGAAGGTGGCGCGGGTGCCTGTGATCAAGAAACAGGCGATCAGCGCTTATGACCCACGGGTGATTGAGGTGACCGGCATTTCCATGATGCTGACAGCACAAGGTGCAGACCACACGGTCGGCAATGCGCCATCGTTCAAATGCGATGACAAATCAATTGCCGAGCTGGTGGCGGAAAGTCTGCGCATGCAGATCAATAGCGCCGTCGCTGACTCGTTTGGCTTATGTGTATTTGGTCGGTCGGTCACTGACGATAATCTGAAGCTCATCGCCGATGCCATCAATGACGCTTTTGAGGCGGAAATCGACCCGGATTTTATCCGGCATATCGCGCTGGAAACATTGCGGCTTGAGGCAGCCTTTAACACAGCCGCCGGGTTTGACGAAGATGATGATGAATTGCCGGCATTTTTCACCGACGAACCATTGCCGCCAACCGGCAAAACCAATAGGCTTTTCAGTCAGGAAGTGAACCAGCAGATGCAGGCTTTGCTGGGCAGTGTCGCCGCCGAATAATACGGGTTTTTACGGTTGGCTGCAGGGCTTGACGATGGCCGAAATATGCGGTTTTCTTTATTTGTGTACGAACAAATAAAACGTGGTGGGGCGGCGTTCCTTGCCAGGTTTGCGGCCATTGATGAGGGGTTTTATGCAAGGTGTTCCAGCGGCAAATGGTCAGAATGATTTCATGCGCGCAGCGGATCTGTCGGTTGCTGTAGCGGCATTGGCAGATGGGCCGTGCCGCATTCTGGCTGGTGGCACGGATGTATTCCCGGCGTTGCAGGATCGTCCGTTAACAGGCCGGGTGCTGGATATTTCGGGCATTGCTGATTTACGCCGTATTGACGCGCGTGATGATTATTGGTCAATCGGCGCTGCGGTGAGCTGGCGTGACATTTTCCGGGCAAAGCTGCCGCCGGCTTTTGACGGGCTGAAAGACGCCGCCCGCGAAGTTGGGTCATGGCAGATACAAAACCGGGCGACATTGGTTGGTAATATTTGCAACGCATCACCGGCGGCAGATGGCGTGCCAGCCTTGCTGACGCTGGATGCCGAAATTGAGTTACAGTCCAGCCGTGGGCGGCGGGTATTGCCATTGGCGTCATTCATTGTTGGCAACCGCCAGACCAAACGCGCTGATGACGAGATAGCCACCGCCATTCTTGTGCCCAAATCAGCCACAAAGGGGCAGGGGTATTTTTATAAATTAGGGGCGCGGCGCTATCTTGTTATTTCGATTGGTATGGTCGCCATGCGGCTTGTCTGTGACGATGATCATAACATATCGGATATTGCGATTGCTGTGGGCGCCTGTTCGGAAGTGGCCATGCGGCTTGATGATCTGGAACAGCGCTTGCGCGGGCAGGCTTTGGCCGGCGCAGCGCAGCTGGTATCGGCGGCGCATTTCGATGGCTTGTCACCGATTGATGATGTGCGGGCACCGGCAAGCTACCGGATTGACGCTGTCGAAGAAGCGGTGCGCCGGCTGCTTGCATCGGCAAGCCCAACCGCAGGACGCGACTCATAATGGGCGGGGTCAGCTTTTCTCTGAATGGCACAGCCGTGACTGTCTCGGAAAACCCGGCAACCCGGTTGAGTGACGTGTTGCGTGGCGATTTTGGTCTCACAGGCACCAAAATTGGCTGTAATGCGGGTGATTGTGGGGCCTGTACCGTTTTGCTTGATGACGCGCCTGTATGCAGCTGTCTGCTGGCAGTCGGGCAGGTCGATGGGCAGGCGGTGACCAGTATTGAGGGGCTGCATCAAACCGGCGCAATCGAAAAGCTGCAGCAAAGTTTTCTGGCGCATGGCGCGGCGCAATGTGGCATCTGTACGCCGGGTATGCTGGTGTCCGCGGCACATTTGCTGCACAGCAACCCACAGCCAAGCCGGGCTGAAGTCGAGGATGCGCTTTCTGGCGTTTTATGCCGCTGCACCGGCTATAGCAAGATCATTGATGCCGTTATGCAGGCGCATGCGGTGCAGCCAGAACCGCTGATGCCGGACGCTGGCAGCAATGTTGGCAGTGCGATCCGTCATCTCGATGGCCTGCCTAAAGTGGCGGCCGAACTGGCGTATGGCGCGGACAAGCTGCCCGCTGAGGCGCTGATGTTGCGGGTCATCCGCAACCCGCATCATTATGCAGATTTCAAAATTGGCGATAAATCAGCTTTTCTGGCACAGCATCCGGGCATTGTTGCGGTGTTTGATGCCACCGATATCCCGGGTCGCAATGCATTTGGTGTCATTCCGCCATTTGCCGACCAGCCTGTTTTTGCCGAAACGACGGCACGTTACCGGGGGGAAGCGGTCGCCGCCATTGTTGGCGTGCCGGCGGTTATTGATGGTTTTGACGAAAATGACTTTCCTATCAGCTGGCAGCCGCATGCGGCGATGTTGACACCGGATGCCGCATTGATGCCGGATTCCCGCCAGATGCATCAGAGCCGGCCCGAAAATATATTGATCAAAGGCTATGTCGCCCGCGGCGATGCGGACACAGCGCTGGCGCGGGCGGCGCATCGTGTCACTGTCCATTCAACCACGCCCTTTATTGAACATGCCTATATCGAACCCGAAGCTGGTTATGCGGTGAGACAGGATAATAGGCTGATCATCTATGGCAGCACCCAGGCAGCGCAAATGGATCGGGACAGTATTGCCGAAATTATGGGCATGGATGTGGACAGCATCCGGGTGATGCCCAGCGCCTGTGGCGGTGGCTTTGGGTCAAAACTTGATTTGTCATTCCAGCCATTTGTCGCGCTCGCGGCTTGGAAGCTGGATCGCCCGGTGGCGATTTGTTACGCGCGTGGTGAATCGATGCGCTCATCAACCAAACGTCACCCGTCGGAAATTCGGCTTGAGGTGGGGTGTGATACCGAGGGGCGCATTAGTGGTTTTGTGTTTGATGGCGTGTTCAACACCGGTGCCTATGCGAGTTGGGGGCCAACTGTGGCGAACCGCGTTCCGGTGCATGCCAGCGGCCCCTATGTCACGCCAGATTACCGGGCGTCGAGCGTTGCCGTCCATACCAACGCGCCGCCAGCCGGGGCATTTCGCGGCTTTGGCGTGCCGCAATCCGCCGTCGCCCAGGAATGTGCCTATGATTTGCTTGCCGAAAAGCTGGGCATGGATCGGTTGGCATTTCGGCAGATGAATGCGTTGCAGAATAATATGCCGACGGTCACCGGCCAGTGTTTTGAGACAGGTGTTGGCATTGCCGATTGTCTGGCAGCGTTGCAACCTGCATGGGATGCGGCAGTGGCGCGGGTGGAAAAATTTAACAAAGAGGCTGAAAAAACCGGCTCGGTTTTCCGCAAGGGTGTCGGTGTTGCCAGCTGTTGGTATGGCTGCGGCAACACATCTTTGCCGAACCCGTCGACCATGCGCATGGGGCTGCGGGCTGATGGCGTATGTTTGCTGCATCAAGGGGCGATGGATATCGGCCAGGGTGCGAATACAGTGATTGCACAAATCGCTGCCGATGCGCTGGGTGTGCCGGTGCATAGCCTGTCGTTGCTGGATGGTGATACCGACCTGACACCTGATTGCGGCAAGACCTCGGCGTCGAGGCAGACTTTTGTGTCGGGCAAGGCGGCGTTACTGGCCGGGCGCGCACTGCGCGAGACCATTTTGCGGCATGCCAACGTATCGGATGACGCTAGCATCATCATCGAAAAACAACGGCTGCAGCTTGTCGATGCGGCAACTGGCAATATGGCGACGATCGATTTGTCATCGCTGCCGGTGGATGATTATGGCTATGTGTTTATGAGCGAGGAAACCTATGACCCGCCAACAACGCCGCTGGATGAAAATGGGCAGGGCAGCCCCTATGCGGTCTATGGATATGGCGCACAGATGATTGAGCTGACGGTCGATCGGGGGTTGGGGCAGGTGCGTCTCGATAAAATGACAACCGCCCATGATGTCGGTCGGGCGATCAACCCACTGCTTGTTGAAGGCCAGATTGAAGGCGGTGTTGCACAGGGTATTGGTCTGGCCCTGATGGAAGATTATCTGCCCGGACGCACCGAAAATCTGCATGATTATCTGATCCCGACAATTGGCGATATTCCTGAATTTGAGCATATTATTGTCGAGGTGGCCGATGCCGAAGGCCCGTATGGCGCGAAAGGGCTGGGCGAGCATGTTTTAATTCCGACAGCACCAGCTATTGTGAATGCGATACGTCAGGCGGTTGGTGTTTTGATCACAAATCTTCCGGCGACCGCCGATAAAATTCGCGCGGCGTTACAAGCACAAGAGACAGGCCATGACTGATGGCAAAACCCGCGCCGAGCGGGTTGACGAAAAAATCCGCTGTGATGCCTGTCCGGTGATGTGTTACATCGCCGACGGCAAGTCTGGTGCCTGTGATCGTTACGCCAATGAGCGCGGGCAATTGGTGCGGCTGGATCCGCTTGTTGTGATGCAACGCCGCGTCGATGAGGGTGGCAGCCTTGTTCCGTTTCTGGACAGCGACAAGCCCTGGGATGGCAGCATCGTGACGCCGGATGATCATTTCGTTACGGCGATTGGTGCCGGCACCACCTATCCGGATTACAAACCGGCTCCGTTCATTGTGGCCAGCCAGCATGATGGTGTTGATATGGTCACTGTCGTCACCGAGGGAATTTTCAGCTATTGCGGCGTCAAAGTTAAAATTGACACGGATCGGCATATCGGCCCTGAACGCAGTGTTGTGCGGGTTGACGGCGAGGCTGTTGGCCATGTCACCACCGGTGAATACGGTTCACAGATGCTGTCGCTTGGCGGGGTGAATCATCTGACCGGTGGCGGCAAGAAGGAAGGCCGGGTGACCTGTGCGACGCTGCTTGATTTGTGCAATGGCGCGGCGGTTGAGCTGGAAATCGATGATGGGTCGCAAGTGACCATTCAGGCCGGAAAACCGCCGATCATTAATGGTGTTACCGAAGACCGTATGCGGGTTGGATGTGGGTCGGCAACGATTGGTATGTTTGCCGCACAATGGCAGGGGCTGGTCGATGAGGTGGTGATTGTTGATGATCATATCACCGGCGTCATGTCCGAACATCAGGCCGGAAAAGTGCTTGGCTGGAAACCAACAGGTATAAAAATTCTGGGGCGGCGGTCAACGCCGGGTCGTTATTTTCAGGTGGCCGAACCCGGCACTGGCTGGGGTGGCACCGCATTGACTGACCCGCTGGATATTCTTGGCCCGTTTGACAGCAAAGTGGCGCGGCCCGGGCAGTCATTATTGATGGTGTCTACCACTGGTGAACAATTTGCCTATTATGAGCTTGATCAGTCGTTACAGCCGGTCGCCATGCAGATGCCGGAACGGCTGCGCCCGTCGATTGCCCGGATCGAGGAGAATTGCGAACCGGCGCTGACATCGGTGGCGTTTATGGGCGGTGCTGGTGGTTCGCTGCGCGCTGGTGTGACCGAAAACCCGGTGCAATTAACGCGTGCGGTCAAGGATTCATTTGTGCGGGTCAGTTGTGGTGGCGCCCCGGTCTATATCTGGCCGGGTGGCGGCATAACCTTAATGGCTGATGTGATGCAGATGCCGGAAAATGCCTTTGGGTATGTGCCAACACCGGCATTGGTGGCGCCCATCGAATTTACCATGCGGCAAAGCGACTATCAGGCACTTGGCGGCCATATGGATCATGTCATCTCGATAGAAGACGCTTTGGCAGGCAAGATCGGCGTGCAGAATGATCACCGCTTGCAGGGCATGACCGCGATCCGGCAAAAGCCTGATATACCGTGGCCGGGTAAAGGCTGATGGGGCTCGCTGTCGCGGCAAGCACACAGCCGGAACGTGGCACAGCGCGGCTAGCCGCCGCCAGCGCCATGTTGCTTGCAGATGGCCGCCTGCATTTGCATCACGGGCCAATCGATCTGGTGATTGGCGCGGATGGTACGCCGGCTGCGGTGAGGCGGGCATATCGTCTGGCTGCCGCCCGTTTCGACACCATTCTTGATGAGCTGGTGGGTGAGCTGGATCTGTTGCGCCGGCCCTTATGCCAGATAAGCTGTCGGCCAGCCGGGGATGTTGCCGCCCGCATGTGGGCTGCCAGCATGGGCCATATCGCGCATCATAACGGTGCCGATTACGTTACCGCGATGGCGGCGGTTGCCGGGGCGGTTGCCGATGAAATTCTGGCAGTCATTTGTGACACGGCTGATCTTGACCGCGCCTATGTGAATAATGGGGGGGATATTGCGCTGTTTATGAATCCGGCAGCGGCATCACGGCAAGAATTTTCGATTGGTATTTGTGCTGACCCGGATATTGTTTTTCGTTCTTTTGACGATTCTATGGTATCCGCCACGCGGCCAGCGCCTGAATGGCAGGATGGTTTTGCTGGCACCATTCGTGTCAGCGCCGCAGATCGGATTGGCGGCATCGCCACAAGTGGCTGGAAAGGCCGCAGCCACTCTCTGGGCATTGCTGATCTGGTCACCGTGCTGGCACCAAATGCGGCTGCCGCCGATGTGGCCGCGACATTGATTGCCAATTCGGTTCTGCCGGATGCTGCGGCTGGCGAGAGCTGGCATGGCATTGAACGGCGGCCGGCGCATGAACTGGCACCAGATAGTGATCTGCGATCACGTCTTGTTACGGTTGCGGTTGACGCCTTGCCGGATGATGTGATCACCGCGGCGTTGCATCGCGGTGCTGCTGTGGCCCGGCAGATGTGTCAATCTGGCACAATTCTCGCGGCTTATGGTGTGTTGCAGGGACATGGTTTCCACTGTAATGCACCTACAGGCAATGCAAAGGCTAAGCCCGCCCCCGCCGTCAAAACGGTATGTGCAGAAAGTCAGACAGCATGACAAAATTGGTAATTTTCGACAAAGATGGGGTGATCCTTGATCTGGAGGCAACATGGCTGCCGGTGGCGCGCGCCGTGGCCGCATATACGGCGGGGTTGATCCCACCAGGCAGTGATGCCCGGTTCGCCATAACAGCGGCGGATTTACTACATGCTGTCGGGGTCGATGATTCGCGCGGTTACATTGATCCAAAAGGTCTGTTTGCGGCGGGCTCATTTGCCCAGATGCGGGCCAAATGGCAAACCATGCTGCCAGCAAATTTTATCGCGCTTGATCGTGACCCGGTCTATCGGGACACCGTGCAAACGATCGTTCTGCAACAGGCGCGCCAGACGACCAAAGCCAAAGGCGATGTGGCGACACCGTTAAGAGCGCTGCATCAAAATGGTTATTTGCTGGCAGTCGTGACGAATGATGATGAGGAAAGTGCCAGACAAAATCTGCATGATCTTGGTATTGCTGACTTGTTTTTAAGTGTCGTTGGGGCGAATAGCGGACATGGTTCGAAACCGGATCCCGATGGTTTGCTGCATTGCTGTAATCTGGCAGGTGTGCGGCCGGAAGAAAGTATTATGGTCGGTGACACAATCGCAGATTATGGTGCTGCACGTGCGGCCGGGTGCAAGGGCTTTATCTGTATTGCCGAGGCCTATGAGTTCCGGCCGCATGAGGATATTCAGCCGGAACATGTGATTAGCAGTCTTGTCGGGCTGCCAGCCTTGCTCGGGATAGGCTCGAACGGCGCGATAATTTAAGGTGGCATTGGCTACCTGCTTGGCTTATCACTTAGTTTGCAGAAAAATGGATGTGGCTTGCCCTATCTGGCGAGTGCTTCTGGCGTAGGGCTTCTGGCAAGTGGTGTTATGAGCGAAAATATAATAATCATTGGCGCGAGCCATGCCGGCATCTCATGCGCTGAACAGCTGCGCCATTTAGGGTTTTCTGGCGCTATTACGCTGATCGACCGGCAGTCTGGTGCGCCGCTCGAACGCCCACCATTGTCAAAATCCTATCTGGTCAGCCAACCCGCTGATGATGATAAATTTTTGCTGCGCCGTCCGGAATGGTATGAAAAATTTGGGGTCACCATGATTGATGGCATGGCGGTAACGCAGATCGACCCGGCCGCGCATCAGCTGCAGCTTGCCGATGGTCAGACCATGGCCTATGGGAAACTTGTTCTGGCGACTGGTGCGGTGCCGCGACAGTTGCAACCGGCAGCCGGCCTTGGCGGCGTTCATGTGTTGCGCAACCCGGATGACGCCGCAGCATTGCGCGATGCCATGCAAACCACAACAACAGCGGTGGTCATCGGTGGCGGCTATATTGGGCTTGAGGCGGCGGCCAGCTTTGCCAAGGCCGGATTAGACGTGCATGTTATCGAAGCCGCCGATCGCTTGCTGGCGCGGGTGGCCAGCCCGGATATGTCGGCTTTTTTCATGGCGCTGCATCAGCAGCACGGGGTGCAGATTCATATCGGTGCGGCTGGAACAGATATTCATCACCACGATGGTCATTTCAACGGCGTCACGCTTGCCGATGGCCAGCATATCGCTGGCGAATTGCTAGTTGTTGGTATTGGCGTGGCGCCTGATTCTGCATTGGCAGAGGTCGCCGGTGCGGCCACGGGTAATGGTATTTTGGTTGATCGGCATATGCGCACGACAATCGATGATATCTATGCCATTGGTGATGTTGCGCTGATTGATGGTGCGGCGTTGCGGATCGAGTCGGTGCATAACGCCCAGGACACGGCGGCGCGTGCCGCCGCAGATATGACCAAAACACCATTGCCGGAAAATACTATTCCATGGTTCTGGTCAGAACAATATGATGTCAGGCTGCAATCGGCCGGCATTGTGCCGGTGTCCAGTGCGGCTATGCAATATGCGGTGCGGCCGGGAAAGCGTGAAGGTGGGGTGTCGGTCTGGAGTTACGATCAGGGACAGTTGGTCGCGGTTGAGGCGGTGCGCGATCCGGCTGCCTATATGCTCGGTAAAAAATGTCTGGAAAATAATATGTCACCAGCGCTGTCGCAGATCATTGACCCGGCCTTTGACCTGAAACAATTTATCAATGGATAACCCGGCGCTGCTGGAAGTTGGAGTTTTAAGATTATGATGTATGCTGGCGTTGCGAAAACAAATCAGCCGGTGCGCCTCGATATGCGCAGTGATACGGTGACGCAACCAACGGCCGATATGCGGCAAGCCATGGCTGGCGCGGCGGTTGGTGATGATGTCTATGGTGATGATCCGACAGTCAATGCGTTGCAGGACCGGGTGGCACAATTGCTCGGTAAGGAAGCCGGGCTGTTTGTGGCTACCGGAACCCAGTCGAATTTATGCGCCACACTCGCGC
>ERZ802822.263-NODE-263-length-37889-cov-15.980377_pt1 | contig 37889 bp, 39 predicted proteins | sample MGYA00345649_ERZ802822 | MGnify/ENA primary metagenome ERZ802822 (study PRJEB30503, sample SAMEA104212359) | marine metagenome | biome: Westerlies Biome; feature: [SRF] surface water layer (ENVO:00010504) within the epipelagic zone...; material: water...
GTTTCCTCAGCTGACAGCCACCCCAGCGCTTTTTTCTGACTGCGGAGATTAAAAAACAGTTTTCGCTGAGCCTTGGTCGTCGCGACTTTGACAATGCGCCAATTGCGAATGATGTACTCGTGCATCTCGGCTTTGATCCAGTGCACCGCAAAAGAGACCAGCCGCACACCTTTGTTCGGGTCAAAACGCTTTACTGCCTTCATGAGGCCAACGTTGCCCTCTTGGATCAAATCGGCCTCAGCCAAACCGTAACCGGAGTAACTGCGGGCAATGTGCACCACGAAGCGAAGATGCGCTAGCACCAGCTCTCTCGCCGAATCAACGCACTCCTCATAAAAGAGGCGCTCTGCCAGCTTACGCTCCCGCTCGGCGGACAGCACGGCAATGCTGCTCACGGCCTGAACATAAGCAGGCAAGTTGGCGCCGGGCGCCATATTCAGCACTGCACTGTTGGGCAGCGCGAGTGCGCGCGTTGTTTTGGTCATGTCAGTGGCCTCCAAAAGGCTCATCGCCGCGTATTTTAGCACTCTCCCATGCAGAGTGCTAAACCCTGAAAAATACCGGTTTTCAGGGGTTTTTTGGCACTCAAAGCGCCTCAAGGCGGCTGAAATAGCGTGCTGAAGCGGCCCAGGAGGTCAGCCAGCCCAGGCCCGCGCCGAGCGCAATCAGTGCCAATGGATACCCAACGCCCGGGCCCTGAATCTGGCCAGGACTGCCATATAGGACAAATAGCGCGTTGATCGGGCCTGCAATCCAGAGGCTCAACACCCACAACATCGCCCCCGCGAGTAACCCGCCGCCCGCACCAAAATACAAGCCCGTATACAAAAAAGGCCTGCGGATAAAACCGGGGGAACCGCCGATCACCCGCACCACCACAATCTCCTCGCGCCGGGCATCGATCGCAAGGTGCAGCGTGTTGGCCAGCGCAAGAATCGCACCCAGCACCATGGCGGCACCCAGAGCGATGCCCCAGCGCTCTGTAGCGAGCAGGGCCTGGTTGAGTCGGCTGATCCACTGATTGTCGATAATGGCCCTGTCGACGCCTGACAGGGCATCGATCGCCTCAACCAGCTGACCGAGGGCCGCGTCGGTGCGGGGTGCACTGGGTGACACCAGTAATGCGTGCGGGAGCGGGTTATGGTCCAACGACATCAGCAGGCCTGACAGCCCGGTTTGCTCTCCAAATGCAGCCAGCGCCTCGTCTCGACGCACCAGGGTCACATCTTCGACGCCCTCCCATGTTGCCAATTCGCGCTGCAAAGCCTCAGCCTGCTCAAGGTCAAGCACCCCGGCCAGCATGACCGATACCTGTACCGGCCGCTCCAGTTCGGGGACCAGTGGTCTCAAGTTATCGAGTGTCAGGAGCATGGCGCCGGGCAGCGCCAGCGAGATCGCCACTGCGAGCCACACCATGCCTGTTGCGAGAGGCCTGGCGATTAATTTTTGCCAGCTATTGGTTGCAGCAGAACGGTGTTGCGAGCGCCAAGCCGCTATCCGACTCCATCCTTCTTTGGTCTGTCGCGATGATGAACTCATTGCGCCGTCACACCGGCAAGACGCCCTTCGTGCAGCGTGATAATCCGGTGCCGAAGCCGGGAGATCAGCGGCAAGTCGTGGGTCGCCACCAGCACCGTCACGCCCACCTGATTGAATGCCTCGAATAACGACATGATCTCGGAAGACAGTTGGGGATCCAGATTACCCGTGGGCTCATCGGCAATGAGGAATTCAGGCCTGGCAACAACCGCCCGCGCGATGCCTACCCGCTGCTGCTCACCCCCCGACAACACAGCGGGATTCGCCTGCTCATGGTACAGCAGACCAACCTTGTCCAGCGCGGCTCTCACCCGGCGAGCAGTGTCGGTAGGTGAGAATCCCGCCATCACCAGAGGCAGCGCCACATTGTCGTGCACGCTGCGGTCAAACAACAGCCTGTGGTCCTGAAACACCACCCCGAAACGTCGGCGATAACGCGGCACCATGCGCGACCGGATCTTGCTGGTCGGCTCACCATTCACGCGGATGTCACCGCTACTGGGTCGATCCAGCAACAAAAGAAGGCGCAGCAAGGTGCTCTTGCCTGCACCCGAGTGACCGGTCAGAAAGGCCATTTCTCCCTGCTCGATCGTCAAACTGAGATTGCGTAGCGCGTCCTGATCACCGAAACGGCGACTCACCCGCTCAAACTCAATCACTGCCGCACTTCCCTAGCCGTCATCCAACAGCGCATCAACAAAGTCCCGGGCACTGAAGTCACGCAGGTCATCGGCTTGCTCGCCCACGCCAACAAAGCGTATCGGACGCTTCAACTTGTGTGCGATGGCGAACAGCACTCCGCCTCGTGCGGTGCCGTCGAGCTTGGTGACCGCGACACCCGTGACACCGACGGCCTGGTCAAACTCCACCGCCTGAGAGACCGCGTTCTGGCCGGTGGCCGCATCGAGCACCAACAGCGTTTCGTGGGGCACGGCCTCGTTCTGCTTGCGCATTACCCGCACTACCTTACTGAGCTCATCCATCAGGTGGGACTTGTTCTGAAGCCGCCCCGCGGTGTCCGCGATCAGGACATCCACATCGCGGGCCGTGGCCGCCTGCAACGCATCAAACAAAACTGAAGCGCTATCAGCGCCTGTGTGCTGGGCAATCACCGGCACATCATTGCGCTCGCCCCAGGCCTGCAGCTGTTCTACCGCTGCTGCCCGGAAGGTGTCACCGGCAGCCAGCATGACGCTGTGGCCCTGTTGCTTGAAGCGGTGCGCCAACTTGCCAATCGTCGTCGTCTTTCCGGCACCATTCACGCCCACCACCAGAATGACAAAAGGCTGATGCGCCTTGATGCTAAGAGGAGACTCCTGATCGGCCAGTAGCTCGGTGAGCGTGTCCTTCAAGGCCGACATGACCGTCTCCTCCGCCGACAACTCACTGCGACCCAGTCGCAGGCGGAGTGACTCCAGCACTCGATCAGTGGCCTCGAGCCCCAAATCGGCCATGATCAACTGTTCCTCAAGCGCCTCCAAGAGTGCCGGGTCCAATTGCTTCTTGCCCAACACAAGACTGGCTAGCCCTTCAGACAATTGACCTCGGCTGCGGCTGAGCCCGCTTCGCAGCCGCTCAAAAACACTCGAGCCCGAATCTGGCGCCCCATCGCCGCCAGCCTCGCCAGCCGGCGCAGAGGAAGGATCTGCTGCCTGCTCCGAGCGCCCGGCAATATCGTCAGTGGACACCGGGGTACTTGGGTTATCGCCGTCAGCGAGCGCCTCGGTTTTGACCTCATCAGGCTTGGCGCGGCGTTTGAATAGCTTCATGATCACTCTGACTCGATTGGGCGTGGCGGAACACAGACGCACCGTTGATTGACAGTCAGTCTAGCACCCAGAAAAACAGGAACCAGCATGCGACGTGGCGCCAAACAGGCTACCCCGCAACTCCGGGTCATCGGTGGACAGTGGCGTGGACGGAAGCTCCAGTTCCCGGATCGGCCAGGCCTGCGACCCACTGCAGATCGGGTAAGGGAGACGCTCTTCAACTGGCTGGGGCCGCACCTTCAGGCTGCAAAGTGTCTCGATCTTTTCGCCGGTTCAGGCGCTCTAGGAATCGAAGCACTATCGCGTGGCGCGGCGCACTGTGACTTCGTTGATGCTGACCGAGAAGCCGTCACTGCCGTGGGCCACCACCTCCACACTCTCGATGCCACTGAATGCAGCACCGTGAACTGCGACATGGCGGAGCATTATCTGCGCCAGACCAGCGACACATGGGACATCGTATTTGTAGACCCCCCTTTCGATGCGCGTCTCGGCGAGTCAACCCTGACGCTGTTGGCACAGAACGACCGACTGGTCGAGCGCTGCTGGGTTTACTTCGAGACATCGCGCTCTCAACCTGAGCCTGTCCCAGAGGGGCTCTACGATGTGCTGCGTGAGAAAATGGCGGGTGACGTCTGCTACCGGCTACTGTCGCCGCGGTAGAGCGCACGACAGCCAAGTTTGTTCAGCTATCAAGACTTGTGTAGGCTCGCACACATCACTGGAGGATAGATCTCGTGTTGACCCATACCGTGGTGTACCCGGGGACCTTCGATCCCATCACCAATGGCCATATCGATCTGGTAGAGCGCGCCGCGAAGCTCTTCGAGCGGGTGGTGGTGGCCGTTGCCACCAGTGAGAAGAAGGCACCCCTTTTTTCCACAGATACCCGAGTTGAGTTGGCTAAGGCCTGTTTGGAACATGTGCCGGCCGTCGAGGTCCTGCCCTTTAACGGGCTACTTATCGACTTCGTAACGGCGCAGGACTCTCACTGCGTGCTCAGAGGTCTGCGTGCCGTCGCTGATTTTGAGTATGAGTTTCAGTTGGCCAATATGAATCGCGCCATGGATCCTGAATTTGAGAGCGTTTTTTTGACGCCCAGTGCCGAACTGTCCTACATCTCTTCCTCACTGGTGAGAGAAATTGCCGGTCTCGGCGGCGACGTCAGCGGCTTCGTGCCAGCAAACGTGGCGGGGGCGCTGCAAAGCAAGCTGGGATAAATGAGCGCCGAATCATCGGGGCTTGGTGGACTGTCACGTAATACGCGCGCTCGTTTAGCGCTGGCATTGAGAACACAGCACTGTACTCCGACCTCCCTGCCTAATTTCCTTCAACTGGCTCTGACAAACCCGGCACGGCTGCCCTTCGCGGCCATATACCCTCAGCTGCTGCGCAAAATATCCGGGAGACCCGTCCCCCCCAACAAAATCCCTGAGCGTCGTGCCGCCTTGCTCTATCGCGGCACCCAGAACCTGCTTAATGGTGTCCGCTAGCCGCTCGTAACGCGCCGCCGCGATACGGCCGGCGCCTCGCGCAGGATGAATACTCGCCATGAAAAGCGCCTCATTGGCGTAGATGTTGCCGACCCCCACCACGACTTTGCCGTCCATGATGAACTGCTTTACGTGTATACGGCGTGCACGTGATCGCTCATAGAGATAGGCCCCATTGAACGTGTCTGACAGCGGCTCAGGACCCAAATGATCCAACAGGGGGTGTTGCTCTGATTCAAGCCAGTGGAAACTGCCAAACCGTCTCGGGTCGTGATACCGGAGGCAGCGGCCATCATCTAACACCACATCGATATGGTCATGGAACAGGGGCGGGGTGTCAGCAGGCATGATCCTCAGGCTTCCGGACATGCCCAGATGCACCATCAAAATGCCGCGCTCAGTCTTCACTAATAAATATTTTGCCCGCCGGCTGACAGACATAAATCGCGCGCCTGACATCAACTGATTCAATTTGGCCGGCACGGGCCAACGCAAACGTGGCTCTCTCACAATCACCTCGCGCACAGTGCGCCCCACAATATGTGGCGCGATACCGCGGCAGGTAGTTTCAACTTCAGGTAACTCTGGCATGGGCGACCGCTGCTACTGCGACTCGAGATAGCGCATGGGCTATCTGACCATACACCCTGACAGGAGGCCAGTCAGCGGGGGTGCGGAACTCAGAAACAAAAACCCCGGCTCAGGGCCGGGGTTTTCGATGATTGCCGCAGCGATTACTTGATCTTCGCTTCCTTATACACAACGTGCTTGCGCGCTACCGGATCGTACTTCTTCATTTCAAGCTTGTCGGGCATGGTGCGCTTGTTTTTGTCTGTCGTGTAAAAGTGGCCAGTGCCAGCCGTAGAGTTCATTCTGATCTTTTCACGCATGGTTCAATCCTCAGACCTTCTCGCCGCGAGCACGGAGCTCTTCCAAAACCGTCTCGATACCGCGCTTATCGATGATACGCATCCCCTTGGAAGACACGCGCAGAGAAACAAAGCGCTTCTCAGACTCAATCCAGAAACGATGGTTGTGCAAGTTCGGCAAGAAGCGACGCTTGGTGCGGTTCTTGGCGTGCGAAACATTGTTACCGGTTGCGGGCCGCTTACCCGTAACCTGACAGACACGTGACATGGGAATCCCCATAGAGATCTACAAAGGGCGCGTTTTATACCAGAGGGGCTGTGGGGGCGCAAGCGAGGCCGGGGGGCAATAACCTCAAGTGTGCAAAAACCCCCGCAAATGCTAGGGTTCGCTCGATCTCATGCAGGGATTGAGGGGCCTATGGGCCAGTTAAACCAGCGTCACATTCTCGTGGCCATCTCCGGCGGCATCGCAGCCTACAAAGGCGCGGAGCTAGTGCGACTGCTGAAAAAGCAGGGCGCGCTGGTGCGCGTTGTGCTGTCCCGGGGCGCAACGGAATTCATTACCCCCCTTACCATGCAGGCATTGTCTGGAGAGCCCACCCATACCGAGCTCCTCGATGAGGCGGCTGAGGCGGGTATGGGGCATATTGAGCTCGCGCGTTGGGCAGACGTGATGATCATTGCGCCGGCCACAGCAGACGTGATCGCACGGCTCGCGCAGGGTCGCGCCGATGACCTGTTAACTACCGTGGCGCTCGCGACACCCGCACCAGTCGCCGTGGCACCGGCCATGAATCAGCAAATGTGGGCGCACGCCGCGACCCAAGAAAATATTCAGATGCTCGCCTCGCGGCACATTCAAATTATCGGACCCGATGCGGGAGAACAGGCTTGTGGTGATGTGGGGCCGGGCCGACTGCTTGACCCTGAAGCCATCGTGGCCGCCGTCAATGCGCGCTTTGAAAGCCGGCTACTGGAAGGGCGCCGGGTGGTGATCACCGCGGGCCCAACCTTAGAGGCGATCGACCCCGTCCGGTATTTGAGCAACCACAGCTCCGGGAAAATGGGCTTTGCGCTGGCAGGGGCCTGTGCAGAGGCCGGTGCGCAGGTCGAATTGATCTCCGGGCCGGTGCATTTGGACGCACCCAATCGGGTCATGCTACATCCAGTCACCTCGGCAACCGAGATGTGCGAGCAGGCGCTGGCACTCTCGGCAGGCGCTGATGTGTTCATTGGTGCGGCGGCGGTCGCTGACTACCGGCCCGAATCCGCATCAGCTGAGAAGATTAAAAAGGCAGACGGTAACCCCCTGATCCTCACGCTGGTCGAGAACCCCGACATCATCGCCTGCGTCGCGCAATCATCGAGCCGGCCTTCTATGGTGGTGGGTTTTGCCGCCGAAACCGCATCCCTGATGGATCACGCCCGGGAAAAGCGGCAGAGAAAAGGGCTCGATATGATCATCGCCAATGATGTCAGCGACCCTGATACGACTTTCGGCTCTGAGCAAAATGCGGTGCATCTGATCACCGCGACAGAGGAGCAAAGCCTGCCCTTGGCCAGCAAACGGGTGATCGCGGAACAAATCGTCGCCGCCGTGGCCGCGACGCTCGACCGCTAATTTTCGCAGTTTTGATAGACCTGACGCACTGCCAGTGCTGAACGGCATCTGCGGCATCTTCACATTGCCTTTGAGCGCGCAGCGGATCATTCTCTGCGCATTATTTGCGCCGGATTAAACACCATGTCACTCAATCAGGGTGAGGCTGGGAATTTTGCCCGGATCCTGACCGAATCACTGCCCTACATCCAACGTTTCACGGGCAAGACCTTTGTCATCAAGTTTGGCGGCAACGCCATGACGGATGCAGAACTCCAGGAGAGTTTTGCCCGCGATGTGGTGTTGATGAAGCTGGTGGGTATGAATCCGATTGTGGTGCACGGCGGCGGGCCACAAATTGGCGAACTGCTGGAGCGTCTCAACATCGAGTCAGAGTTTGTTGATGGCATGCGGGTCACTGACGAGCACACGATGGATGTGGTCGAAATGGTGCTTGGCGCCTCGGTGAACAAGGAGATCGTTGACAGCATTCACAGGAACGGCGGTCGCGCGATTGGCATCACGGGCAAGGACGGTCAGCTCATTCAGGCTCGAAAACTCGCGGGTGACTGGAGTCGCGAAGGAGCAAAGGATATTGGCCAGGTCGGCGAAGTGGCCAGCATCGATACCGATATCCTGACCATGCTGATTGGCAGCGACTACATCCCCGTGATTGCCCCGGTAGCGGGCAGCACGGATGGCAAAACCTACAACATCAATGCCGACCTGGTCGCCGGTAAGTTGGCCGAAGTCCTGCAAGCGGAAAAGCTGATGCTCCTGACTAATGTGGCCGGACTATTGGACGCGGAGGGCAACATTCTGACCGGGCTCAATACCCAGCAGGTCGAGGAGCTGGTTGGGCAAGGCGTCATTCACGGCGGAATGTTGCCCAAGATTCAATGTGCACTCGAGGCCGTACAAGGCGGCGTGTCCAGCGCCCACATCATCGACGGCCGCGTGGCGCACGCAGCCCTGCTAGAAATTTTCTCGGACGAGGGTATCGGGACTCAGATCAGCTCTCGACGCTGAGCGATTTGCACCCAAGCCACGCTCTGATTAGCATCGCCCCATACCCCGGACGTTCGAGGACTCATGCCGGACAGCGCACCTACCGCTCAGGTCGACCGTAAGCAGCAGATTCTCATGGCGCTCGCGGAGATGCTGGAGGAAGCCCCCGATACCCGCATTACAACCGCCCGGCTTGCCTCGGCTGTGGGGGTCTCAGAAGCCGCTCTATACCGTCACTTTCCCTCCAAACGCAACATGTACGCTGCACTCTTGGAGTTTGCTGAAGACACCTTGTTTGGCCTGATTGGTCGCATCCCCGGTGAGCAGGCCGGCGCGCTGGATCAGTGCCACAGACTGCTGTGTATCTATCTGGAATTCTGTGGGAAGAACCCGGGCATCACACGATTACTCACGGGACGGGCATTGACCGGAGAGTCGCTGCGACTTCATCAACAGGTTGAGCAGCTGTATCAGCGCCTGGAGACTCAGATCAAGCAGTATCTGCGTGAGGCGGAGATGCGGGAACAGCTCCGCACCCGCCTGCCGGTCGCTACCGCAGCCAACTTACTCATGGCCGCGGCGGAAGGTAGGGTGTCGCAATTCTGTCGCAGCGACTTCAGGCGCAGCCCGCTGGAAGGATGGGTAGATCAGTGGGCACACCTGTCTGACGGCTTGATGAAACCCGCCGTCACTGGCAGCCCATGAGTGCCATCGCTACCGCGCTAGGGTGAAGGGGGGGTCACGCTCATCTGACGACGCAGCGCGACGATCTCCTCCAGCTCAGCAAAGCGCGCGATATCGCGACTGTAGGCCTCAGCCAGTGCCGCGGCCTGTTGTTGTCTGCCTTCGCTCGCCTCATCCAGGCTCTGGATTTCCGCTTTGAGCGCAGCCACCGTCTCTTCCTCGTACTGAGGCGAGACTGCACCGGACCGCTCTGTGGTGTCGAGGGCAGACTGATGCCGAGCGAGCTGCTGTGATAACGTGTCACGTTGGCCACTCAGAATAGCAATGCGAATGTCGAGCTCTCTCAGTGAACGATCCCGCGCGGCCTCGATATCCTGAATCGTGCTGTAGCGGCGTAACAGAAAAGTGTCGCGCTCCAACTGTGCGGCCTGAGCAGCAGCTTCGGCTTCTTGCGCGCGCGCAGCCACGGCGTCCCGCTCAAGCTCGGTATCGGTCTTCGCTGGCGGCACAACACGCACAATCTGGCCTGACTCATTGAGCACTTCATATCCACTGCCCACGTAAACAGCGGGGATCGCCCAATCAACCACCTTAATACCCGCTTCATTCTGATAGCGGTAGAGCTCAGCGGCAGTCACGCTACCCGTGCAAGCGCCGAGTAAGATCGCGGCGAGGAGGCATTTACGCCACACCGTAACGCTCCCGATAACGCTCCAAAGCCTCACGGTGTTGCGCCATAGCGGGATTACTTTCTACCCATGCGATAATGTCGTGCAGGGAGACCACGCTCACCACCGTGAGCCCCCAATCTTGCTCAACTTGCTGCACGGCCGAGCGCTCACCGTCACCCCGCTCGCAGCGATCGAGGCCAATCACCACGCCCGCACCCTGCGCACCCGACTCATTGAGTATAGCCATGGACTCGCGAATGGCAGTCCCCGCAGTCATCACATCATCAATGACCACCACATCGCCGGCGAGCGGCGCGCCGACAATATTGCCGCCCTCACCGTGGGTCTTAGCTTCCTTGCGGTTGAAGGCAAAAGGTAGATCCATACCATGTTGCTCTGACAGCGCCATCGCGGTGGTGGACACCAAAGGAATGCCTTTGTACGCGGGGCCAAAAAGCATATCGACGTGGAGACCCGAGGCGTGCAAGGCTGCCGCGTAGCAGCGCCCCAATCGCGCCAGCGCGCCGCCGGTCGAGAATTTCCCAGCATTGAAAAAGTACGGGCTGATCCGACCGGACTTGAGCTCAAATTCACCGAACTGCAATACCTCGCACTCTAGTGCCAATTCGATGAAATCCTGCTGGAAACGCTGCGTGGTCGTGTTCACACCTCACTCCATGGCGTTTTGTTGTTCAAACCGCGATCAACAGCCCCGAATTCGCGCCGGGCCGCAGTCTGGCTCCTGAATTTCACCGTATCATATGAGATCAAATCAGGTAGGACTAGCAATGAGGGTCATCAGCCTTGTCATTGAGGGGCTAGAGCGAGCGGCCGATATGGGCTGCCTTGCGTGGTTGTTTGCGCAAGACGCAGACATCATCTGTCTGCAGGATACCCGTTGCGCCGAGCATAACTTGTCGGGCGAGGCGTTCTTCCCTGCGAACTACCATCCGTATTTTCTGGATCACTATGAGAACCCTCGATTAAACGGGGTGGCCATCTACAGCAAGCATCTTCCCAAGGCCATTATTTGGGGCCTCGGATTCGAGGAGTTTGACGCTCAGGGCCTATATATTCAGGCTGATTTCGATGAGATCAGCGTGGGCTCAGTGCTGGTGCCGAGCGGCACGGGCGGCCCTGAGAACATGGCCAGCAAGCTGGACTTTCTCTCACAGCTGAGCGGCCACCTCGAAAAAGTGCGCCACAAGCGTCGCGGCTACATTCTCTGTGGTGGCTGGGAGCTCATGGCGCATCATGCTGATGCAGAGGACGCCGGTAACAACCAGATGCTGCCAGGGCTATCACCTTCGGAACGTGGTTGGTTGCTGGATCTTTACGACAGCGGTTATGCCGACGCTTACTCCCTGACTGATAAAGAGCCCGAAGCCTATACCTGGTGGCCTGACGGCGACGATGCAGGAGGTCTGCGCACCGATACGCAAATCATCTCCGAGCTGCTGGTAAGCCGGGTTGAGCGGGGCGCTATTTTTGACGAGCAGGCGTTTTCTCATCACGCGCCCGTGATCATGGATTACGACCTGCAGCTCTAACCTTGCTCGAGGGCAGCACGCTGTGCGGCAGTGATCGCCTCACCCGCTGAGGTAGCGAGCACGAGCAGCTTCGTGAGTTCCTCCTGACTGAACGTGGCGCCCTCTGCTGTGCCCTGCACCTCGATCAGACCGCCGTGCTCTGTCATGACAACGTTCATGTCGCTGTCCGCCGTTGAATCCTCAGCGTAATCGAGGTCGGCCACGGGGACACCATTCCAGACGCCAACAGAGACCGCAGAGATCAAATATTTAAGTGGATCTGAATCCAGTTCACCAGCGCGTTGCAGATGGTTCAGCGCGTCCACTACTGCCACGCAGGCGCCCGAGATGGCCGCCGTGCGAGTGCCACCATCGGCCTGTATCACGTCACAATCCATGGTGATCGTGCGCTCACCCAGCAGCTTGAGATCCAACGCCGCACGCAAAGAGCGGCCAATCAGTCGCTGGATTTCAACCGTTCGCCCGCCCTGCTTGCCACGCGCCGCCTCCCGGTCCATCCGGGACCCTGTAGAACGCGGCAGCATGCCGTACTCCGCAGTCAACCACCCTTCGCCTTTTCCCCGCAGAAAACCGGGTACGCCTGCGCTTACGCTCGCTGTGCAGATCACCTTTGTCTGCCCAAAAGACACCAATACTGAGCCCTCAGCATGACAGGTGTATCCCCGTTCAAACTGAATGGCGCGCATGGCGTCCGGGGCACGACCGCTAGGTCGGTCGGGTGTGGTATCCATAACAGTTCTCCTGCTGTAGGTGACGTTCCGTCCGGGTCACTGCTGTTACACTTAGCAGCGCGCTTGGTCGAGGAATAACGGTGACTCAGAGCATGACGGGCTTTGCCCGCGGGAGTGTAACAACGGGGGCCCTAACGGTCACCGTGGAGTGTCGCTCTGTCAACAATCGCTACCTGGACCTGCAGTGTAGGATGCCGGACACCCTGAGAAGTGTTGAAGGTAACTTGCGCGAGCAGGCAGGGACGTTTTTTGCTCGTGGCAAGCTCGAGCTGCTGGTGCGCGTCTCTGACGGTGGCTCAGGCACGCCCGCCACGATAAATAGCGAGCGGCTTTCGATATTGAAGGCCGCTCTGTCAGAGGTCGCAGATGTATTTCCCGATGCCGCAGCGCCCGACCAGCTGGCGCTCTTGCTCTCGCCCGGCGTGCTGAGCGAACCCGAAACCGATCTTGAAGCACTCCAGAGTGCGACAACCAATGCCGCCAGACAGTGCTTCGAAGGGCTACGCGAGCAGCGGCAGCAAGAAGGCGCAAAGCTGGCCACCCTGATTCAGCAGCGATCAGATGCGATGCGGGCGCATCTTGCCACGCTCCGTAAACAGCTGCCCGAACTACAGACAGCGCACAGACAGCGCCTGCTCGACCGACTGCAATCGCTCGACATCGAAGCAGAACCGATGCGGCTGGAAGAAGAGATTGTGTATGTGTTGCAGCGGGCCGATGTGGAAGAAGAAATGGATCGTCTGGACGCGCACCTTGATGCCATTGAATCGGCCCTTCAAAGCACCACGCCGGTCGGCAGGCGACTGGATTTTCTGATGCAGGAGCTCAATCGCGAGGCCAATACGCTGGGCTCAAAATCCACCGCGCTCAGTACCACCAATGTCTCGGTAGAGTTCAAAGTGTTAATCGAGCAGATGCGCGAGCAAATCCAGAACATTGAGTAGACTTTGAGTGTGAATGCGACAAGAGGACAGCTGTTAATCGTGTCTGCGCCCAGCGGCGCGGGCAAGACTTCGCTCATCAAAGCATTAATGGAACAGGATGAGCGGGTTGAAGTTTCCGTGTCGCACACAACCCGACCACAACGGCCCGGCGAAGCGGAGGGCGTCAATTACTTCTTTATCTCGACAGAAGTCTTCCATGAAATGCGCGAAGCCGGTGCATTCTTCGAATCAGCCGAGGTCTTCGGTCATCTGTATGGCACTAGCTTGGCGCAACTGGAATCCAGGCTATCCGACGGAGCAGACGTCATTTTAGAGATCGATTGGCAGGGTGCTCAGCAAGTGAGAAAGCTGTTACCAGACAGCGCGTGGCTCTTCATCCTGCCACCCTCTCTTGATGCCCTCAAAGCGAGACTGCACGCGCGGGGTCAAGACGAGGAAGACACCATCGATATTCGAATGCGTGCCGCGCGGGATGAGATGTCGCATTGGGACGAGGCTGACTACCTGATCATCAATGACGAGTTCGAGACGGCACTGGAAGCGCTACAGGCGCTAGTGCGTTCACTGCGGCTCAGAACCGGCCAGCAGCAGTCCGCTCTTCAGGATCTGATTGAGGATCTGCTCGCCTAGATGATCCGTAACGGTATGAGCGGCAGGTAAATTTACGCAGTTATGGGGGCGGTGCAAAGCTGATTCCTACGCTATACTTCGCGACCGCTTTGAACTGCGGCATAAATGAAGGAGACCATGCTGTCATGGCAAGAATTACTGTTGAAGACTGTTTGGACAATGTCGATAACCGATTTGAGCTTGTCATGCTCGCGTCCAAGCGCGCCCGGCAAATGGCCATCGGTGGTCGCGATCCGCTCGTAGAGGACGATTCAGACAAGGCCACGGTCATCGCGTTGCGAGAAATAGCCGAGGGTTTGATTACCCCGGAAGTACTCGCTCGCGAAAGCGAAATCGAAGCAGAGGAAGAACTGGCGGCCAGCTTCGAGACGCCCATTCTCTGATAACGGGGTCCGCTGGCGGTGGTGGCAACAACACTCCAAGCACTCAGCGGATCTCTCCCCGGTATTAGCACCCGCCCGGGGCAAAAACCTACTGCTCATTCCATTCCCCGCGAGGGGCATTCTGCTAACAGCTCGCTTGCGGCGTTCGAGCAGCTGATCGCCGACTATTTGCCGCTAGAGCAGGCGCAGCTGGTCAGGCGAGCCTACTATTATTCGGAGCAAGCTCACTACGGGCAAACCCGGCGCAGTGGAGAACCCTACGTCACTCACCCCTTGGCGGTGGCGAGCATTCTCGCTCGCATGCACATGGACGCGCAGAGCCTGATGGCCGCGCTGCTGCACGATGTGATCGAAGACACCGGCGTCAACAAAGAAGACATTGGCGCCCAATTCGGCGAAGAGGTCGCGGAGTTGGTCGATGGTGTCAGCAAACTGACCCACGTGGAGTTTGACTCGGTGGAGCTCCGGCAAGCCGAGAACTTTCAGAAAATGACGCTGGCGATGGCGAAAGACATTCGCGTCATCCTCGTGAAACTCGCGGATCGCCTGCACAACATGCGCACACTGGGTGTACTGAACCGAGAGAAAATTAAGCGCATTGCCAGTGAGACGCTGGATATTTACGCCCCCATCGCCATGCGTCTGGGCATGAACGACGTGCGCATGGAGTTTGAGGATCTCGGCCTCAAGGCGCTCTATCCTATGCGCGCCAGGCGGCTCGACGCCGCGCGAAGATCAGCGAGTGGCAACAGGACGCAGTTGGTTGACCAGATTCGCGGGCAGTTGAGCCAGACCCTGAACCGCGAGGGTCTCAATGCCGCCGTCGTGGGACGGGAAAAGCATCTCTATAGTATCTACAACAAGATGAAGGCCAAGCGGAAATCCTTCTCTCAGGTAATGGATATCTTTGCCTTCCGCCTGATCGTCGACTCTGTGGATGACTGCTATCGCGCTCTGGGCATGGTGCACAGCCTCTATAAGCCCGTGCCCGGTGAGTTTAAGGACTACATCGCCATTCCCAAGGCAAACGGCTACCAGTCTTTGCACACCGTGCTGAAAGGCATGCACGGCGTGCCCATTGAAATCCAGATCCGAACCCACGAAATGGAAGATATGGCCAACAACGGCATCGCCGCTCATTGGCTCTACAAAAGCGAGGAAACAGGGGCAAGTATCTCCCACACCCGCGCGCGTGAGTGGGTTCAGGGTCTGTTGGAAATGCAGCAACGCGCGGGCGACTCGCTGGAGTTCATCGAGAACGTCAAAATCGACCTTTTCCCCGACGAGGTGTACGTCTTCACGCCACGGGGAGACATTCTTGAGCTACCCAAAGGGTCCTGCGCGCTCGATTTTGCCTACGCCGTACACAGCGATATTGGCAATCACTGTGTCGCCGCACGCGTTAGCAATCAGCTGGTGCCGCTGTCAGAGCCGCTTGAAAGCGGCGCAACAATCGAGATCGTGACTGCACCAACCGGCAGACCGAGTCCGTCGTGGCTGAACTGGGTGGTGACCGCCCGTGCTAGAACCCACATCCGGCACTTTCTAAAAGATCAGCGCCGTGAGGACTCACTGGCGCTGGGTCGCAATCTGTTGGATAGGGCTTTGATGGCTTATGGCTCGAGGCTGAATGCCATCGAAGAAAAGACCATGCAGTCTGCCCTCTCTGCGCTGGGTAAAGCCGATATCGAGACTTTGCTAGTGGATGTGGCACTGGGCAATACGCTGCCGCACATTGCTGTCGCCCATCTCACCAGTACCAGTGACGACTCAGCTGTTGGCGGCGAGGCGGCCACACTGGGCATCCGTGGCACCGAAGGCGTCGGTGTCACCTATGCCAAATGCTGCTGCCCGCTGCCAGGAGACCCGATCCAGGGCTACCTCGGGCAAGAGAAGGGGCTGATGGTGCACAGGGATAGCTGTCGCAACCTGCTGGAAATGCGAGAGCAACCGGACCGATTGATTTCGCTGCACTGGGACGAGGTGGTCGAGCGAAATTATCCGGTCGGCCTCAGAGTACAAGTTGAGAATCGCCGTGGCATGATCGCCGTTCTGGCAACACGACTCAGCGCCATTGGTCTCAATATCGAGCGCATTGCCACACAGAACAAGGATGTCGAATTCACCTTTGTCGATCTGGAGCTTCAGGTCAGCAGCCGCACCCATCTAGCGCACGTTATGAAGCGACTGCGTAGCGTCGAAGGCGTACTCAGAGTGGTGCGCAGCGCCCGCCGATAAGCGATTTCTTGGATCTCAAAACCCACCGCCGTGGCTTTGTAATCGGCCTTGCAGCCCTCATCAGTCCGTTATTCAATAAGGCGCTACGCGCGCATCCGGAGGAGATCGTTGTGTCTAACAGAGCCGTCATTTGTACCCAAGCTGCGCCTCAGGCAATCGGACCCTATTCTCAGGGCATCAAGGTGGGGAATACCGTCTGGATATCAGGGCAAATACCGCTCGACCCCGCGTCCATGACGATGATCGATGGCGATATCAGCGCAGAGGCAGAGCAGGTCTTCAGTAATCTGAGCGCTGTCGCAGAAGCAGCGGGGGGCACGCTGGATAATGCCGTGAAAATCAATATCTCCCTGACTGATCTTGGTGACTTCGATGCTGTCAATGCGGTCATGTCGCGCCACTTTGAAGAGCCGTATCCGGCGAGAGCCTGCGTTCAAGTCGCGGCGCTGCCCAAGGGCGCACGCATTGAAGTCGAGGCTATTCTGTCTTTGTAACGCCCCGTGCGGACTGCCTCGTTTATTTATCGGACGACGCATCCAGTGCCGCACGGTAGCCCTCGCGCCAAGTGGGGTAAGACAACCTAAATCCAATCCTCTCCAGAAGAGCATTTCGACAGCGGCGATGGGCGCGGGAAGGCGATGGATCGGACGGTCTGACCAGCGTGACCGCGATTTGATCCGCCAACCAGTCCTCAATCTTATGGGTCGGAGTCTGATCATGATCGGCACCGACCACCGTCGGCGGCACCGATTCACCGGCGTGATCGCGCTCCAAGCAATGAACAATTAGTCTCGACAGGTCCTCCCGGTGAATCCGGTTGCCATAGAGCGCACCCGTCGCACCACCCTCGCCTGCCCGAACCCGCCTCATCAGCATGCCCTGTGGATCGCCATACACCCCCGCCGGGCGGATAATAGTCGCGGTCGACGCACGGCGAATCGCCGCTTCCCCAGCAATCATTGAGCTGGCTTGCGGCTCATCAAGATTCAGCGGCGAATGTTCGTCTACCCAGCCGCCATCTGATTCAGTATAGACCCGGGTAGAAGACACCCAAATCACTCGGCGGCACTGCGCGATCCACTTCTGACTCGCGAGCGTCTTGGCTACCCCGGCGAAACCCGCCTGATACCCCGCGAGGTCGAAGGATTGTGGGGTCGGGGTTACCACCACATAGTCTGGCGCCATCGTATCCAACGCGACAAAGCTCGCTGGATCCGTCAGATTCACTTTGTGACGGACAAATTGATCGGGCAACCGATCTGGGTTGCGTCGCGCCGCCGCGACGCGCCACCCCCGGTCAAGCAAAGACAAACCCGCTCGCGTACCAATATCACCACAGCCAAGGATCAACACCTGCATGGCTTCACGGCCTTATCAAACAATCGCTAAGATACGAGCCTACCACGAGGCCTTTTTTTGATCGGGGCGCACTTGAACCAAACAATTCTTCAGCATCCTGTTACCACACTCCGCGGGGTGGGAGACAAGATGGCGTCCCGACTGGCAGACATCGGCATCCGCTCGCTGGAAGATTTGCTCTTTCATTTTCCACTCCGGTATCAGGACCGCACGAAAATCACTGCCATAGGCGGTTTACGCGATCAGATCGACGCAGTCGTCGAGGCGGAGGTCCGCGCGGCTGCCGTGACCATGGGCCGAAGGAGGACGCTGCTAGTCAAAGTTGATGACGGCACCGGGTTGCTCACCCTGCGGTTTTTCCACTTTCGGCAAGCCCAGGTCTCTCAGTTTAGGCAAGGGTCCGCCATTCAGCTCTTTGGCACGCCTCGGCGGGTAGGTGGGCAAATGGAAATGGTGCATCCCGAATACAGACTGGGAGAAAGCGCACAACTTTTAGAGGCCGCACTGACACCCGTTTATCCAACGGTCAGCGGTCTGGGTCAAAGCACCTGGCGGAAGCTGTGTGGCCAGGCGCTTGCGCTGCTCAGCAAAAATCCGCCTGGGGACTTACTTGACGGGATCACAGATGATCACGTGAGCCTCACAGAAGCCATCACCTTTCTACACAACCCGCCGCCGACCGCGGAGCTCAGTCAGATTCAACAAGGAACGCACCCCGCACAAATTCGACTAGCCCGAGAAGAACTCATCGCGCATCAACTGACCGTGCAGGGCGTCCGCGACAGCGAGCGGCGCCACCCCGCACCCGCCATCGCGCCGGCATCATCTGCCGCAGCGGCGTTCCTGAAGGCGCTCCCCTTTGCACCCACTTCCGCGCAACAGCGCGTTGCCATCGAGCTGGCCGAGGATATGGCACAAACACAGCCCATGCTCAGATTGGTTCAGGGTGACGTGGGCTCAGGCAAAACACTGGTTGCGGCGCGAGCGGCACTCGATACGATCGCGGCTGGCTACCAGGTAGCCTTCATGGCGCCTACCGAATTGCTGGCAGAGCAACACTACGCCACCCTCGACGCATGGCTGACACCCCTCGATCAGTCTGTGGCCTGGCTCAGTGGCCGAACCAAAGGTCAAGCGCGCCAACACGTCCTGCAGCAACTAGCGAGCGGCGAGGCGCCTCTGGTCGTTGGCACCCATGCGTTGTTTCAGGATGACGTGCACTTTCATCGACTCGGTCTGATTATTGTCGATGAACAGCATCGTTTTGGTGTTCACCAACGGCTATCACTGGCTGATAAAGGCGTAGGCGAGGAGCACCCACATCAACTGGCGCTGACCGCCACACCGATTCCTCGGTCACTGGCCATGGTGGCCTACGGTGACCTCGACTGCTCGATCATCGATGAATTACCGCCGGGCCGCCAACCGGTCACCACGACGCTCATGGACCACACGCGACGCGACGCCGTTATGCGGCGCGTGGGGGGTGCCTGCCGAGAAGGCAGGCAGGCGTATTGGGTCTGCACGGCCATCGAGGAAAGTGACACTTTGGATATCGAGGCGGCAGAAGCGACACTCGATCAATTGCAACAGGCGCTGCCTGATGTGAAGATCCGCCTCGTGCACGGCAAGCTGAAACCCGCCGAGAAAGCCGCAGTGATGGCGGCATTCAAGACCGGCGAACTCCAGCTGCTGGTTGCTACCACGGTGATCGAAGTGGGTGTTGATGTGCCCAACGCAAGTCTGATGATCATCGACAATGCGGAGCGCTTGGGACTCGCCCAGCTACACCAGCTGAGAGGGCGGGTGGGGCGCGGCGCCGTCGACAGCCACTGCCTGTTGCTTTATCGCCAGCCGCTCTCCGATACCGCCCAGCAGCGCCTGAAAGTGATGCAGGAGTCCCATGACGGCTTTGTCATTGCCGAGGCCGACCTGGCGATTCGCGGACCGGGCGAGTTACTGGGAACCCGCCAAACGGGTCTCGCGGCATTCAGAATAGCGCTGCTGCCAGAGCACGAACCCCTACTTGTCGAAGCACAGGAAATAGCAGGGAGGCTGTACGAGCGCGACCCGGGCCGCGCGCAGGCCCTGATGCAAAGGTGGGCCGGTGCCCGTGCAGATTTCGCCAGAGTCTGATCACTCCCTGTCGCATCCCCCCCCGCAGGCCGCTAGACTGTGCGGCCGCGAGTCAAGAATGCATTCCTTTGAGTGAGTTATCCCCTTCGTTAAATCCTTCTGGCGCCTCGTCAAAATGGCGTGCTGCGTTAGAGATCATGCGCTTTGATAAACCGATCGGCACCTTTCTGTTAGCGGCTCCGACACTTTGGGGTATTGCACTGGCCAACGAGGGTTTCCCGAGCCTGCGGCTGCTCGCCATCTTCTCGGCCGGCATCGTGGTGATGCGGGCGGCGGGGTGTATTGCCAACGACCTCGCAGACCGGAATCTCGATGGTCACGTGGAACGCACACGGCTGCGCCCGCTGGTTACCGGCGCACTGACCGTCAAAGAGGCGCTGGCACTCCTCTTGTTATTGCTGGCTATCGCGCTGGGCCTTGTGGCTCTGACCAACCCGCTGACCATTAACCTGTCCTTTGCGGGAGCCGGCCTGGCGCTGATCTATCCTTTGATGAAGCGGATCACCCACTTACCGCAGATCGTGCTCGGCACTGCCTTTTCATGGAGCATTCCCATGGCCTTCGCGGCAAGCATCAATGCCTTACCCAGTGCGCTCTGGTGGCTATTTGTTGCCAACTTGTTGTGGACGATGATCTATGACACCCAATACGCCATGGTTGATCGGGAGGACGACCTGTCGGTAGGCATCAAATCCACCGCCATTCTCTTTGGCAACCTCGACGTGCGGATCATTGGCCTGTTGCAGTGCGTCTGCCTGATCGCTTTTTGGCGCTGTGGGGTCGCTTTTGCACTGGGCCCGATCTATTACACTGCCGTCGCCACCGTTGGCATCCTGTTTGCCCGGCACCTGTGGCTAATCCGGGACCGCGACATCGAGCAATGCTTTGCGGCCTTTAACCAGAGCAAGTGGATAGGCCTGATTATTCTCATGGGTCTTTGCGGCCACTTCTGGATTGGTGTCAGCTCCGGCTGAGCACGATGGACGCCTTTGACGCCAAACTGCATCGGTCCATCGCGGATCTCGACCCCTCGCTGTGGCAATCCTGCTTTGGTGACAGTGACCCCTTTCTGCGCTGGGACTTCCTGCATGGGCTGGAAACCTCCGCCTGCACCACCGCCGAGAGCGGTTGGCAGCCGGCGCATATCACACTGGAGCAGAGCGGAACGCCGGCCGGGGTGCTGCCCGCGTATCTCAAGACCCACAGTTACGGCGAGTACGTTTTCGACTGGTCCTGGGCGGATGCGTGGCAGCGCATGGGGCTTCGTTACTATCCCAAGCTCGTGACGGCAATTCCTTTCACGCCGGCCACCGGGCGGCGGCTGGGTGACCTGACCGGAGACGCTGGTGCGATCGCCACCATGGCGACCTGTGTCAAAGCAATGAGCGAGGAACTTGAGATCTCCAGCTGGCACGTGTTGTTTCTGGATGAGGCCGCCTCAGAGCAGCTACGCAGCTGCGAGATGCCTCAGCGACTGACAACCCAATTTCATTGGTTTAACCGCGACTACCGTGACTTTCAGGACTTTCTCGATCGCTTCAGCAGTCGCAAACGCAAAAATCTACGGCGGGAGCGTGAACAAATCTCTCGACAAGGCCTCTCGCTAAAAACACTGAAGGGCGAGGAGATCGGTCCCGAACAGTGGCAATTCTTTCACCGCTGTTACCAAACAACCTACGCCAAACGCTCAGGGCACGGTGGCTATCTGACGGAACGATTTTTTACTGAGACCTGCCCGGGGTTGGGGCAGGTGCCGGTCATGGTCATCGCAGAGCGAGACCAACAGCCCGTCGCGGCGTCGCTGTTTTTTGAGGGAGAGAACACGCTTTACGGACGCTACTGGGGTTGCCTCGCAGAGTTTGAGTTCCTGCATTTCGAGGCCTGCTATTACCGCGGCATCGAATACTGTATTGATGCCGGGTTGTCGCGCTTTGACCCGGGGGCTCAGGGAGAACACAAAATTCAGCGAGGGTTCGAACCGATTTTGACCTACTCAAATCACTGGATTGTCGATGAGCGCTTGCGCGAAGCCGTGGCGCAGTTCGCAGAACAGGAGTCAGAACAGGTCCGCGCCTACCAGCGTGAGGCCTCGACCTTGTTGCCCTTCAAGCAGGAGAGTGATCAGCCTTGAGGGGGTGCGTCACGCAAGAATACCCAGTTGTTACCCTCTGAGTGCTCTTTGCTGTAGTAGTAGCCATCGCCCTTGAAGCGCTTGAGCCCTGCGGGTTCGTTGAGACCCTTCTGGATAATGTAACGGGCCATGACCCCGCGCGCCTTCTTGGCGAAGAAGGAAATCATTTTGTACTGGCCGTTTTTTAGGTCGCGAAACTGTGGCGTGATGACCTCAACGTCCAACAACTTGGGTTTGACCGCCTTGAAGTATTCATTGGAGGCTAGATTGACCAGAACCGGGCTACCGGTCGCTTTGAGGTGCTGCCCCAAGGTCTCGGTAATGCGATCACCCCAGAACTCATACAGGTTTTTCCCGCCCGCATTGGCAAATGGCAGGCCCATCTCCAGCCGGTAAGGCTGCATAAGGTCCAGCGGTCGCAACAATCCATATAGACCAGAGAGAATGCGCAGATGCTTCTGTGCGAAGGCCAGCTCGTCGGCACTCAAAGTCTCTGCCTGCAGCCCGGTGTAGACATCTCCCTTGAAGGCCAGCACAGATTGTTTGGCATTCTTCAGCGAGAAGTCGGGCTCCCAATTCATGAATCGCTCATGGTTCAGGGTGGCGATTTTCTCCGATACCCCCATCAAACCCTGAATATCCTCAGGGTCCATCTTGCGGGCGCTCTTAACCAGCGACGCCGCCTGATCGATAAACAAAGGTTGCGTTGATTTTTTGGTGGTCGGCGCCGTCTCGTAATCGAGGGTCTTGGCCGGCGACAGAATAGAAAGCACGGGTTCGCCTCTTCTGCAATCTCTTGAGTCAGAATGATAACCTTGCACGTCTTCGATAAAAACCGCGGGATTCTCATGCCATCCGACGCCCCACCGGCGAGCACACTGGATCAAGGCATAGTTTGGCTGGGGCGCACCGTGTCTTGGTGCGTCCCGATCATGGCGTTGCTGGTGCTGGTGATCGTCGTGTTGCGCTACGGCTTCAATACTGGCGCAATCGCCGCTCAAGAGACCGTGCAGTACCTCCACGCCGCCATTTTTATGCTGGGTGCGGCGGTGGCCTTGCAAGCAGATCAACACGTTCGGGTTGATATCTTCTATCGGCGCTTCTCGGAGCGTCAGCAGGCGTGGGTCAATGGGCTGGGTCATGTTGTCTTCACCCTGCCGCTGTGTGGTTTGATTGGCTGGGGCTCCTGGGACTACGTGATAGACAGCTGGTCTGCCAGAGAAGCCTCCCCCGAACCCGGTGGTCTGCCCTTCGTCTACCTGCTTAAGACGCTGATCCCGGCAATGGCCTTGCTGCTCGCCCTTCAGGCATTGGCGCAGATCGCTCGCGCGCTAACGATACTCCGGCAGAGAGGTAGCGCCTGATGGAAGGACAATTGGCGCTCACCATGTTTATCGTCGTCTGCGGCGTATTGCTGCTGGGCTTCCCCGTGGCACTGACCCTCGGCGGCACCGCACTGGGATTTGCGGCGCTGGGCATTCTGATCGGGCACTTTGATTCGGACTATCTCACCGCCCTGACCGGTCGCATTTTTGGCACGATGAGCAATGAAACCCTCGTGGCGGTACCCCTGTTCATTCTCATGGGCGTGGTGCTGGAGCGAGCAAAAATCGCAGAGGACCTGCTCGCCAATATGGCCGGTTTATTTGGTGAGCGGCCCGGCGGCTTGGGAGTCGCCGTCATTATCGTCGGCGCGCTGCTGGCGGCGAGCACAGGCATTGTCGGCGCCACAGTCGTAACCATGGGGGTGCTCGCGCTTCCTTCCATGCTGAGAGCGGGGTATCAACCGCAGCTGGCAACCGGCACCATCTGTGCCACCGGGACCTTGGGCCAGATTATTCCGCCATCGATTGCGCTGGTTTTGCTGGGTGACATCATGTCCAGTGCGTATCAGCAAGCGCAGCTCCGCATAAACATCATCAATACCGATACCGTTTCGGTGGGGGACCTGTTTGTGGGCGCCATGATCCCGGGCGTCGTGCTGGTCATACTCTACCTGACTTATGTGTTATTGCGCGCAGCGTTGCAGCCTGCCAGCGCGCCCGCCGCCGTTGTGGATAAGACCGATGCCCGCACAGCCGTTCTAGCGGTGCTGCCACCCCTGGGGCTGATCGTGCTGGTCCTAGGCTCCATTCTCGCCGGTGCGGCCACCCCGACAGAAGCCGCAGGCGTTGGCGCCACCGGTGCTTTGTTCTTGGCCTGGGCGCGCGGCGCGCTTTCATTCAATGTAATGCGAGATATCTCACGCTCGACGCTCTACACCACCAGCATGGTCTTTTTGATTCTCATTGGCGCGGCAGTGTTTTCACTCGTCTTTCGCGGGTTCGGTGGCGACAGTCTGATTGAAAGCTTTTTTGAAGAACTTGGCGGCGGACCCCACATGGCGTTGCTGGTGGTCATGCTGGTCATGTTCTTGCTTGGCTTCATCCTCGACTTCATCGAGATTACGTTTGTGGTGGTGCCCGTGGTTGGGCCCGTGCTGCTATCGATGGGATTTGACCCCATCTGGTTGGGGGTCATGATTGCGGTCAACCTGCAGACATCTTTCCTGACACCACCTTTTGGTTTCGCGCTGTTCTACTTGCGCGGCGTCGCGCCGGACAGTGTCAGCACGCGAGCGATTTATTCGGGTGTACTGCCCTTTGTATTGATTCAGCTGCTGCTGCTGGTGCTGATGTGGTGGTGGCCCAATCTAGTGCTATGGCTGCCGGGGCTATTGGGGCGATAATAGGTTTTGTCGGCCGCGGGCGGTGTTACCGCCACCCCGCTCGGTATATCACAAACGGGCAAACCGCCATCAGGGGGACATCATGTCAGTAGAAGAGCTCGATACGCATCCACTGCCTTTCGGCGAGCTGGCACTACAAACCATTGCCATGCCGAAAGATACCAACGCCAACGGCGACATTTTCGGTGGGTGGTTGCTGTCACAAATGGATCTGGCGGGCAGCATTACCGCCTCAGAGCTTGCCGAAGGACGGGTGGCCACAGTGGCCATTGAGGGCATGTCGTTTCTTACACCCGTGCATGTGGGTGCCGTCGTCAGCTGCTACTGCGATGTGCTGGAGACGGGGCGCAGCTCTGTTCGGATTCTGGTAGAGGTTTGGATTAACGCGAAACAGGATGGCGAGCCCCTCAAAGTCACGGAGGGGGAGTTTATTTACGTGGCCATCGACGAGAACAAGCTCACTCGGCCGATTGCTCAGTAAGTGAAACCGGCGGTAACAGCCGGTTCCGGCCGTTAAGATACGCACGCTCGGAAATCTCGTGGTAAGTCCGCACTTTCGTCGCAAACGCAAAGTAGGAAGCGGCAATCTTTTTGGCCATGGGGTCGGCATTGACCAGTGCGTCAATCGCTACCTGACTGCTTTCATACAGCGCGTCCATCACATCATCCGGTAACGGCAACACTTCGGTATCAAACTCGGTGAGCAGAATCTGTAAAGACTCACTATTGTTGGCGGTGAAATCGTCCAGCATATCGGTATTGGTGGCGCGCGCCGCGACCCGAACAATCGCCTGTAAATCCTCAGGCAGTGCCGCCAGCGCTTCCGCGTTAACGATGGTTTCAAGCATGGCGCCCGGCTCGTGCCATCCGGGGTAATAGTAATAGTCCCCCACCTCCATCAAGCCAAGCGTGCGGTCGTTGTAGGGCCCCACCCATTCCACCGCATCGATCACGCCGGTTTGCATTGAGGTGTACACCTCTCCCCCGGCTATGCGCACCGCAGATCCACCTGCAGCGTCGAAAACCTCGCCAGCCAGGCCGGGAATCCGCATCTTCAGCCCCTCGAGGTCGGCGCGGTTATTAAGACGAATATTGAACCAACCCGCCATCTGAACGCCGGTGCTGCCCCCCGCAAAGGGCACAACCCCAAAGGGCGCATAAAGTTCTCGCCACAACTCGAGCCCGCCGCCATAGTGGAGCCAGCCGTTGGCTTCCTGCGCCGTCATGCCAAAGGGCACCGCCGTATAAAAGACAGACGCAGGAATCTTGCCCTTCCAGTAATAGGCGGCACCGTGGCCAGCCTCGGCCACCCCTCTGGAAACCGCATCAAAGACTTCAAAAGCCGGCACAATCTCACCGGCACCAAACACCTTGATGCGTAGCCGCCCCCCTGAGGCTTCGTTGACCCGGCGCGCGAAATTTTCCGGCGCCGCACCAAGGCCCGGCAGGCCCTTGGGCCAGGTGGTGACCAGTTTCCATTCAATGGCCTCTACCGGGCCATCCTGACTCACCGTTGCCGACTCAGGACCTTCGACTCGATCCAGAGTCCACAGGGCAATGACCGCCACTAAGGCGGCTGTGAGGACTACAACGACAACGGGAAGTACCTGTTTTTCGCGCATGCCCAGTCCTTAGAGTATCGTCAGGTTGGCGTATTGAAGCACAAGCCACTTACTGCCTTCACTGAAGCTGACCTCCACCCGGGCATTGCTACCCTGGCCCTCGAACTGGGTCACAACCCCCTCACCAAAGACTTGATGCAGCACGCGTTTGCCCAGATCGATGCCGGCAGGCGGCGGCTCGGACAATGAAGCATGAGCCAGTGAGCCCACGGGGCGGGAGACAGCGCCATTGAGGCGCACCTCTTCAATCAACTCTGCCGGGATCTCGCGAATGAATCGCGAGGGTTTGTTGTACATATCACCACCGTGGAGGCGTCGGTTTTCAGCGTAGGTGATCGCCAGTTTTTTCATGGCCCGGGTGATACCGACATACGCCAACCGTCGCTCTTCCTCCAGACGGCCAGGCTCTTCCAACGACATCTGGTGGGGAAACAGGTTCTCCTCCATGCCGGCAATGAACACCAGTGGGAACTCGAGACCCTTGGCAGAGTGCAGTGTCATCATTTGAATGCTGTCCTCATAGGGGTCGGCCTGACCTTCCCCTGCGTCGAGCGCCGCACTGTCAAGAAACGCCTGCAGTGGCGAGATCTCCTCATCCTCAGGCTCAAACAGGCGTGTGGCCGTCACCAATTCTTGCAGGTTTTCGACCCGGGCCTGACCGCGCTCGCCCTTTTCCGAGCGGTGATAGTCGAGGAGGCCGCTGACTTCAATGACATGCTCGGTCAGCTCATCAAGCGGGAGCGTCTCTGAGGAACGATCCAGATCGTCGATGAGCGCCTGAAAATTACCGAGCGCCGTTAGCGCTCTGGCGGGTAAAAGGCTCTGCTCGCGGGTGCGATGAATTGCCCGCCACATCGGGATCTGCTCAGCGCGTGCGACCTCTCGAATTTTCTCGACCGTCTTGCTCCCAATGCCCCGGGGCGGGGTATTTAGGACTCGCTCCAGTGCAGGGTCGTCGTCTCGCGTTTGGGCTAATCGCAAATAAGCGAGTGCGTTGCGGATCTCAAGGCGCTCATAAAAGCGCTGTCCGCCATAAATTCGGTAGGGAATACCCTCTCGCAGTAGCGCCTCTTCTAGCACCCGTGACTGCGCGTTCGAACGATACAAAATGGCAATGGACCGTCGAGGGTTGCCGTCGCTGAACCAGGTTTCGGCCTGCTCGACGATGTAGCGCGCCTCATCTTGCTCGTTGAAGCCGGCGTAGAGGGTGATGGGCTCTCCTCGCTCACCCTCTGTCCAGAGATTTTTGCCAAGGCGCCCTGCATTGCGCGCAATCAATCCGTTAGCTGCCTCAAGAATCGTCGCCGTAGAGCGGTAGTTCTGCTCCAGCCGGATGGTCTCGGTGCCGGCAAAATCCTCAGCAAAGCGCTGGATATTCTCGACTCTTGCGCCTCTCCAGCCGTAGATCGATTGATCGTCGTCACCGACCGCGACAACCGGGATCGTCTGCCCTGCCAGCACTCTGAGCCAGGCGTATTGAATGGTGTTGGTGTCCTGAAACTCGTCCACCAGAATGGTTTTGAATCGTTGCTGGTAATGCTGCAGGGTCTCCGGCGACTTCAGCCACAATTCATGGGCGCGCAATAACAACTCTGCAAAATCGACCAGCCCTCCGCGCTCGCAGGTTTCCTCATAGGCCGCATAAATGCGCACCATGGTCTTGGCATAGAGATCCCCCTCCGGGGCCTCTACATGCCGCGCGCGCAGTCCTTCGTCTTTTTGCCCGTTGATGAACCACTGCGCCTGCTTGGGCGGCCAGCGCGCCTCATCGAGGTCGAGTTCTCGGCAAATGCGTTTGACGACCCGCAGTTGATCATCGCTATCGAGAATCTGGAACTGCTGCGGCAGTCCTGCCTCGCGCCAATGCGCTTTCAGGAGTCGATGCGCGAGGCCGTGGAAGGTCCCCACCCACAGACCGTGGGTGGGCATCTGCAACATATCCTCTATGCGGCCCCGCATTTCTCGCGCAGCCTTGTTAGTAAAGGTGACGGACAGTACGGAATGGGCAGAAAACCCCTCCGCCCGAATCAACCAGGCGATACGGTGCACCAGGACACGTGTTTTGCCCGACCCCGCACCTGCCAGCACCAACAGATTGCCGGAAGAGGCGGTCACGGCCTCTCGCTGCGCCGTGTTTAACGGGTTTAGAATATCCGATACATCCATGCGTGCAGTGTACCGGAATGGTGTGAAATGGCTGAAACGACCGCCACTGGCACAGTGCGGATGGCGGTTCCTTCACATCGTTTTCATTGGTATAACGGAAAGGTGTCGAGTGGGGCTTCTGCGGCAACTTGCCGGTCGTGACCGCCTTACACCTATGTGTGGGTACACGACCTGACGCCGCCCCGACAACCGCTTTATCTAAAAAGGAACACCATATGAAAATTCAAACTGCCTCATTACTGCTGGCGATCACCGTATTGCCCTATGCCACCGCTCAAGCGTGTGACATGCCGGTAGCGCCTCCCACCCCGGACGGCGGCAGCGCAACCCTCGAAGACATGATCGCCGCCCAAGGGGAAGTGAAGGCCTTTCAGGCCGCCAACGCGGAATATCTTGAGTGCGTCGATGACCTGATGGCGGCAGAGAAAGCCTCCCAGGCAGAGGGAGACAAAAGTGCCGAGGAGCGATTTGCGCTCGCCGCTGCGGACTACAACGCCGCGGTATCGCGTGAAGAGCAGGTGGCCGCTGATTTCAATACGGCCATTCGAGCCTATAAGGCTGCCAACCCCGACTGATTGCTCAGGAACCTGTGCCGGACTCGGCGCCGAAACGGCGCCACGTAGCTAGCGGCGACGACCCCACCTCAGCACACGACACCTGTTTCTGGCGCTACCAGTGACGGATCGTGTTGGCCATGATGAAAAAGCAGGTGATGAAATGGACGCCAACAATCAGGGTCCTGATGAGCGCGATCCGGTCGGCTTCTATACTGTCTGCAGAGGCCTTTTCCCCCCGGCGCTTTTGCCCAAATACGCCATAACTTCATCGATCCAATCCTCCCTGATTGATTACGGCTGATTGTGTGAGATACGTGTTTATACGTCTGGCTATGCGCTCCATTGCGTGCAAAGTTGAGGTGGCGTTTTGCACCGCCTTCTCACTTTTTACGTTTTCGCCAATCGAGCGCTGCACCGATTGCAACACCAACCCCTATCCAAACGGGTTCTCTTGGTAGCACAAAAACGCACGCGCCCAGCGCTGTGCCGACACCGATCCAGTTGCCAGCACTGCCTCTAATAAAATCATGATTTGAACTTATTCCACTGTTACGCTTTTAGCCAAATTACGAGGCTTATCAACATCGGTGCCCCTCGCGACGGCCACATGATAGGACAGCAACTGCAAAGCGATGGTGAATACCACCGGGCCGGCAAGCACACTGCAATCGGGCATTTCGAGCACCTGGCAATCGGGAGCCGACTCATAACCGGCGTTGGCGCTCGCGAAAACAAACAGTTGCCCACCGCGTGCCCGCACTTCTTCCAAATTGGAGCGCAACTTTTCCATCAGTCGGTCATCAGGTGCCACGGCGACCACCGGCATATCATCATCGACCAGCGCCAAAGGTCCGTGCTTCAACTCGCCCGCGGGGTAAGCCTCCGCATGGATATAGGAAATCTCTTTGAGCTTGAGGGCCCCCTCCATGGCAATGGGGTAATAAATACCCCGGCCCAAAAAGAGCGCGTGGTGTTTGTTCGTAAAATGATGAGACAGCGCCTTGATGCGAGCGTCGTAGTCGAGCACCGCCTCGGCAGCGTCGGCCATCTCCTCGAGAGAGGCAGCCACCTCACCCTCTGATAGCGCCTCTTGGGCGTGATGGCGGGTAAGACACAGGGTGAGATTAAGTAATGCGGCCAGCTGGGCGGTAAAGGCCTTGGTCGATGCCACCCCAATCTCAATGCCGGCCTGTGTGAGATAGACCAGATCGCTGGCGCGCACCATAGCGCTGTGATCCACATTACAAATCGCCAGGCGAGCGAGCACCCGCTCCGAATCTATGTGTTCAAGGGCCGCCAACGTGTCAGCGGTTTCCCCCGATTGCGAGATACCCACCACCAGCGTATTGGGCAGGGTCACCGAGTCGCGATAGCGATACTCCGAAGCGACCTCCACCTGGCATGGCAGCCCTGCCAGTGCCTCAATCCAGTGTCGGGCAACCAGCCCAGCGTGATAACTCGTGCCACAGGCGAGAATCTGTACAGCAGCCACCTGCGGAAACACCTGTGCCGCCGCGGGCCCGAAAACCTCATCTGTCACGGAACCCTGTCTGACCGTATCGCGTAGGCGCGCAGGCTGCTCAAATATCTCTTTCAGCATGAAGTGCTGGTGATCGCCCAGGCCCTCGTCCTCATCCTGAAGTGCCAGCCGGGTGGGTGCTCTCTCAGCGACCTGCCCCTTGCCGTCCAGAATGCGGTAGCCGTCAGCGTTGAGCTCTGCGAGATCACCATCCTCCAGATAGATAAACGTGTCTGTCACAGAGCGGAGTGCCCGGATATCGGACCCGGCAAAGTTTTCACCAATGCCAATACCGAGTACCAGTGGACTGCCGTGCCTCGCTACGACGATGTTATCCGGAGCCTCGCGGTCAACGATGGCCAGCGCATAGGCACCCTCGAGCTGCGGTAAGACGTGCTTTACGGCGTCAAGCAGGGTTTTGCCCGAGGCCACCGCCAATTCGATGAGATGAGCCACCACCTCGGTGTCAGTGTCGGAAATACAAGTCCGGCCCTCGCTGGCTAATTGTTCACGAAGCGCGCTGTGATTTTCGATAATGCCGTTGTGAACGACCGCGACACGCTCGTTAATGATATGCGGATGAGCATTAATGACAGATGGCTCGCCATGGGTCGCCCAACGTGTGTGGGCGATCCCTGTGCCACCCTGAATCGGTGCCCCAAGCTGAGCCTCTTCCAGCGCTGCGACGCGGCCCAGGCACTTATGGCTGGACAGGTGTCCGTCACGATCGATCAGCGCGAATCCAGCGGAGTCGTAACCGCGATACTCGAGCCTGCGCAGGCCCTCGAGCAGGATCTCTGTGCAGTCCCGCCGCGCAGCGACGGCCACAATGCCACACATCAGTCGCTGTCCCCTGGTTTCTCCGGGCGTTGCCAACCATCGATATTGCGCTGCCTACCCCTGGCCACCGCCAGTTGGTTGGCCTTCACGTCATCGGTGACGGTCGAGCCTGCGGCGACAAAGCCACCGGACTCAATCACGAGGGGTGCCACCAAAGTACTGTTTGAGCCCACGAAGACCCCCTCGCCGAGTGTGGTGCGGTGCTTGTTGGCGCCGTCGTAATTGCAGGTAATCGTGCCGGCACCCACATTGCTCTGACTGCCAATATCCGCGTCACCTAGATACGCCAGATGGTTGGCCTTCGCGGCCCTACCGAGCCGCGCATTTTTCACTTCGACAAAGTTACCCACCTTGGCCTGCTCGCCAATGACGGTGCCCGGACGAAGGCGCGCATAGGGGCCAACGACCGCGTCCGACAGCACTTCGGCGCCTTCAATATGGGTGAAAGGCAAAATGCGGGCGCCCGCGCCGATCTGTGCATCGCGCACAATGCAATTTGCGCCGATCGATACACCGTCACCCAACGACACGTTACCTTCAATCACCACGTTCACGTCGATACGAACATCGCGCCCGCATTCGAGACGGCCGCGGATATCGAGCCGCGAACGATCGCTGACCAGCACGCCACCCGTCATGAGTTGTTCGGCCAGTGCCAGCTGATGTTGACGCTCAAGCTGTTCCAGCTGTTGCGGCGTATTCACTCCCTGCGTATCAAAGTCGTTGTCGGAACAGACCACTGTTACCGGCATATCATCCTCCAGGGCCAGCCCGAGCACATCGGGCAAATAGTACTCTGATTGGGCATTGCGATTATCCAAGCGGTTCAGCCACGCGCTCAGCTGCTCGGCGTTGGCCGCCAAAACCCCCGTGTTAACTTCCTGCACAGATCGTTGCTCAGGAGTGGCGTCTTTTTCCTCGACCACGCCGACAAAGGCACCGTGGTCATCGCGCACAACCCGACCATAGCCCGTTGGGTTGTTGAGCGTGGCAGATAGCATAGCGATGCCGTCATCGACTGCGGAGACGACATCTTGCAGGGCTTGATTCGTAATTAATGGGACATCACCGAATAGCACGAGCACCGTGCTGACGCGGTCGCAGGCACCGAGCGCCTGTTGCACCGCATGGCCCGTGCCCAGCTGTTCAGCCTGCAAGTGGCATTGCACATCGGGCGCACTCACCGTCGCCTCAACCGCTTCGGCGCCATGACCCACGACCACATGGATGCGCTCTGCACGGAGCGCTCGGGCAGTTTGCAGCACATGCGCCACCAGCGGCTGACCCGCGAGGGTATGGAGCACTTTAGGGAGCGAGGATTGCATCCGGCTACCCTGTCCGGCGGCCAAAATGATCACTTCCAGCATGCAGGTGTCCGCTTGGGCGGCTAGGGAAGGCACATCATTGACAACCGCAGGTAGTTTGCAAGCGCAGGTGAGAAGATGCGCAAACAAACACCAAAAAAAGGGCTATTTGCGGCGGTTTGGTGTGCTTAACCGCGACCGGCGCGATTTTTGAGTTTGCGGAGTGCAGCCAGCTGTGCTGTGGCCTCGGCAAGCTGAGCTGAGGCCCGACCGTAGTCGATCTCGCCCTGTTGGTTAGCCAGCGCGTCCTCCGCGTCCTTGCGCGCGGTCTCGGCTGCGGCCTCATCGATGTCATCGGCCCGCACCGCCGTATCGGCCAGCACGGTTACGACGTCTCCCTGCACCTCGAGGAAACCACCGGACGCGTAGTAGACCTGTTCTTCTCCACCCTGCTCAACGACCCGGATAGGGCCAGGGATCAAGCGCGTCAGCAGCGCCGCGTGCCCGAAACACACACCAAGCTCTCCCTCGACGCCGGTGGCGACCAGCAGTTCGACAGCACCCGAGTAGATCTGGGCCTCTGCGCTGACAATGTCACACTGTAAGGTCGTTGCCATCAATCAATCCCCCGACAGCTTCACAGCTTGGCGGCTTTCTCCACCGCCTGCTCAATGGAGCCAACCATGTAGAAGGCCTGCTCTGGAAGGTGGTCGTATTCACCCGCAAGAATGCCATTGAAGCCGGCAATAGTGTCCTTGAGCGATACGTAAATACCTGGCGAGCCAGTGAAGACCTCCGCCACATGGAAAGGCTGTGACAGGAATCGCTCAATCTTTCGCGCACGCGACACGATCAGTTTGTCTTCCTCCGACAGCTCGTCCATACCCAAAATCGCGATAATGTCCTTCAGCTCTTTGTAGCGCTGCAACACCGACTGGACTCCCCGAGCAGCATCGTAGTGCTCCTGACCGATGATCAGCGGGTCCAATTGGCGTGAAGTCGAGTCGAGCGGATCCACCGCTGGATAAATACCCTTTGCGGCGATGTCACGACTGAGTACGACGGTAGAATCTAAGTGGGCGAAGGTTGTCGCCGGTGACGGGTCGGTCAGGTCATCTGCCGGTACATAGACCGCCTGAATCGAGGTAATCGACCCGGTCTTGGTGGAGGTAATGCGTTCCTGCAAGACACCCATTTCTTCTGCCAACGTCGGCTGGTAACCCACCGCTGAGGGCATTCGGCCGAGCAGCGCTGATACCTCGGTTCCCGCCAACGTGTAGCGGTAAATATTGTCGACAAACAACAGGACGTCGCGGCCTTCGTCGCGGAATTTCTCTGCCATCGTCAAACCAGTTAGGGCCACGCGAAGACGGTTGCCGGGTGGCTCGTTCATCTGGCCGTAAACCATCGCCACCTTGGACTTATCCATCTCTTCCACATTCACAACGCCAGATTCTTGCATCTCATAGTAGAAGTCATTTCCTTCGCGGGTTCGTTCACCCACACCCGCAAATACCGACAGACCTGAGTGCTCAGTTGCGATGTTGTTAATGAGCTCCATCATGTTCACGGTCTTGCCGACCCCGGCGCCACCGAACAGGCCAACCTTGCCGCCCTTCGCAAATGGGCAGACGAGGTCAATCACCTTGATGCCCGTCTCGAGTAACTCGTCAGACGCGGCGAGCTCTTCATAAGTGGGGGCAGCACGGTGAATGGCAGCGCGCTCCTGCTCACCAATTGGGCCTTTTTCATCAATGGGGTTGCCCAATACATCCATGATCCGACCCAGCGTCTCTGTGCCCACTGGCACCGAGATCGGTGCGCCAGTGTTTTCCACATCTAGGCCGCGACTCACACCCTCAGAGGGGCCCATGGCAATCGCGCGCACCACGCCGTCGCCCAGCTGCTGCTGAACTTCGAGCGTCAATCCCTTGTCACCCACCATCAGTGCGTCATACACCTGGGGCACGCTGTCACGGGGGAACTCCACGTCGATGACGGCGCCGATAACCTGTACGACCTTTCCGCTACTCATTTTCCGGTCCTCGTTTCACATTCTGTGCAGCGGTCATTCCACTGCGTGCTTTCATCCCAGAGAAGCGCGTCGTCAGCCGATAGCTGCGGCGCCTCCCACAATCTCTGCCAGCTCCTGCGTAATCGCAGCTTGTCTGGCTTTGTTGTAGACGAGCTGAAGCTCCTCGATCAGCTCACCCGCATTGTCCGTCGCGTTTTTCATAGCGATCATCCGAGCCGCCTGCTCACAGGCTCCGTTCTCAACAACCGCCTGATACACCTGTGACTCGATGTATCGCACCATCAGAGCGTCCAGCAGCTCCCGCGCATCGGGCTCGTAAACGTAATCCCAGTGGTGCGACAGGGATTCGCTGTCTTCAGCCTTCAGCGGCAACAGCTGTTCTACCTCGGGCGACTGGGTCATGGTGTTCACGAATTCATTGCTCGCGAGGTACAGCGCGTCGATGCGGCCATCCGTGTAGGCGTCCAACATAGTCTTCACGCCGCCAATCAAATCTTCCAAGGCAGGCTCTTCACCGAGATCTCTCACCGACGCGGTGACATTGCCGCCCACGCTGGCAAAAAACCCTGCTGACTTGGCGCCGACGAGACAGAGCTCCACTTCAACGCCTTCGTCCTGCATCGCCTTCATGGACTGGATCGCCGCCTTGAACAAATTGATATTCAAGCCGCCGCACAAGCCACGGTCCGTTGACACAATGATGTAACCGGCGCGTTTAACCTCGCGCTCCTGCATGTAGGCATGGCGGTATTCCGGTGTGGAGTTTGCAATGTGACCCACGACAGCACGCATTCGCTGCGCGTAGGGCTTGCCCAACTCCATACGGTCCTGGGCGCGCCGCATTTTGCTCGCCGCCACCATTTCCATCGCACTGGTGATCTTTTGAGTGCTCTGAATACTCGAGATCTTGGTGCGGATTTCCTTGCCAACAGCCATTCGTATTTACCAGGTCTGCGTCGACTTGAAGGTTTCGATAGCGGACTTGAAAGCGGCCTCACGGTCGTCATCCCAGCCGCCGTCGGCCTCGATCGCTTGCATTACATCGGCGCACTCGGATCGCATGTAGCCCAGCAGCGCAGACTCAAAGTCGCCGATTTTGGCTACCTCAACGTCCTGCAAGTCGCCTTCGTTTCCGGCATAGAGCAGGACACCCATCTCCGCGATTGAGAGTGGCGCATACTGCTTCTGCTTCATCAACTCGGTAATGCGCTCGCCGTGCTCCAGCTGCGCCTTGGTGGCGTCATCAAGGTCTGATGCGAACTGCGAGAACGCCGCCAGTTCGCGGTACTGTGCCAGAGCTGTTCGAATACCACCCGAGAGCTTCTTCACAATCTTTGTTTGTGCGGCACCACCCACTCGGGAGACCGAAATACCCGCGTTCATGGCTGGCCGGACCCCGGCGTTAAACATATCCGCCTCAAGGAAGATTTGACCGTCCGTAATTGAAATCACGTTCGTGGGTACAAATGCCGAGACGTCACCCGCCTGCGTTTCGATCACAGGCAGCGCAGTTAGCGAGCCTGTCTGGCCCTTCACTTCGCCACCGGTAAATTGCTCTACGTAGTCAGCGTTGACTCGCGCTGCGCGCTCAAGCAACCGCGAGTGTAAGTAGAAAACATCCCCTGGATAAGCCTCCCGGCCAGGGGGTCGTCGCAGCAGCAGAGAGATCTGCCGGTAGGCGACCGCTTGCTTGGACAAGTCGTCATAAATGATCAGCGCATCTTCGCCACGGTCGCGGTAGTACTCACCCATGGTGCAACCCGCAAACGGCGCGAGATATTGCATTGCCGCAGGATCAGAAGCGTTAGCGGCCACCACAATCGTGTGCTCCATCGCGCCGTGCTCCTCGAGCTTGCGCACCACCGACGCAACGGAAGAGGCCTTTTGCCCCACCGCCACATAACCACATTTAATCCCCGTCCCTTTCTGATTAATGATCGCATCCACAGCGATGGCAGTCTTACCCACCTGGCGGTCACCAATAATCAGCTCACGCTGGCCGCGCCCAATGGGCACCATGGCGTCGATGGCCTTCAGGCCAATTTGCACAGGCTGGTCTACTGACTGGCGCGCAATCACGCCCGGTGCGATCTTCTCAATAGCGTCAGTCATCTTGGTGTCGATGGCACCCTTACCGTCAATCGGGTTACCCAGCGAGTCAACGACGCGACCCTGAAGCTCAGGGCCTACCGGCACCTCGAGAATACGGCCGGTACATCGACAGGTCTGGCCTTCAGCCAGCTGCTTGTAATCTCCCAGCACTACCGCGCCTACAGAGTCACGCTCGAGGTTCAAGGCCAGACCGAATACACCGCCTTCGAATTCGATCATTTCACCATATTGCACTTCGGTGAGACCGTGGATACGGATGATGCCGTCCGTCACGGAAACGATAGTGCCCTCATTGGTCGCCTGCGACGTGACTTCAAGCTGGTCGATCCGTTGCTTGATCAGGTCGCTAATTTCCGAGGGGTTGAGCTGTTGCATGACCTATTCCTCTGTCATTGGGTCAGCGTGCCCGCCAATTTGTTCAGGCGGCCGCGAACTGAACCGTCGATTACCAAATCGTCGGCACGAATAAGAGCCCCTCCCAGTAAAGAGGGGTCAGTTTCTGATGTCAGGGTAATGCTCCGCTCGAGCCTTACCTGCATCGTATCTGCGAGTTGTTGCGTTTCGGCTTCGCTAAGCGGGTAGGCCGTGCTCACATGAACCGCAACCGTGCTTTCAACCGCCTGCTTAAGTTGCTCAAACAAAGCGGCCACTTCCGGTAGAAGCGCCAATCGGCCGTTGTCGGCCATAATGCCCAGCAAGTTACCCACGGTCTCTGGCAGTTCATCGCCGGCCAAAGCCTCCAGTGCGGTAGCACGCTGCGCTGCTGTCTGATTGGGGTCGCGTAACAGGGCGGAGACTTTTGCATCGGTCGTGATGGTGGCCAGCTGCGACAGCGCCGCCTGCCAGGCCGCCAGCTGATCGGAAGCACGAGCATGCTCAAAAGCGGCTCGCGCGTAGGGTCTGGCCAGTGTTGTCGGCTCGATCATTCGCTACGAATCCGCCGAGAGCGTCTTAAGCAGATCAGAATGCTTATCGGCATCGATCTCTGCAGCCAGAATTTTTTCTGCACCCGCAAGCGCTAAAGCACTCACCTGTGTGAGCAGCTGCTCCTGCGCGCGTGCGCGCTCCTGCTCGATCTCGGCTGCGGCGGCGGCTTTCACACGCTCAGCTTCGGTGCTCGCTGTGTCCTTGGCTTCCTCGACTACGGCCTGTGCTCGCTTGTTGGCCGCCTCAATAATGCCCGCTGCCTCGCGTTTGGCTTCGGCAAGCTGCTCGTCCACCTGCTGCTGCGCGATCTCAAGATCGTGGCCGGCTCGGTCAGCGGCGGCGAG
>ERZ802822.265-NODE-265-length-37860-cov-7.847127_pt1 | contig 37860 bp, 39 predicted proteins | sample MGYA00345649_ERZ802822 | MGnify/ENA primary metagenome ERZ802822 (study PRJEB30503, sample SAMEA104212359) | marine metagenome | biome: Westerlies Biome; feature: [SRF] surface water layer (ENVO:00010504) within the epipelagic zone...; material: water...
GCCAGCGGCGTGTACGGCTTCGTGTACCTTGCGCCCAAAAAAGCCTTGGCCACCAAAGTTTGGTAATAGGGCAGGATGGGTGTTGATAATACGCCCCGAAAACCGACCTAAAATCGCCTCGCCCATCTTTTTCATATAGCCCAGCAGCAGTACCCAATCCACTTCGGCATCGGCGAGAGCGTGGGCGATGGCATGATTCGCGGTGTCCTCACTGCCGTGAGTCTTGGTGCTGATATGCAGAGTGTCGATATTTGCTACGGCTGCTCGGCGCAGCGCGCCGGACTTGCTGTTATTGCTGACCACGAGCACAACCTCGGCATCCAAGGATTGGGCTGCGCAGGCGTCGATCAGAGCTTGTAGGGTGGAACCTTCGTGAGATGCCAGAACGGCCAGTCGCATCATTCGGCGATCCGAAAGATCGCATGATGCTTTATGTCCACTGCCACCTTATCGTCACGCCAAAAGGTCAAATGAATGGCGATGAACTGATGCCCCTTACGCTCGGATCGATCCGTGACCACGCTGCGTAGGACAACCTCGTCGTCTACCTGCAAAGCCGAGCGGTGGGTGATTTTCGATTTCACGTGAATCCACGCCGGCATCACGTATTCCTGCATCAAGGCTTGGTTGGCCAGCGACAGCAGGTAATGGGGATGAATATGATCTTGATACAGCGCATCGTCATCCCCGATCTCGTCGCGGTACCGCTGGTTTTCTTCAAGGCTGAGCCGTACGGCCCACGGGGAGAAGACTTCACCAACGCAGACATTTTCCCAGGCGATATCAGGCCGTCCCGGCACCTTAATCTTGCCTAGGAGGCCTAGCTCGCCGGGTTCGTTAGAAATCTCTTCGGGCTGGCGTGTGGCAATAATCGCAACTAGCTCACCGCGCTGATTCGTCGCGACCACATCCTCGCCAACCCCTGGCCATTCGATCGCTAGCGCGTCACCGTGATACGAGGGCTTGATCAGCCGCACTTCTACACAGCTGTCGTTTAGCCAAGAGGCACCATGATGGGCGACCAAGGGTTTAATCAAATGACCGTAAATGGCCACCCCCGGTACCAGTGCCCCCTGAAATCCGTAGCGGTTTGCCATCTCATCGCTGTGCATGCGATTTTCGCTATGAGTGCTGAAGTTGCGGGCGACGACGTGATACGTAGTCATGGCGTAATCCTTAGGCTAATGAACGGGTTTTGATAAACGTTGGCGCGCCCTCAGTGGGCTAGCGAGATTGTCCCTCGATCAAGAGTGCTTATCCATAGGCCTGGGCCGGTAGCCAAGTCACGATGGCCTGCCAGTTAAAGATAATCAGCATGCCAATCACCTGAAGTGCAATAAAGGGCACTACGCCTCGGTAAATGGTGGTGACCTGAATGCCCTCTGGCGCCACGCCCTTGAGATAGAAAATGGCAAAGCCCACCGGCGGGGTTAAAAAGCTGGTTTGCAAACAGACTGCGAACAAAATCGTGAACCAAACCGGGTCGAAGCCCAGGTTGGCCACGACTGGCGCTACCAGCGGCAGGACGATCAGGGTGAGCTCGATCCAATCTAAAAAGAAGCCGAGCAGAAAGGTGGCAAACAAAATGGCGATGATGATACCCGTGGGCTCAAAAGGCAGAGACAGCAGCGCCCGCTCGATGAGTTCATCACCGCCCAGCCCGCGTAGTACCAGTGAAAATGCCGTCGCCCCTAGCAGCACGGCGAAAATGTAGGCCGTGGTCTTGGTGGTCTCTTGGAGCACTTCGCGCATCACGCCAGCAGACATTTGTTTCTTGATGATTGCCAGCAACAGGGCCCCAGCCGCGCCAACGCCAGCGGCCTCGGTAGGGGTCGCAAGACCCATAAAGATGCTGCCGAGCACGGCGAGAATTAAAAAGGCCGGGGGCAAAATCGCTAGGAATAGCGCATTGATGGCTGACCAATCGAAGGGTTCGGTGGGCGCCGCAGGTGCGCGCTGGGGCTGCAGCCAACCCACCAGCAAAAGGTACGAAATATACAGGCCGCCCAGCAGCGCACCCGGAAAAACCGCGCCCAAGAATAAATCACCAACGCTCATCGCCATGCGATCTGCCATCAGCACCAGCATGATGCTGGGCGGTATCAAGATGCCCAGCGTACCGACAGCGCAAACCGTGCCTGTGGCGAGAGATTTGTCGTAACCCTGTTGCAGCATGGCGGGCAGACCGAGCAAGGCGAGCAGCACGACAGATGCGCCAATGATGCCGGTAGTGGCGGCCAGCAACAGGCCGATGACGGTCACGGTAATGGCGAGGCCCCCCCGCAGGTTGCCAAAGAGGCGAGCAAAACTGCTCATCAACTGATTGGCGATACCGGATCGATCCAGCAGCAGGCCCATCAGTATGAACATGGGCAAGGCCACCATGACCCAGTTTTCCATCACATTCCAAATGCGCTCGACGGTAAGAGAGGTGTAGTCCCAGTCCATGCCAGTGGCGAACTGAAAATCTGCTTGCAGAATGACCGCCAATGCGCTGAAGACAATGGCGAGTCCGCCCAGCAGCCAGGCCACGGGAAAGCCGGTAAATACCAAGGCGATAAAGCTGATGAACATGCCAATGGCCAGAATTTCATTGGCCGGCATGGATATCTCCTTGGGCAGCGTTGTGGGTCGCAACAAATAGCAAGCTCCAAACGCGCAGCAGTCGAGACAGCACCGTCAGCAGCAACAGGCTAAAACCCAGGGGCAATGCTGCCTTGATGAGCCAGCGCAGGGGCAGACCGCCTGGGGAGGCGGATACTTCTGCAAGGGCATAGGACGATGCCACAAAGGGCACGCTGTAAATCAGGATTAAGGCGATGAAGGGCAGCAGCAATAGCACAATGCCGTAAAGCTCGATCCAGGCCTTGGTGCGATGGCTGAAATGCTCGTGCAGCACATCAACGCGGATGTGGGCGTCTGCTTGATAGGCGTAGCTCAGACCCAGCAAGAACCCGATGGAATACAGGTGCCACTGCAGCTCCTCCATTTCGATACGACCCTCGTTAAACAGGTAGCGCATGAGTACGTTGATGACGATAACTGCGAGCAGCACGAGCCAAACGTAGGAAATCACTCGACCGACTTGATCCGCCACGCGATCCATACGCTTCGACCAAACGGTATGGGGCAGGTAGTCCTTGGAGTTCGGCTGGGCCACTAAAAATCTCGAGGCAAGTAGGCGCGAGACTTCCACTCGGCATACTGCGTTCGAAAGGCGCGCTGGGAGGCCAATATCTCGGCAAAATCTGCGTCCTTCGCCGCCTCTTCCTCAAGAATCTGATCCGACACCTTGTTCAGTTCGCGCAGCAAGGCCTCCGGCAAGATCTCCGCCGAAACGCCAATGTCGGCGAAGCCCGCAATGACCTCGCCCTGCAGGGCTTCGGCCTGCGCCAAGTTGCGCGTAACGGCAGCCGTGCAGCCAAGGTTGAGCATGGCTTGGTCGGCCTCGTCGAGCCCGCGCCAAACCTCGAGGTTCACCACAAGATGTGAAGACGTAAAGGGCTGATGCCAGCCCGGGTAATAGTTATAGGGGGCGACCCGATTAAAGCCCAAGGCCTGATCCACCACGGGCAGCGCGAACTCGGTGGCATCGATGGCGCCTTTTTCCAGCGCCTGAAAAATCTCGCCGCCGGGTAACATCGTCACGCTGGCCCCTAGTCGCTCGATCACTCGGCCGCCCAGTCCCGCGAAACGAATTTTCAGGCCCTGCACATCTTCCAGCGATTCAATACGGCGGCGAAACCAACCGGCGGTTTCCGGTCCAGTCATTCCGCAGTAGATGGGGTGCAGGTTGTAGCGGGTGTACAGCGACTCGGTCAGCTCGCGCCCGCCGCCGTGGTACCACCACGCGCTATATTCCCAGGGCTCCATGCCAAAGGGTACGGCTGCGATCAAGGGTGAAGCGGGAATTTTGCCTTGGTCATAGCCAAGCCAGGTATAGCCCGCGGGTACCTTGCCATCGCGCACCGCATCGGTAATGGAGAAGGCCGGTACGATCTCACCGGGCTCGAACAACTGCAGATCGATAGCGCCACCACTGGCTGTGCGAATGGCTTCAGTGAAATAGACCGGGTTGTCGCCGAGCACTGGCATGGTGGTTTGGAAGACCACAGGCAACCGCCAAGTGAGTCGTGCCCGTCGTGCGCTGCTATCGCTCTCGGCCAACTCATATACGGGGGCGTGCACGGGTCTGATCGCCAAGGAACCGATGATGCCCACGACGAAGGCCATGACAACGGCGAATAGGGCGGCACGATTGCTGATGCGTTTGTCGTTGGATGTGGCCACAAACTCTCTCCCCAAGTTGACGTGGTCGGCGAAGTCGACGGTGGGTGATTGTGAGAAGCCAGCCCGCGACATGCAAGGCACTCGCAAGGTAGGCGTCAAAATGCGTGAGAGCTTTTTCCACACCACAAACACAATTGCCCCTATAGATTCTCGCCTTGGACGAAATCAAGGTCTTGCCCGCAGGGAAAGTATTGCTTGTGAGTTATTCCTTTTTTCGAGTTTAGGCGCGCTGGTAGTTTGCGGCCCGCTGTTGCGAGAGCCGATGCATTCGTTGCTAGGCTCTTGTTATGCGAGTCCTAAGACTTAGCAAACGCCAAATTTCAGACCAATCACTGTTGGGGGCTTTATGCAAATCGGAGTACCGAAAGAAACCTGGCCGGGCGAGGTTCGCGCCGCCATGGTTCCTGCCAATGCGAGCAAATTGATCAAAGAAGGATTCTCCGTCGCAGTGCAAAGTGGCGTCGGTGCAGCATCGGGATACGCTGATGCAGACTACGCAGAAGCCGGAGCCACAGTGAGCGATGATCGCGCCGCACTGTTAGCTGGCTCCGACATTGTGATGGCGGTGCGCAAGCCAGATGCCGCAGATGTTAGCTCGCTGAAAAAGGGCGCGCTGTATGTCAGTTTTCTTGACCCCTTTAATGAAAAGCCCCTCGTTGAAAGCATTGCCGCTCAAGGCGCTACGGCCATCTCGATGGAAATGGTGCCGCGAAGCACGAGGGCGCAGAAGATGGATGCCTTGTCCTCGCAAGCTAACTTGGCGGGCTACGTGACCGTGATTCAAGCTTCGTTCCATCTGCCTAAAATCATGCCCATGATGATGACGCCATCGGGCACCATCGCCCCGGCTCGCGTTTTTGTTATCGGTGCGGGTGTCGCCGGTTTGCAGGCCATCGCCACGGCCAAGCGTCTGGGTGCGCGGGTCGAGGCTTTCGATACTCGTCCAGTAGTTGCCGAACAGGTGCAGTCGTTGGGCGCCAAGTTTGTCGAGATTGACCTAGGTGATACCGGCCAGACCGATCAGGGCTATGCCAAGGAGCTAACCCCGGAACAAGTCGAAATGCAGCGTGAGGGGCAAAAGGCCATCATCAGCCAATCAGATGTGGTGATCACAACCGCCCAACTGTTTGGTCGTCCCGCGCCGCAAATTGTTGGCCGGGACATGGTCGAGTCCATGAAGCCCGGCAGCGTGATCATCGACATGGCGGTTGAGACCGGCGGCAATGTCGAAGGCTCTGTCATGAACGAGGTGGTGGATATCAACGGTGTGAAGGTCGTTGGCCAGGGCAATTTGCCCGGTGAAGTGGCGCGTAACGCCAGCGACATGTATTCCAACAACCTGCTGAACTTGGTGATGGAATTTTGGGATAGCGAGGCTAAGACCCTGAATCTCGACCCCGAAGACGAGATCATTGAAGCCTGTGTGATCACCCGCGACGGTGCTGTGGTCAACGAAACCATCAAAAACATTTATAGCGGAGGCTAAATCATGGAAGCCGTATTTCTTGCAATGGTGCTTATGCTGTCGATCTTCCTCGGCTTCGAGCTGATTTCGAAGGTGCCAGCAACCCTACACACTCCGCTGATGTCTGGTGCGAATGCCATTTCTGGCATCACCATCGTGGGTGCATTGATCTCCGCTGGCGGCGACTCCGGCGCGATGTCCAGCTACCTCGGCGCCGCCGCGGTGATGTTCGCCATGATCAATGTGGCCGGCGGTTATCTCGTGACCAACCGAATGCTGAGCATGTTCAAAAAGAAAGATGCCAATCAGCCCGGAGGTAAGTCATGAATCCAGTCATTATTAATCTGTGGTACGTGGTTGCAGCGGCGCTGTTCATTTTTGGCCTGAAGCAGCTCGGTTCACCGGCAACAGCTGTGCGCGGCAACATTCTGTCTTCGCTGGCCATGGTCATCGCCATTGGCGTGACGCTTTTCAACAAAGAGATTCTCTCCTTCCAGTTAATCTTGATTGCCGCGGCTGTCGGTGCGGTGATTGGCGCCATCGCCGCCCAGAAGGTTGAAATGACCAGCATGCCCGAGATGGTGGCCCTCTTTAATGGCTCTGGCGGTATCGCCAGTCTCATGGTGGGCTGGGCTGCGCTATACAACGTTGGCAACACCACGTTCACCGATGTAACGATTCTGCTGTCGATTGTGATCGGTGGCATGACCTTTAGCGGCAGTATTTTGGCTTGGGGCAAACTCAGTGAGGTGATGACCTCGGCTGCCGTAGTCTTCGGTGCCCAGCGTATTGTCAACGCGGGTATCTTGATTGGGCTAATCGCATGCTCTGTCCTGTTCTGCATGGACCCTGCCGTCGACTCACCCTACCTGTATGCAGTCATCGGTCTAGCGCTGTTGTTTGGCGTCATGGCCGTGCTGCCTATCGGTGGTGCAGACATGCCGGTAGTGATCTCCCTGCTGAACAGCTATTCGGGCCTTGCGGCCTGTGCCGCGGGCTTTGCGATCAACAACAACATTTTGATTGTCGCAGGCTCCATGGTTGGGGCGGCGGGCATCATCCTAACCAACATCATGTGTAAGGCGATGAACCGATCCCTAGGTCACGTTCTGTTCTCGGGTTTTGGCGCTGTGAAGCAGGCGACCAAGGTCGAAGGCGAAGTGAAGCCCATTGTTGCGGAAGATGCTTTCCTGATTCTCGAAGCCGCACAGTCGGTGTCTTTCGTACCCGGTTACGGCATGGCGGTAGCCCAGGCTCAGCACGTGGTGCGCGAGCTAGGCGAACTGCTGGAGAAAAACGGTGCAGAAGTCACTTACGCCATTCACCCGGTTGCCGGTCGCATGCCTGGTCATATGAACGTGCTGTTGGCAGAAGCCAATGTGCCCTATGACCAACTGGTTGAGATGGAAGACATTAACCCGCGTATCGATAACGTCGATGTGGCGGTCGTCATCGGTGCTAACGACGTGGTGAACCCAAGTGCGCGCAACGATGAAAACAGCCCGATATACGGCATGCCCATCATCAACGTGGATCAAGCCAGAACAGTCTTCGTCCTCAAGCGCTCCATGGGTTCAGGCTTCTCTGGGGTTGATAACCCACTCTTCTTTGGCGACAACACTCGCATGCTGTTCGGCGACGCGAAGCAGTCGATAGCCGCAGTGGTTGCTGAATTCAAAGGCTGAGTCGACCTTAAGTAAGGGTATCGATAAAAAAGTGGGTCGCTGCGCCATGATGCCAGTAGCGACCCTTGTTACTTAGGGCTAGATGCCCGCGAGCACTGTGATGGTTGCCAGACGGATTCGTCGTCAAACGCAGACGTCGCAAAAGAAGGCGCGAAGTCGTCCACATCCCTCAAGCGCAATAGCCTAAATCTCACGACATGTTGCGCTTTCGGCGCTAGGCTTTTAGGTGTTGCAAAGGCATTGTTGGTAATCCAACGATAAATCGGGTGTCTGTCATGACGTTGGCTAACGAAGATTTACCCCAGCTCAAAAGTTACTTCTACGAATGGCTCGCTGAAGCCGATAGCAGCCGACGGCCCGGTGCGTTTGAGTTGTCGCTGCAAGAGCGCCTGATCCGGGTCGAAGAAACATTGTCTAATCAAATTGAGCTGACCCGGCAGGGTTTCTCGGCCATGGACAAACGCTTCGAGGGCATGCAAGAACAAATGGATCAGCGGTTTGACGCCTTTCAAGGTCAACTGGACGTACGTTTTGAGGTCGTGCAGGGACAACTGGATAAGCGTTTTGAAGCCGCGCAAGGACGAATGAACAAGAGTTCCACGGCTCTACAGGTACAACTGGACAAACGTTTTGAAGCCGCGCGAGCCCAAGCCGATAGCCGCTTTGAAGCGATGCAAACCCATTTGGATAAGCGCTTCGATGCCATTGGCAGCGATGTGAGGAATCTAAGCCAGCGCATGGATAAATTCATGTTGTGGTCGTTTTCTACAACGGTAGCAGGCAGTGGACTAGTCATTACCGTACTCAAGCTCTGGCCACCGGTTTAGCTGCAAGCTACAACGAATCCAGCGCTTGGCTGTGCCGGCTGCGACGCCCAGCGCAAAAAAGTGCGCAAACCTCATCGTCGTCGTGTAAAAGCCATTGGGTTTTGAGCATTAACAAATACAGGGGTTGAACGATGACAAATGTCGACACACCACTCACAAACGCTGACTTCTCTCAGCGATCCGCGCAGGCAACGACTAACGATCAGTTCAGGCTGCGGTGGTCGCCGCGCTCGATGACTGGTCAGGCGCTAACCCTTGCCCAGGTGCAAAGCCTGTGTGAGGCAGGTCGTTGGGCGCCGTCTTGCTTTAACTCTCAGCCTTGGCGTTTTATCTACGCCTTGCCAGATACACCGCAGTGGCAACCGCTGTTGGATCTGCTGATGGATGTAAACAAGCTTTGGGCAGCCAAAGCGGGGGCCCTGGTCGCACTGGTTGCACGCACACACTTTGAAGCCAACGACGCACCCGCGGCGACGCATAGTTTCGATACCGGCAGCGCATGGATGAGTATGGCGCTGCAGGCCCAGCATATGGGGCTGGCCGCCCATGCTATGTGGGGGTTTCACCACGATCAGGCAGCCGATGCGCTTAAGCTGCCGGAATATGTTTCGACCCAAGCGCTGATCGCGTTCGGTCACCCCGCGCCCGCCGAGGCGCTGCCAGATCCGCTGCGCGAGCGTGAGGTACCGTCTCCACGCAAGGCATTAAGCGAACTGATGTTCAACGGTGCTATGGGCTAGCGCTGCGCTGCCGCGAGCGGTGCTAGATCTCTCGCCACTCACCCGGCGCGAGACCATCCAACGTCCAAGACCCCACTCGATAGCGAATCAATCGAAGTACGGGAAATCCTAGCGCAGCGCACATGCGTCTTACCTGGCGATTTCTGCCCTCCTTCAGCGTCAGGGTTAACCAAGTGTCGGGTATGGATTGACGTACCCGAATGGGTGGTGTGCGTGGCCATGGCTCGTGGCTAGGCCCGCCCAACTGCCAAGTTGCAGGCAGTGTCATGCCGTCATTTAGTTCGATGCCAACGCTCAGAGGGGCGAGGTCATCAAGCGTCGGCGCGCCCTCTACTTGCACCCAGTAGGTCTTACTCATCTTGCCCTCGGGGCTGGCGATTTTGTGCTGCAGGGCACCGTCGTCGGTCAGTACCATTAGTCCCTCGCTGTCGCGATCCAGCCGTCCCGCTGGGTAAACATGGGTGATGGGCACGTAGTCGCCTAAATGTGCCCGACCTTGATCATCAGAGAACTGGGACAGCACATTGTAGGGTTTGTTCAGCAATACAATTCGGCTCATGGCCCATTATCCGCATTTTTCCGTGATACGAGGCATTGGTCTTGGTTCGCATTTCTTCGTGGGCGAAGGCTATGATCTTCGGCCCGACCAGCGAGTTTTAGCTGGGACAAGTCAAAGGAGAGGGCAATGGAGCTGTATGAGGTGATGCGCACGACATTCGCTGCGCGGGAGTTTACCGATCGACCTGTTAGCGATGAAACCATCGCGAAAATTTTGGAAGAAGCGCGTTTTGCTCCCAGTGGGGGTAACCGGCAGGGCTGGAAAGTGCTCGTCGTGCGTGAGGAATCCTCCCGCGCTGTGCTTCGCGAGCTTATTGCGCCGCAAATGCAGCGCTATGTGGCGCAGGTGAAAGCGGGCGAAGCGCCGCTAAATACGATAAACGTCAGTCAGGTGAGCGATGAGGAAGTGGCTGCCACCCAGGTGCCACAACAAATGCTCGACAACCTCACTGGCGCACCAGTGTTGTTGTTGGTCTTTGTCGATCTTTCGGTGGTGGCCTCCTTTGACAGTCACTTGGATCGCGTTGGTGTCATCTCCGGCGCCTCGATTTATCCCTTCGTCTGGAACATATTGTTAGCGGCGCGCCATGAAGGATTAGGTGGTACGCTGACTACCTTCGCAGCGGGGGCGGAGGCCGACGTCAAAGCGCATTTCGGTGTGCCTGACGAGATGGCTCTGGCAGCCATGATTCCCATGGGACAGCCGGTAAAACAATTGACCAAATTGACGCGAAAGCCAGTTGCTGACTTCGTTCGCAAAGAGCACTGGCATGGGGAGACATTGATTGAGTGATATAGACAGCGGCAAGGTTGCAGGGGTTGCCAGCGCGCAACACGTGCAACCGTTAGACCAAGTAGGCGGGCCAAATTACGGCCGTTACGTGCTCTTCGTATTGATCCTTGTTTATATTTTCAACTTCATAGACCGGCAGATTCTGTCGATTTTGGCAGAAGAGATTAAGCTCGATTTAGGCATTGGTGATGCAGAAATCGGCTTTCTATATGGCACTGCCTTCGCCATTTTTTATGCCGTCTTCGGCATTCCGCTAGGGCGACTGGCGGATGTATGGAATCGCAAAAAGCTCATATCCCTTGGCCTGTCTTTTTGGAGCGCTATGACCGCGCTTTCAGGCTTTGCGCAGAATTTTGGCCAGCTTGCGGTTTGCCGCTTTGGCGTCGGCATCGGCGAAGCCAGCGCGACACCCGCAGCATTTTCCATGATTTCAGATTACTTCTCGCCCAAGGTGCGGGCGACGGTGCTCGCAATTTACTCTAGCGGTATTTATCTCGGCTCGGGTATCGGCTTGTTTTTGGGCGGTGCCATCGTCCAAACCTGGCATGCTTGGTACCCCGACCCAACTCTTGCACCGCTTGGCATCAAGGCATGGCAAGCAGCTTTTTTGGCGGTAGGTATTCCCGGCATCTTGATGGCCATTTGGGTTTGGTCATTAAAGGAGCCGATTCGCGGTGCCTCCGAGGGTTTGGTGACACCGGAGCATCCAGAACCCTTTAAGTCCGCAGGCAGCTCCTTTATGAGCGTGCTGCCGGGGTTTTCACTCATCGCCTTGTACAAGGCGGGAGGCCTGCGCGCAGTGGCAACAAATATCGTCGCAGCAGGCTTGGTTGGCCTGTTGTTTTATGCGCTGTATGTCGCCATGCCGACCTTGCTGCAGTGGGTGGCGCTGGGCATCGGGGTGTATATCACCGTTACCTGGATTCACTACCAAAAGCTCACGGACCCAGCCTGCTACGGCATGATGTTCAAGTCCAAGGCGTTCTTGGCGGTGACGGTAGGTTTCCCAGCCATTTCCTTTGTCACCTATGGCATTGGCTTTTGGTCACCGCCGTTTATGCAGCGTTTTCACGGTGAAAGTATCGCTGATGCAGGGCTCTACCTTGGCCTAGGTTCGGCAGTGGGCGGCTTCATCGGCATTGTCCTAGGCGGCATTGTGGCAGATCACTTTCGCGCCAAAACCGTTAACGCCCGACTGTATGTGGGACTTGCCATACCCATGTTGGCAGTGCCATTTGCCCTGGGCTTTTTGTATACCGACAGTATCGCAATGGCCTACATCTACAGTTTTCTGTTCAGCGTGATCTCACCGGCATGGATCGGCTGCGCCGCCAGCACGGTTAATGATTTGGTGATGCCTCGCATGCGTGCCACGGCATCGGCCTATTACCTGCTGATGAACACCTTTGTTGGTCTGGCCCTGGGACCATTTTTGATCGGTCAATTTAGCGACCTTTATAACCGCTCAGGCGTAGATAGCGCAGAAGCTCTGCAGTTGGCTATGACTTGGGGGCTAGGCGCGTTTGCCCTAAGCGTTGTAGCCTTGTTGCTGGCCTGCCGTTATCTAGCCGCAGATGAGACCAGTCGCCTTGATCGAGCCGCCGCGCTGGGCGAACCCGTATAATTTTCGCTCCACCGGCGAAGGCGACATATCGATGCAGCAACAAGGCGAATACACGATAGGCACCGATCTTGATTCGGTTTGGCAGGCGTTGAACGATCCGGCGACGCTGCAGGCCAGTATCCCTGGCTGCGAATCTCTACAGCAGATCGATGCCCAACATTTGCAAGCGTCGGTGCGAGCCAAGGTTGGGCCCGTGAATGCCGTTTTTCAGGTCACCTTGGCGTTGACCAATGTGCAAGCACCCAATCGCTATACACTTAACGGCGAAGTGAAAGGCGGCGCCGGTGTCGCCAAGGGACATGCTGATGTCAACCTCGAGGCACTGCCGGATAGCCCTGATGGCGCATCGACGCGATTGGTATATAAAGTGGAGGCCAGTGTGGGCGGTAAGCTGGCCCAAATAGGTTCACGGTTAATCGACGGCGCCGCCAAGAAAATGGCTGACGATTTTTTCGCATCTTTTAGCGAGGCCTGTATGCAAGACAATCACGAACAAGACGGCGCATCTGCAGACGTGGCGACAGCAGAAACCGCCGCCGCCCAGCAATCTACGCCGCCGGTTAAGCGCGCCAATGACGGTAACGGCTTTATTTGGGCCACCGCCTTCGTCGTCTTGATTCTCGCCATGGTCTTGGCGCTTTAGTGTCGATGAGTGACGCAACTGGCCAAAGAGTCGAGATCACGGTCACCGTAAACGGTGAGCCTCATCGTTCGCGTGTGGCACCGAATACGTTACTGGTGACCCTGCTACGTGAGCACTTAGGCCTAACCGGTACCCACGTCGGATGCGATACCTCCCAATGTGGAGCTTGCACCATCCATCTCAATGGCGCAGCGGTAAAGTCTTGTGCAGTGCTCGCGGTGCAAGCCAACGAATGCGAAGTGCTGACCATTGAAGGTCTGGGCAGTATCGAAAACTTGCATCCCATGCAGGCAGCTTTTCGTGATTGCCATGCCCTGCAGTGTGGGTTCTGCACCCCGGGCATGATCATGCAGGCGGTAGATCTCGCCCAGCAGTCATCGAACTTAGATGCCGACGCGATACGTCAGGGCTTAGAGGGCAATCTCTGCCGCTGCACCGGCTACCAAAATATCGTCGAAGCCGTCGCCAAGGGCGCGAGCATGATGGCTGCGACGAACGCCTTGGCCCACGAGGCCTGATTGATATGTACGCTTTCGACTATCACCGACCCACTTCATTGGCAGATGCAAAAGCGCTTTATGCAACGCTTGAAGACCCGATGTATGTCAGCGGCGGCATGACGCTGATTCCCAGTATGAAGCAGCGTTTGGCCGCGCCGTCAGATCTTATAGACCTGTCATCGCTCATCGAGCTACAGGGCATAGCGCAATTGAACGAAGTCCAAGGCGCTGCGTGCCGAGTAGGTGGCCTATCTCGGCATAACGAAGTCGCAGGCAGCGCTCTGATACAACAGCATCTGCCGGTGCTGGGCCAGGTTGCCGCCGCCATCGGCGATAACCAAGTGCGCAATCGCGGCACCTTGGGTGGGTCTATCGCTAACGCCGATCCCGCCGCTGACCTACCGGCCGCGCTGCTTGCGATGAAAGCCGTGGTGAATACTCAAGACAGACAGATACCTGCAGACGACTTCTTTCTTGATCTTTTCGAAACCGCCCTCGATGCAGGCGACATTGTCGTCAGCGTGGATTTCTCACCGCCGCTGCAGGCGGTGTATGAGAAATTTCGTCACCCAGCGTCAGGGTATGCAGTCGTTGGTGTCTTGGTTGCACGCTACGCCGATGGCGTGCGCGTTGGCGTGACTGGGGCAGGCCCCTGCGCTTTTCGCGCCTGCGCGATGGAAGATACATTGAACGAAGAGTTTGTGCCGCAAGCCGTAGACGCCGTAGACATTCCTGACGCTGGCTTTAACAGCGATATGCATGCATCGGCGGAATATCGCGCTCACCTCATTAAGGTGCTGACAAAGCGTGCCGCGCAGACGCTCCTGAGTTAATACTCTCGGTTCATCTCTTTCTGGGCCGCGCAAAATCGCTGATTGATTTTATTCCCGTGCTTCAAGTAAGTTTGTCTCGCGCTGTGATCAAACCGAGCAGCAGGTGTCCAATGACACCAGCGAGCTTGCAACGACACAGACGCCGGCGCGAGCCAAGCCACTGGCGGGGTTCTGCCAATAGGTACGCAAGGGGGTTTCGAACGAAAGCCTCAGAGAGATATGCCCTAGGCATACCAAGGGAAAATAGAGGGATGGAGAGGGTGTTCAATCCTCTCTAAAAAGGCATCACAAGAGTGCCACTAAAAATTAGGACTTGATCCTCCCGTCAGGGGCTTGGGCGCGCTTCGCTCAATGTATGGACAGGTACCGGAGGGAAATATGAAGCTTCACGATTTTCATCGTCGTAAGGTGGCTGCGGAAAAAATTTCCATGGTTACTTGCTACGACTACTGGTCAGCACAGTTACTCAACGAATCCGATATGGACACACTCCTGGTAGGCGACAGCCTCGCCATGGTGATGCACGGGTTTAACAGCACAGTTCACGCAACCGTACCCATGATGGCGATGCATATCGCTGCCGTGCGACGAGGTGCGCCGGACAAATTCATTGTTGGTGATATGCCGTTTTTGGCGGCTCGGCGCGAGCGCGGTGAAGTTCTCGACGCGGTATGCGAGCTAATGCAGGCGGGCAGTAATGCCATCAAGATCGAGGGCGCTGCAGGGCAGCTAGATACCATCGCTCATGTTGTGGAATCTGGTGTGCCGGTGATGGGCCACTTGGGTCTAACCCCACAATCGGTTGAAGGTCTCGGCGGGCACAAAGTACAGGGCCGTACCGAGTCCGATGCGGAAAAAATTTATCGCGATGCTATGTCGCTACAAGAGGCTGGCTGCTTTGCCATGGTGCTGGAATGTGTGCCTCAACATCTTGGGCGACAGATCACTCAGAGTCTTGATATTCCCACCATTGGTATTGGTGCCGGCTCATATACCGACGGCCAGGTGTTGGTGCTGCAAGACATGCTGGGTATGCAGCCGAGTTTTAAACCCAAGTTTTTGCGCCACTACCTCGACGGTCACCGTCAGCTCAGTGATGCCGTCAATGCCTTTCACCACGATGTCGGCAAGGGGGCATTTCCTAACTGTGAAGAGGTTTATCGGTGAACATCGTTCATTGCCTAAGTGAGTGGCAGGCGCTGCGGCCCAGTTTGGGCGGTAGCGTTGGCTTCGTGCCCACCATGGGTGCCCTGCACGAAGGCCATTTGTCCTTGCTACGCGCGAGTGCGGAAAATAACGACGTCACGGTACTGTCGATATACGTGAATGCCACCCAGTTCAACGATCCTGCGGATCTTGCCAAATACCCAAGTACGCTGGAGGCCGATCTCGCCGCCGCTAAGGCCGCCGGGGTCGATTGGGTGCTACTGCCCGATTACTCGCAGATCTATGCGGACGGTTATCGGTACCAACTCACTGAGGAATCGTTTTCGCAGCAGCTGTGCGGTACCGACCGGCCCGGACACTTTACCGGCGTGTTAACGGTGGTGATGAAGCTGCTAAACCTCGTAAGCCCAGATCGCGCTTACTTTGGGCTGAAGGACTTTCAGCAATTCACACTGATCAAGGACATGTGCCGCACTTTTTTCATGCCGGTGGAAATTGTTGGCTGCGAGATCGTGCGCGAGCGCGACGGGCTGGCGATGTCCTCGCGCAATCAATTGCTGACCGATCAAGGTCGGCAATTGGCTGGACGGTTCAATCAACTGCTAGCCAACGCGGTGGATGATGAACATGCGCGGCAAGGGCTGTGCGCAGCGGGCATGCAGGTAGCCTATGTCGAGACAGTCGGTGCTCGCCGCTGCGGTGCAGTGGTCATCGGCGAGGGCGATGAAGCCGTGCGACTGATCGACAACGTGCCCGTCGACGTAGCAGAAGATTCATTGCCGCTGCAGGACATCGCCTGATGATCTTGGTGCTCGATGTCGGCAACAGCCAGATTTTCTGCGGCGTCTTTACGGCCACCGAGTTGGTCAGTCAGTTTCGCTACGCATCAACCAGTCGAGGCACCTCGGATGAGATCGGCGTTTTTTTACGCGGGGCATTGCGTGAGAACGGTGTTGACCCAGAGAGCATCGACACAGTAGCGATCTCCTCCGTCGTGCCGGAGCTTAATTACACGCTGCGCTCCTGCTGCCAGAAGTACTTCGACATCGAACCCATGATCTTGCGCCCGGGACTCAAGACCGGGCTGAAGATTGCCTACAAGGACCCCAAAGAAGTGGGCAGTGACCGCATTGCCGACGCCATGGGCGCGGTAAAGTTATTCCCTGATCGCAATTTGATTGTGGTGGATTTTGGTACGGCGACGACGGTATGTGCCATCACCAAGGAGCGCGTGTTTTTGGGCGGTAACATCATGCCTGGCATGCGCTTGGCCATGGAGGCACTCGAAGCCAAAACGTCCAAATTGCCTTCGGTGGAAATCAAACCGACGCGAACCGCTGTAGGTAAGACCACGATCGAGAGCATTCAAAGCGGCCTGTATTGGAGCAATGTTGGCATGGTGCGTGAGCTGGTCACGCGTATTACCGCGGAGGCCTTTGCCGACGAAGCGCCCTTGGTCATTGCCACGGGTGGGTTTTCGAGCCTCTTCTACCGCGAAGACTTATTCGATCATGTGGTAACCGATTTGATCTTGGTCGGCCTGCTCGAAGCCCTGCGCCTCAACGGCTACATCGACGCCGCCTAGGCGTTGTGGTTGGCGTTTTGCCAACGCCTTACCGCGACGCGGTATAAAGACCCTGCAACCGACGCATACCCTTTAACCAGCGGTCGTAGTCCGCAGCCTTGCGCTGCATGTACTCGGCCACCTCCGGATGCGGTAGCACCAAGAAGCGCTCATCACGAAGGGTTTCGACCACGGCATTTACCGCTTCTTGCGGCTCGATCATGCCGTCGACACCAGCAACGCCTGGACCATCGGCAGTCATCGCGGTTCGCACCGCCTGTGGGCATAGTACCGATACCTTGATGCCCTGATCGCCGTAGGTGATCGACAACCACTCTGCCAACGCTACCGCCGCGTGCTTGGTGACCGCATAGGGGGCCGAACCAATTTGGCTGAGCAGTCCTGCTGCCGAGGCCGTATTCAGCAGGTAGCCGCCGCCGCGCGCGATCATGCGCGGCACCAAGTGCCGTGCTGCCCAGATATGGGACATGGTGTTTACTTGCCAAATTTTCTGCCACACCTCGTCAGGCTCGAAGATGTCCACACCGATGGCAATGCCGGCATTGGAGCAGAATAGATCGATGGGTCCGAATTGTGCCTCTGTGTCTTCAATGAGGTTGATGAGGTCCTGCTCGCAGCTCACATCCACCGCGTGGCCAACGCTGCCAATATCATCTGCCACCGCCTTGGCACCATCGCCGTTGAGGTCGGCGACGATGACTTTTTTCGCTCCTTCGCGGGTAAAACGGTGGCACATTTCGCGGCCGATACCACTGGCGCCACCGGTGACGACGATGATTTTATTCTGCAGCTCCACACCTATCCCCTGTTGTTCTTGTTGGCGCCAACATAGACGTTTCGCGGTGCGGATTCTATAGTCGGGGGCTGCCCTGCCGATCGAACATTGCGCTGGGAGGCTACCTTCTGCGAATCAAACCAGCGACGCTCATGACAAACAAAACCGCACAGCCTTTGGGTACGCAACGCTACGGCTGGGTGATCGTCGGCGTGTTGCTGCTGATCCAGACCGTCAGTTCTGGGTTGGGTTTCTACAACATGTCGGTATACATCAACCGGCTTTCCGCCGAACTCGCCGTACCAGTCAGCGACATTTCCTTCGCCGTCAGTCTGTTCTTCGTCGTGGGCGGCGTAGCGGGCCTATACATCGCGGCGTTACTGACACGCTTCAAGGTGCGCACCATCATGATCGCCGGCACGCTTTTGGCGGGATTGGCGCTAGGGTTGGTGGGAATGGCCACTGAGGTTTGGCATGTGTATGGCCTGTTTGCGCTTTTTGGCATGGGCAACGCAGGTATTTCCTTGGTGGTTGCGACGACGCTGATTACCCAATGGTTTCCCGGCGCAGAACGCTCCATGGCTTTGGCGGTGACCTCCACAGGTTTGTCCCTTGGCGGGGTTGTGCTGACGCCTTTGTCGGCCTACCTGCTAAATACCATTGGCGTCGCCGAAACCATGCCACTGCTTGGGCTGGTGTTGGTTTTGTTTGTGGTGCCGCTGTGTTTTTTGGTACGCCAACCCCCGGGCTCTGAGATCAGCAGCAGTGCACAGACGATGGACACTAACGCCGCGTTGTTGGCTTCGGCGGTCAACAGCCGATTCTTTGCTCTGATGGCACTGGCCTATGTGCTGACAATGGCGGCGCAAGTGGGCGGCATTGCGCATTTGTACAATCGCGTCGAACAGATCACCGACTATCAAACCGCCGCATATGCAGTGCAGGCATTGTCGATCTGCAGTATTGGTGGGCGCTTTTTGGGCGGCTGGCTGGTGTCGCGAATACCCATCCGCTGGTTCGCGCTGGGGAATCTTTGCCTACAAGCTCTGGGGCTGACTTGCATCGCGTTCGCTCCCAGTGGCAGTTTCGCCTTGCTGGCCGCAGGGCTGTTTGGGCTAAGCGTTGGTAATTTGCTGATGACCCAGCCACTGTGGCTGGCTGAGATTTACCCGTCGCAGATTTATGCACGCGTGTTCGCGCGAGCCAACGCCATCAGTGTCGTCGGCGTCGCCATCGGGCCCTACAGCATGGGCCTGATTTTTGATGCCTTTGGCGGTTCGACTTACACTCAAGCGTACTTGGCTGGCGTGACATTATCGGTAACCGCTCTCGCCATCGTCATAACCGCGAGTCGCCCCTCGCGCATGAGAACGTATCGGGACTTGACCCCAGATTAGGTTTGCCCGATAGATTGCACTGCACGCATGGAGACACCCTTTGCCTCGACCCCGTAACTTACTGACCGCGCCGGTGACCGCACTGCTTTTGCTGCTGTGGTCGTTGCCCGCCGCCAACGGGTTTGCAGCCTCAAACACTGGGGATTTTGGTGCACAGCTTGCCGCCTTTCCCGCCTCCGTACCGGGGTCTGACGAGCAGCCTCAACCCTTGCCTAGCCTTGCAGACATGCTGGAGCGCGTTAATCCTGCTGTGGTCAACATCGCTACGCGATCTGTCGTGCGCGAGAGCAACCGATTGCTTGAAGATCCGTTCTTTCGTCGTTTCTTTAATGTACCGAAAAGCCGTCAACGCTATCGCCGTACCCAAAGCGCCGGCTCTGGTGTGGTGGTTGATGCAGCCGCGGGCTACATCGTTACCAATGCTCACGTGGTAAAAAATGCAGATGAGATTAGCGTCGGTGTATCCGATGGCCGCACCTTGGAGGCCACTCTAATTGGGTCTGATCCCGATGTAGACCTAGCGCTATTACAGGTGCCTGCGGAAGACTTGGTCGCCATTGCATACGCGAACAGTGCAAAGCTGCGGGTGGGAGACTTCGTGGTGGCCATCGGCAACCCCTTTGGTCTCAACCAAACCGTGACCTCGGGTATCGTTAGCGCGCTGGGACGAAGTGGGCTGGGCATAGAGGGGTACGAGGACTTTATTCAGACCGATGCGCCCATCAACCCGGGTAACTCCGGCGGCGCCTTGGTGGACTTGAATGGACGGCTGGTTGGCATCAATACCGCCATATTTGCACCCAGCGGCGGCAATATTGGTATTGGATTTGCGATTCCCGCCAACATGGTCAGCGCGGTTATCGCGCAACTCATCGACAAAGGCGAGGTTAACCGTGGCTTTGTTGGCGCCATCGTGCAGCCGCTTAATCGCGAGTTGGCTCAGGCCTTCGGCATGATTTCCGGTGACGGCATTCCTCAAGGCGTAGTCGTGGTCGATGTGCAAGGCGGAAGCTCTGCTGAGCAGGCGGGCCTAGAACCCGGCGACGTCATCGTGCAGATGGGCGCCAAGGCGATTCTCAACGTCGCCGACTATTCCGCCCAAGCTGCGGTGATGTTTATTGGCGATGAGGTCGATGTGCGCTATGTGCGACAGGGCAAGAAACGGCGCACAACGTTGCGCATTGTCGCCGACGAGCAACAGGCCATCGCAGGCCAAAGCCTCAGCCCTCGGTTGCGGGGTGTGCAGTTGCAAAACCTGCGTCAAGAAGAAGAGCGCATGGCAGGGGCCGGAGTGGTGGCAACGGAGGTTGATCGACGCAGTCCTGCCTATGGGTTTGGTTTGCGTGCCGGTGACATCATCGTCGGCGCCAATCGCATTGCGGTAGAAGACATTGCCGGACTGCGCGAAGCGGTGCGGCGCGATAACCGACAGCTGCTGCTGCGAATTTTTCGCACCGGTCGGTTTTACTATGTGGTCATTCGCTGACGCTTTCTTAGTCACTCGCTGACGCCCTCTTAACCACTCGCTAACGCTCTGGGGATACCTAATCAGATTGGCCTAATTGTGCGGCCTAGAGTGCTACCATCCGTCTGAGCCGAGATGGCACGCCTTTGAAGTTGAAACGGAAGCACGATCAGCGATGGTATTGGTAGGGTTGGGATCAAATCAGGGAGAGTCCACAGATATCGTGGTGGCCGCGATACATGCGCTTGAGTCGTTTGCCATGCCCAACAGCCTGCGCTGTTCTGAGCTTTTTCGAACGTCGCCGGTGAATTGCCCGCCGGATTCCGGTGACTTTGTGAATGCAGCGGTGACCTTCGAGGCGATTGATGGTTTGCAACCAGAAGCCTTACTGCGCGAGCTGAAGCGTATCGAGCGGGATTTCGGCCGCGCAGAGAAGTACGAGCGCAACGCTCCGCGAGAACTCGATCTTGATTTGCTGCTCTTTGATCAACAGACCCGCCAAAGCGAAGAATTTACCCTGCCACACCCTCGCGCTGTCGACCGCCTGTTTGTGCTTAAGCCAGCGGCCCAACTGATTCCCGATGCCATTTGGCCGGGCCTGGACAAGTCGATTGCCCGATTACTAGATGAGCTTGAAACCGATGAAGAAGTCTATGCACTGGAGGAGCGTCCTCCTTTTTGCGTTGCTGTGGCTTAGTGCCAGCACTCAAGCCTATCAAGGTGAGCTACACCAGCAGCTAACATTTATGTCTGCCAAGCAGCTCAGCCGCTGCATGACGACCTGGCAAGACACGAATTTAGCCTTAGGCACGCAGCATGACGAGGTGCTCTCAGCATTGGAAATGCGCTATGTGGTGCGGGCGAACGTTGCCAGCGCCAAGGGTAATTTTTTCGGTCGCATGTTCCGTTGGAACTACTACGACGTTACCCGCGATGAATCCCAACGCGTCATCGGCATGTTCGCCACCCGATTCAACACACGTTTTGAAGAGGTCAACGCCCAGTTGCGCTCAGCACCCGAGTCGCGGGACCGACTAGAGGCTTTTGGCGAACTGCTGAGCTATTTGCAGGATGTCTCTACCCCATCGCGGGTTGTGCCCGTGTATACCGGACGATGGTGGGCCTTCAACATGCAGGATCGCTTTGACCGCTATCCGATTGATGAGGCGCGTCTGGAATCTCTGGGGCCGACGCTGTGTAATGAAGTCGCCGAGGTCGGGCAAAGTTTGCTGCAAGAAGAATCCGGCGCCGGATTAAAGACGCTGTTAACCGCAGCCGCTTCGAGCACGCTGACTGCAGTGAACGCAGAAATTCCCGGTATGCCCGCGCAGTGGACGTCCTTCTGGCAGCCGTCAGCAGACAACGCTGGAGCGGACTTTGGTGATTACGGCAGCGCCGGTAATAACTTCGGCAAGCGGGTGGAATTTCGCTGTGCGACTCCAGCAGATCCTAAGATGCGCTGTCTGTTACTCAAGGACGATCCGCTGTACCAAGAGTTTGCCTTTACACGTCATCGCGACGCGTTGCGCTCCACAATGCTGGCCATGCTTTTGGTGCAACAACAAGGCGAACTATGACATTGCATTTGGGTGTAACGCCTTGGCAGCTCAACGCACCCAGCGCGGCGAGCATTGGTGAACAGGCCGCCTATGCTGAGGCCCAAGGCTATGAATCGTTTTGGCTGCCCGAAAATCACTTTGGTGAGGGCGCGCTGCCAGACCCGTTGATGCTGCTGGCGAGCGCGGCCACAACCACAACGACGATCAAACTGGCCACCACTTCGTACTTGCTGACTTTGCGCAACCCGTTGCAGGCCGCAGAACAGGTCGCCGTGCTGGATCAACTCAGCGGCGGTCGCGTACTGCTGGGCGTTGGGCGCGGCTATGCCCCGGAAATGCTGCGCGCATTTCATGTACCTGTGGCTGAGAAACGCCGTATTTTTGCCTGGACCTTGGGCCTGATGAAGGACGCTTGGGCAGGCGCGGCCATCTCGCTGGATGGTGAAGCGGAAAACGCTGTAAAGGTTTATCCACTGCCCGTGCAGCGACCTCACCCGCCTATTTGGGTTGCCGCCTTCGGCCCCAAGGCACTGGCGCAAGCAGGGCGCTTGGGCTTGCCATACCTGTCTTCGCCGATGGAAAGCATGACGACGCTGGCCGCGAATTACGCCAAGCATCAACAAGCCTCGGTGGAAGAGGGGGTAGCGCCAGCGGCGACTATTCCTCTTATGCGCACGGTGTTTGTGAGTAATGACGCCGCCGAGGTAGCCGCGCTGAAAGATCGTTTGGGTCAGGAGGTCGACAACACGCGGCTAGAGGCTGGCGAAACCGTCGATGACTGGACGCTCATTGGCGACCCAACCTATGTGAAAGACGGTATTCAGCGCTATCAAGAAACCCTTGGCATGACGCACCTTGTAGCAACACGCCTGCGCTTGCCGGGGCTCGCCGAATCGAACCTGCGGGCCAGCGTCCGACTGCTGGCCGAAACCCTCGCTTGAGCAACTTGTTGCGGTCGAGCATCGAAAAAACCGGCTCGAAAACGTAACATCTGGCGCGTCGCTGCATCACGCAGACTATTTGAGGGGAGAGTTATGAGTTATCGAATTTTGTGGCCCGCCATGCGCTGGCCCGACGGACGACACATCGAAGAATCCAGTGTGCCCGGTCACAGTGCCGAATTTTGCGAGCGCTATACCGAAGTCACCGAAGAGCAGTGGGCCAACTGCGACGCCGTCGTCAGCGTCAACGACATACCAGAAGAGTATCGCCAGAAAATGACCAAGTGCCGCATCTTTGTGACGCCCAAGGTGGGCTTTGACAATATTGACGGCAAAGCTTGGGCAGATATGGGCATTCCTCTGTGCAACGTGCCCGACTATGGCACCCAAGAAGTGGCCGACCACGCCATGGCGCTGATGCTGTCCTTGATGAAGGGTATTACCTTTCATACCCGCGAGTTAAAGCAGGACCCGCGTGGTCTTTGGCGTCCGGCACTAAATCCCTACGGCAAGCGACTATCGGCTTGCACCTTCGGTGTCGTGGGTCTTGGCCGTATTGGTACCGCCGCAGTGCTGCGCGCCAAGGCCTTTGGCATGGATGTGGTCATGTACGACCCATACCGGGAAAACGGCGCGGAACTTTCCGTCGGCATCCGCCGAGTGCACTCGCTGGAAGAACTGTTCGCGCAATGTGATGTGGTGAGCTTGCATCTACCGCTCTCTACGGCAACGCAAAAGCTGATCAACGCCGAAGTGCTATCGCACTCGAAGCCCGGCTTGATCTTGGTGAATACCGCTCGCGGCCCGATCATTGATTTGGACGGTTTGTACGAGGCCCTTAAGGCAGATCATGTGCAGGCGGTGGGGCTAGATGTACTGCCAGAGGAACCGGCGAATCCGGATCACCCGCTGATCAAGGCCTGGGCGGCTGATGAAGATTGGATAGACCACCGACTGCTTATCACGCCACATTCTGCCTTTTACACACCCGAGAGTGTCCACGACATGCGTTTTAAGGGTGGTGAGGTGATCGTGAAGTATCTGGACACCGGCGGTTTGGATAATTGCGTGAACCAACAGTGGCTGACCAACCCGCGCTAACGGCGGGCGAACCAACACAAGAACCAAGGCACCATGACCGCAGCACCATGACCACAGCACCAGAGATATACGAAAAACGTCGCCAGCGATTGTTTCTGGTGCTATCAGGCATGTTCCTCGGCACACTGGCCATGCTCAATATCTTGGGCATCAGCCGGTTCCTAGATCTCTCCTTTACGGTATTCGGCATCAATATCCCCATGGTGGTGGCGATTGGCGTGCTGCCGTACCCGGTGACATTTATCTGCACCGACCTCATCAGCGAGCTTTATGGCGAGAAAAAAGCCCACGACATGGTGTGGATGGGTGTGCTGCTCAACGCGTGGGTCATCTTCCTGCTTTGGCTTGGCGGTGTGTTGCCAGGCTTTGATCTCGACACCAACGGCCAGCCTCTGGTAGACGCAGCAGGCCGCGAGCCGACCTTTTTCGAAATACGCGAGCTGGCCTTCGGCGCCGTGGCAGCGTCCATGATCGCCTACCTAGCGGCTCAGCTTTGCGATGTGCGGCTGTTCCACTTTTGGAAGCGCCTGACCAACGGTAAGCATCTGTGGCTGCGCAACAACGCCTCCACCATGGTCAGCCAAATTGTGGATACCACCGCGGTGATATTGGTGACCCACTTTTATGCCGCCGCCCTGCCAGTGAATGCCGATGAACCCATATGGCCCCAGCTGATGGTGTTTATCGCCTCAGGCTACGTCTTCAAACTGCTAGTCGCTGCATTGGATACCGGGCCGATTTACCTCGCCGTGCGCTACCTGCGACCGTGGCTGGGCTTAAAAGAGAACGAAGAAGCCACCGGATAAGTCGCGGGCCCTGCACTGGACAAATCAGCTACCTTGGCGTAAATTAAAACTGGTTGTTTAAACTAGTTTATATTCAGATAAGAGATTAAGGCCATGACCCACGTTGGCGCGTTTGAAGCCAAAACTCACCTGTCTTCATTGCTGGATCAGGTGGCAGTCGGCAAGGAAATCACCATCACCAAACATGGCAAACCCGTGGCGCGACTGGTGCCCATAGAACCCGAGGCAGACCAAGTGCAAGCCGTGATCGCAAAAATGCGTGCTTTGCGGGCGAACATGGTGCTCGGCGAAGACGATTGGCAGCAGCTTCGCGACGAAGGTCGAAAGTGAGCTGACAGTGAGTCTTTGTGTCCTAGATTGCTCGATTCTTGCGGCTTGGGTACTTACTGACGAAGCCTCCGCAGAGGCTGACAAATTGCTTGAGCAAGTCGTGGTGCAGGGAGCGATTGCGCCATCAATCCTGTCTTTTGAAATCATGAATGTTTTGATTTAAGCGGAAAAACGAGGCTGGATAACGTCTGCACAGATGTCTGCTCAACTGAGCCTCGTGGGTAATCTGCCCTTGGACATTGTCAGCGATCCAAGCAGCGCATCTTTCTCTGCCATCGTGCCTGTTGCGCAGGCACACAGTTTAACGAGTTATGACGCTGCCTATCTCGAGTTGGCTATGCGAGAAGGACTACCACTGGCAACGACGGATAAGGCGCTGAGGCGAGCGGCCAGCAAGGTGGGTTTGGCGGTATTACCAAGCTGAATGAGGGAGTGATCTGAGTTAGTTGTCCTCTTTCTGAGACTGTTCCCACTCTTCCTTCAACAGCCCAAAAACAGCAGTGTCACGAACGTAGCCGGTCCAGGTCACGCGGTTCTTGCGCATCACGCCTTCCTGCTGAGCCCCAAGTTTTAGCACCGCAGCCATGGATCGTTTATTGCGGGTATCTACCCGAAACTCCACTTTGCGATAGCCGCAGGCAAACGCGTGATTGAGCATGAGGGTTTTCATCCCCCGATTTAGCCCCGTGCCCCGGACTTTGGGCGCAATGTAGGTGAAGCCAATTTCCACCACGCCGTGTTCGCTAGGACTGATGTAACAGCTCATGCCAACGACCTGATTGGCGGGACGATCGATGACGGCAAAACAAAATCGGTTCGCGGCAGATCTGACTGCCTGCAGGACCGGATCAAAATGTTCCCCAAGCATGCTATGCGGGTAGATATCCCAAATCTCTTCGTCCTCGGCGCAGGCGGCACGCAAAGGCTCGACATGGTGATCCTCTAAGGGCTCAAGACTTACCAATGAGCTATTAAGCGCATTTGCGCCTAGGGATTTGAGGTCTGTCATGTGCTTGGCCGTGGTCAGGTCGCGGCGCATCGTTGCAAGGGTTTGGGAGAATTGAAAGGCATCTTGGCGTTAGGATGATGTTTTGTGATCAGGCACTCATTGTTCTGAGTGGATCGCTAAAGCGCACCGCTTATCTCGGCAAGTTTGCCGCCTGTCGCAGCTTCCTTTCTGATGTGACCGCACTCTGTAGTGTGCGCGCTCCAATGTAAGCGCCTCTCAGATACGGAGATAGACCCAGTGCTCTTCACCCGGTCCACCAATGTCATCACAACCTTGCGATCACTGCCCTCGGTCGATGCGTGGTGCTGCTCCGTGCCTGCTTATTCAGCTGTCAGCCCAAAACACGTGAACCCAATGGCCATGACCGTGACGCGAATTCATGTGGATGGCTGCAGTGGATGCTCTGATGGCTGATTTGTCGCAATAGCGAAAACACAGAAAAACCCGAAGAGCGAAAGCCTTCGGGTTTTTTGCTTTTTGGGTCTGCAACTGCTCTTGCGAGCATTACTGCTCGCAAGAGCACAAAAAAGGACCCAACTATGAATAAGGTATGTGCCGCGTCCCAGGCCTTCAGCGAGACAAACAGTGTGGCTCTGCAGCGCAATTTGCGCGCGGTGTTGCTGCTGCGCGCTGCCCAGCGTTTTATGCTGATTGCACCGATATTGGTGCCGTTCTTCGCCTACTACGGCCAAGACATACAGCAAATTTTTTGGTTGGAGTCGCTCTACGCGCTAACGGTTCTGATCATGGAGGTGCCTTCAGGCTACTTGGCTGACCGGTATGGTCGCGTCGCGGTGCTGCGTGCTGGGGGTGTGTTCTGGTCGTTGTCTTGGCTGTTACTACTGGGTATCGATAACTTCGCTGGTCTTGTCGTTTTTGAACTGCTTGGTGGTCTTGGCGCAGCCCTGTTGTCTGGCGCTGACCTTGCCCTGTTGTTTGATACCGAGCGCGAACTCGCGCAGAAGGGATCAGGCCGCCCTAACCGAGCGGTACGCAACCTATACGTTATTGGCATGGTGGCCGAGGGCGCAGCATCACTAGCGGCCACTGGTCTACTGCTCTTCGGCGGTGTTGGTTTGGTTATCGCCGTGCAGACGGGTTGTGGGCTACTGGTGCTATTGGCTTCGTTGTTTTTGTCCGAGCCGACGAGTGTGCGGCAACGCAACAAAACCTTGCTTGGCGAATTCCAAACGCTATGCAAAGTATTACTCGCACTGTGGCGTCAGTCGGCATTTATGCGGCGTTTGCTCGCCGTGCTTTGCAGTTGGCCGGTAATAAACGTGCTGGCGATTTGGCTCATGCAGCGGATCTGGGTAGAACTTGAGTTGGGTCTGGTGCACTTCGGCTGGATCTGGTGTCTGCTGCAGGCGGTTGGCGCGGTGACGGGTCATATCGCCCATGAAGCAGAGCGCCTGCTGGGATCCAGCCGCGTGATTTGGCTCATCGCGGCTATGGCACTCGCCGGACTTGCGCTACTTGGCGTTGCTGATCTCGCGCTCGCCTTAACCGGCAGTGTCTTGCTGTTCGCAGCGCGCGGCTTGTTTGGGGTGCTGTTTATGGACGCCTTGAACCACCGCATCGAAAGCGAGTTCCGCGCCACGATCAACTCGCTGCTGGGCTTTGGTTATCGGCTTGGCTACGTCGTGGTCGCTTGGTCGCTTGGGTGGGTTTTTGAATGGTTTGGGCTGTGGGTGACCGTGTTCAGTCTGACCAGTTTGGCGCTATTGATTTGCCTGACCTTGATGCTGCCCCTTGCCTACGAACTCAGCGCTCAATCTGCCCCAGATTCGCGTTGATGACCGAGCCGTTAATGACGGGGTTTTGTGCGGCAAAAAACAGCGCGCTGGCAATTTCCGCCGGATCGATCAAGCGCCCGTAAGCGCTCATTTGCGCGATCTCGGGCATAACATCGGCAGGGATGTGGTCACGCAACATTTCCGTGTCGGTGAAGCCCGGGTTAATACAGGCGGTGTGTACACCGCTGCCTGCTAGGTCCTGACAGGTGGCGCGCATCATGCCGATGGTGGCATGTTTAGATGTGACGTAGCTGAAACTGCCCGGCACGGCTTTCTCGCCAAGGGTGGAGCCCACGTAGAGAATGCTCGAGCCAACGGCCATAGCCGGCAGCAGGGCTCGATTCAGCACCGCTGGTGCTATGAGGTTGATCTCATAAACACTGCGCAAGGCCGAGGCGCTGACGTCGGCGACGCTATCGTGGGCGAGGCGGGCGGCGTTATGAACTAGGCAAATGGTCTTGGCATCTTCGATGCCCGCGTTTAAATCGCTTTCGATATGGGTCATGAAGTCGGGGTCGGTGAGATCGCAGCTGATGTTGATCACGCCTGCAACATCGCATGTGCCCCGGGACAGGTTGATGACTGTAAAGCCTACTTCGGCAAAGTGCTTTGCGGTGGCATGCCCAATGCCGGAGCTGGCACCGGTGATGACTAAACTGGGCATATGGCTACCAAGCTTGGCCTTCGTGCGCTAGGCGTCGCAGGCCCAACTCGCGCTGGCCCATTGACCCTCGCCGGAGGCGCAACGCAGCACCATTTGGTGAATATCCAGTACCGCAATCTCTTCTCGCTTCAGCAGCGTCTCCAGCAGGTAATGGGCGAGTTCTTCTACGGTCACGTTGCGAATGGGCAAAAGGGTGAGGTCTCTATCTAAAAACGGAATGCGTTCACCGTTAAAGATGACGTAGGTGTAGTGCGCGTCAGATTCGATTGTCAGGTGTGGTGATTGGGTTGGCATGATCACCTGCTCGTCGAGGTCATCGCACATCTGCTTCAGCGCTTTCTTTAAAATGTTGTAGTCAAACGTTAAACCGTCGTCAGCAATGGCGGCTTCCGCGTCCAAGGTGACCTGAAAGTTATGCCCATGCAGGTTCTCGCGCTCGGTGTCGCTGAACAGCGTGAAGTGCGCGGCCGCAAAGTGCAGATACTCTTTGCTGATTTCGATAGTGGTGGTTTGCATGGCCGCAGGCTACCACTCGTGCGGGTCAAAACCTTGTGAAGACGCGGCGGGATTAATGGCAGATGCCTGATTCTATGCAGGTATGGCAACTCGACCGCACGCTGGTCAGCCCGTTGCAGGCTCGTGTAGCCTTGTCCCCCGCGATGTGCAATTTGAAGAGCGCAATTTGAAGAGTGCAATTTGAGGAGGGCAAATGAGCGAACTACTTTATCAGGTCACCGACCATGTTGGCCTGATTACCCTGAATCGGCCAGAAGCCATGAACTCACTAACCTATCAGCTGTACGCCGATCTGGAAGATACCGTGCGCACCAGTGAGGCCAGAGTCTTGGTGATCACTGGCAGCGGCCGCGCATTCTGCGCAGGCGACGACATGAAAGAAATCCTCGGCAGCGGTAAACCGGCCCCAGCGGAGTTTCGAGATCGAGCGAAAAAAACCGGCGGTCTGACACCTGCGGCAGATGCCCTGCTGCACACCGATATTCCCGTGATCGCAGCCGTCAACGGCCCCGCGGTTGGCTGGGGTATGGAGCTTGCATTGATGGCAGATATTCGCGTGGCGTCCGAGCGAGCCAAATTCGGTGAGCTATTTGTGGTTCGTGGGCTGTGCTGTGACGCTCCAGGCTTAGGTCGATTGGCGCAGTTGGTTGGCAGAGAAACGGCTGCCGAGTTGCTGTTTACCGGCGAGGTGATCGACGCGCATCAAGCTAAAACCCTCGGTTTGGTCAGCCGCACTGTTGCCCACGACGATTTGTTGCCCACGGCCATGGAGGTTGCGCGCAAGATTGCTCGTAATCCGCCCTTGGCGGTGCAGGCACTGAAGGCTGGCCTGCGCCGCACCACGGAACCGGACTGGCGCGATACCGGTCGGTGGGCAATTGAACAAATCACGCGGCTGCGCGGCACCGAAGATTCCAAGGAAGGCGTAGCGGCTTTTTTGGAAAAGCGTGAACCGGTGTATCAAGGTCGGTGAAACCAAATTCAGTGAAACCAAATTCAGTGAAACCTAGCCCGCTATCTTGCGTCGATTTAGCACCTCAGCCGATACTGCCGGGCGCTAATAGTTACAGAGATCGCTACAGAAATAGCTAGAGAGACGGGCCAGAGATTTAGGCCAAATGAATAGGCGAGAGGAATACCCATGCGTTACGACCTAACCCCAGAGCAAGCCGCGTTTAAAGACGAAGTCGAAACGTTTTTGCGTGAACACCTGCCTGAGCATGTTGCTGCCAAGGTCAAACGCGGTGCTGGCGTTAGCAAGGAAGAGCTAACCCACTGGACCCGTACCCTGAATGCCAAGGGTTGGGCGGCTCCCGCTTGGCCGGTAGAACACGGCGGTACCGGTTGGAACCTCGTGCAGCGACATATTTTCGACGTGGCCTGTCGCGCTGCGCATGCACCAGCGCTATCTGGCTTTGGCTTTAACATGGTCGGGCCCGCCATCATCAAGTTCGGTACGCCCCAGCAACATGCGCAGTTTCTGCCAAAAATCTTGAACGCCGATTTGTGGTTTTGTCAGGGTTATTCCGAGCCGCAGGCGGGCTCAGATTTAGCCAGCGTGCGCACCCGTGCAGATAAAGACGGCGATGACTATGTGGTCAACGGTTCCAAAATCTGGACTTCTGGTGCCGAACTGGCGGATTGGATTTTCTGTCTGGTGCGCACCAATCATGATGTACAGCAGCAAAAAGGCATCAGTTTTTTGCTGCTGGATATCACCAGCCCTGGGGTTGAGGTAAAGCCGCTTTACGCCTTTAACGGCAAACGCCTGTGGAATCAGGTGTTCTTTGAAAATGTTCGTGTGCCTGTTACCCAGCGCCTAGGGGATGAAGATAAAGGCTGGACGGTGGCGAAAAGTTTGCTCGGTGACGAGCGCCTGATGGTGTCACGGGTTGCGGAGAACAAGCGCGTTCTCGGTGTGCTCAAAGAGGCGGTGCAGCAGCAGGCTCAGCGCGGTGTGGTGCTGCCAGACGACGTGCAAGATGAAATCAGTGCGCTGGAAATTCGCCTGCAGGCCTTAGAGATGACTAGCCTGCGCATTCTCACCGAAGCTGATGCCGGATCTCAAATTGGCGCCGAACCCAGCATGCTCAAGCTTAAGGGTAGTGAGCTGGTACAGGCGCAAGATGAGCTACTGTTCCGCATGGTCGATCACTTGGCACTGGCGCAAGATGCGGCCAACACAGGCGAAGCTGCAATTAACCCTGCGTGGGCAGAGTTCGTGGCTTCGGGACGCTACCATCATCGCGGCTACACCATTGCTGGCGGCTCATCGGAGGTGCAGCACAATATTATTGCCAAGCAGGTGCTGGGGCTGTAAGCCAAATCTGTCGCCCAAGTCTGCTGTTCTCAGGCCAATAGCGCCTTCAAGTCGGCCTCTGGGTCGGCCAGCATGGCGGGGTCAGCGCTCTTGCCAACCAACTGCTTGCATAGCATGAATTCTTTCGGGCTATTCACCGCATCAGCCGCAACCACCTTGCCGTCTTTCAAATAAAAGATGGCGAACTGATTGCTGGCCATGTCACCGCGCAGTACTTGCGCATCACCATCAGCGGAAAACCCCACCATTTGCAGCTTCAGCTCGTACTGATCGGACCAGAACCATGGAATGGCGGCGTAGGTTTTGTCATCGCCGAGCATATTCGCGGTACTGACGCGGGCCTGATCCATGGCGTTGGGCACCGACTCCAAGCGCAGCCTGCGATCAAGCAGCGGGTTGGGGTGATTGGTGCAGTCGCCTGCGGCATAAACGTGCGGATCCGACGTGCAGCAGTGGTCGTCTACGACAATGCCGTTGTCGCAGACAATGCCCGCGGCTTCTGCCAGTTCGGTATTGGGAATGATGCCAATGCCCACAATGACGATATCGGCTGGGTAGCGCTTGTCTCCGCAGAGTACCTCTTGAACTTTGCCATCGCCTGCAAAACCCGTCACAGCCGTATTGGTGTGAATGTTAACCCCGCGCCCTTCGTGAAGCTGGTGATAGTAGGCGGACATTTCTGGCGTGGTCACGCGCTGCAAAATACGTTCTTCCATTTCCAGTACATGCACGTTAAGGCCTAGCTCACGACCGACTGCGGCAACCTCTAAACCAATGTAACCGCCACCAACGATGACCAAATTGGCATCAGCTTGCATGCCGTCGCGCAGACCATCGACATCGTCCATGGTGCGTAGGTAATGAATGCCGGGCAGGTCTGAGCCGTCGATGCTCAGTTTGCGCGGCCGCGACCCGGTGCTGATCAGTAGGTGATCGTAGTGCAGTGTTTCGTCAGAGCTCAGGGCGACGGTTTTGGCTGTCGTATCAATGGCCGTGGCGCGAGTACTCAGTTTCATGGCGATATTGCGGTCGGCATAAAAGGACTCGGCTCGCAGGTACACTTTGTCCGCACTCTGATCGCCCTTTAGGTAAGCCTTGGAAAGCGGTGGGCGCTGATAGGGAATATGCGCCTCATCGCCGACGATGGTGATATCGCCTGCGTATTTGGCTTGTCGCAAACTGGCGGCTGCCTGACCGGCTGCGTGGCCAGCTCCGATAATGACGACACCTGACATGTTGCGCTCCTCAAGACTCTAAGAGCGCGCAGTTTACCTTGTCCGATGACCCCGCGGCAGCTAACTTTGTCGCAAGGGGGAAGCTATGTCTGAACAGCACGCAAAACAACAAGAAGCAACATTTCGCAGTCTCACGGAAATGGTGCAGTTAGCGCAAAAACACCTAGAGCGAGGCGATTGGGATTACTTGGTCGGTGCGGCCGATACCGAGGCAAGCCTGCGGCGCAACCGTGCGGCAGTGGAGTCTTGGGTGTTCAAGCCGCGCATTTTGAACGACGTCAGCGCGGTGAACATCGAATCTCAGTTGCTAGGCAGCGCCATGCGCATACCTGTCGTGCTACCACCCATAGGTTCGGTTCAGGCGTTTGAGGCCGGTGGCGGCATCAGCGTGGCCAGAGCGGCGAAAGACTATGGCATTCTGCAAATACTCAGCTCCTCTTGTTCGCCAGATTACGAAGCGGTGGCCCAAGGCGTGCCCGGACCGCGGATCTATCAGCTATATTTGACGGGTGACCAAGATTGGATGGACGATCACATTCGTCGCGCCATGGATGCTGGCTATACGGGCTTCTGCCTTACCGCGGACACCCAAGTGTATTCCCGCCGCGAGCGCGATGTGATGAAAGGCTATGTGCCCATGTCGGGTCGTTCTGCATCCGCCGCCAATGGTGATTTTTCTCATCAGGCCAGCATGACTTGGGACACCATCGCGCACATTAAGGACACCCACGATATTCCCTTGATCGTCAAAGGCGTGATGCACGAGGACGATGCCGCGCGCTGCGTAGAAGCAGGGGTGGATGTGATTTATGTGTCAAACCACGGTGGACGCCAGCTTGACCACGCCATGGCCTGTATAGATGCCCTACCGCAAGTCAGTCAGGCCGTCGCGGGCCGGGTACCCGTGGTTGTCGACGGCGGTTTTATGCGCGGGGCTGATGTTGTGAAGGGACTGTGTTTGGGGGCCGACTTCGTTGGCATGGGGCGGTTCGAGGGCCTAGCCATGGCGGCGGGCGGCTATGCCGGCCTGATGCGGGGGCTGAAAATCTTAGAGCAGGAGATACGCATCAGCATGGCCCTGCTGGGGGCCCCTGATCTTGCATCGTTGAACTCATCGCTGCTGCAGCGCGCCCAGTCCTTGGCGGAACCCAGTGTACTCAGCGCGTTCCCACTCCTAGACGACTATTGAGCGAGCGCGTCAGCGGTCTGTGGGCACCGGCATAGGGAAGGGGGTGACGGTGCTGCCGTCGGACGATGTGATCTTTGCCACGCCCTCTTTTTCTACTTCGTCGATGCGCACGATGGCGTGCATGGGAATAAATGAGCGCTGCACGCCTTCGAACTCGTTACGCAATTTCTCTTCGCTCGGGTCTATGACGACCTGAGATTTGTTGCCAAAGGTGTAGTCCTCAATCTCGACGAAGCCGTATAGCTCGCTTTGATAAATGTTGCGTGCGTAGACCTCGTAGATCTGACCCTGGTTTTGGAAGAACACGCGATAAACTTGCTGGTTGTCGTCTTTGCTGGCCATGGAGCATCGTATCCGTCTGCGATGCACGATAGTTGGGGATAAGACTGGCAATTTCAAGACGACGCCTGATTCGTCGCGCTGAGCACAACGCGGCTTCTAGGTATTTACCGGCAATAACGTATACTTGCGCCCCTTTTTTACGTAGCGCGTTAGTGTCGCATGACGAAAAAACTCTTTGTCAAAACCCATGGCTGTCAGATGAACGAGTATGACTCGGCGCGCATGCTCGACGTGCTGAAAGATGCGCAGGGCTATGAACTGGCGGCGACGGAAGAAGAAGCCGACGTGCTGCTCCTCAATACCTGCTCGATTCGCGAAAAAGCCCAAGAAAAAGTGTTTCACCAGTTGGGCCGATGGCAGAAGCTGAAACAGTCCCGCCCGGATCTGGTGATCGGTGTCGGTGGCTGTGTCGCCAGCCAAGAGGGCGACGCCATTATGAAGCGCGCCCCAGTAGTGGACATGGTCTTCGGGCCGCAAACCATCCACCGCCTGCCGGAGATGGTGACCACCCGGCAGCAACAGTTGCTGCCCGTCGTCGACATCACCTTTCCCGAAGTGGAGAAATTTGATCGACTGCCGCAGCCGAGCGTCGACGGCCCCGCAGCCTTCGTCTCCATCATGGAGGGCTGCAGCAAGTACTGCAGTTTTTGCGTCGTGCCCTACACCCGCGGCGAGGAGGTTAGCCGCTCCGTGGCGTCGGTCATGCAAGAGGTTGAAAGCCTGGCGTCCCGGGGCGTTCGCGAGATTCACCTGCTGGGTCAAAACGTCAATTCCTACCTCGGTGACATTGACGGCGATCAGGCAGATTTAGCCGAGCTGATTTACTACGTAGCCGACGTGCCCGGCGTAGAGCGGATTCGTTTTACCACCTCCCATCCCATGGATTTCTCCGACAATCTGGTGCAGGCCTATGCGGATATCCCGGCCTTGGTAGACCACCTGCACTTGCCGGTGCAGTCTGGCTCAGATCGAATTTTGGAAGCCATGAAGCGCGGCCATACCGCCGATGATTATCGTCAGCGCATCAAAAAGCTGCGAGCGGTGCGTCCCAACATCAGCCTGTCGTCGGATTTTATCGTGGGTTTTCCCGGCGAAACCCAACAGGAGTTCGACGAGACCATGGCGCTCATTGACGAGATCGGTTTCGATACTTCGTTTAGCTTTATTTACAGCGCGCGACCCGGTACCCCTGCGGCGGGTCTGGTTGATGAGGTGCCTGAGGCAACCAAGAAGACTTGGCTGCAAACCCTACAAGCACGCATTCGTGCCCAAGCCGACGTCATTTCCCACGGCATGGTTGGCACGAGTCAACGCGTGTTGGTAATGAGCGAGGCCCGTAAGGGCGACGGCCAGTTGGCGGCGCGGACAGAAAACAACCGTGTGGTGAACTTCGATGGCCCGCAAACGCTGATTGGTGGCTTTGCTGACGTGCAGATCACCGAAGCCCTTCCCAATTCGCTGCGTGGGCGGTTACTCGCGTAGTCACAAAATCGACGCATTCAGGCGTTATCTAAGTAGATAACTTCTAGTAGTCTTGAACTCAGACAACTTCATTGGTGACCTTTGCAAAACACTTCAGACGCCACGACAACCTTGGCAAAGAAAATTTCTCTCGAACCAAACGATTCCAGACGACTGGCCGCCCTGGTCGGGCCCGTGGATCAAAACATCAAGCACTTGGAAAGACGACTCGGCGTTAGCATTCGCAGCCGCGGTAATGAGTTTCACCTGAGCGGCATACCCAACGCTGTGCAGGCAGCCGAAGCGTTACTGCATCAGCTGTATCGTGAGACTGTCGACAAAGACGCGATTGAGCCGGATTTTGTGCATCTGTTTTTGCAGCAAGCAGGGCTGGATGATCTGGTCGCCCAGGCCGAGTCCGCTGATGAACAGGGTCAGCCGATGGTCATGATGAGCGATGCCGACCGCAGTGCGGAAGCAAGTTCGGATGCCTCCACGGATGCATCGGCAAGCGGTGGTGAGTTAGTCATTCGCACCCCGAAGAAGTCCATCAAGCCACGCGGCGGCAACCAGCTCAGTTACTGCCGAGCCATCCGCAAGAACGATATTAACTTTGGCATCGGCCCCGCCGGTACGGGCAAAACGTATTTGGCCGTAGCCTGCGCGGTGGAGGCGCTGGAGTCTCAGCAAGTGTCGCGCATTTTACTGGTGCGGCCAGCGGTAGAGGCCGGCGAGAAACTCGGCTTTCTGCCGGGCGATCTGGCACAAAAAATCGACCCGTACCTGCGCCCGCTGTATGACGCCCTCTACGAAATGTTGGGCGTTGAGCGGGTCAACAAGTACATAGAGCGCAACATCATCGAAGTTGCGCCACTGGCCTACATGCGCGGCCGCACCTTGAACAACGCCTTCATTATTTTGGACGAATCGCAAAATACGACGGTGGCGCAAATGAAAATGTTCTTAACCCGCATCGGGTTTGGTTCCACCGCCGTGGTGACCGGCGACATTACCCAAATCGACCTGCCGCGCGGCGAGTACTCGGGCCTCATCAATGTGCGCGATGTGCTGGCCCGCATCGCAGGTATCGAGTTCACCCACTTTGGTTCCAAGGATGTGGTGCGCCATCCACTGGTGCAAAAGATCGTCGATGCTTACGAATCGTTTCAAGGCGATAACCAGACCCAACGCGGCGATGATCGGCGAGGCAGCGGCAGAGGCCAGTGAACAATACCCTGAGCCCTGCAGCGACGAGGCTGCAGATTCAAGTAGCCGATGACTGCGATGACGCGCCGAGTTCTGAAGATTTGCAGGAAGCGTTGCAGGCCAGTGGCGTGGCGCTCGCGCAAGTGCTGCCATCGAACTTAGGTGCGGCATTGTCGAAAGAGCTCTGTGTGCGGCTATGTGATGAAGGCGAATCGAAGCAGCTAAATCACGACTATCGGGGCCGAGAAAAATCCACCAACGTGCTGAGCTTTGGCGGCATGGCCGATGAGCAAACGCTGGCGCCCTTGCCCAGTGACGCGCGCAACCAAGATCTGCCCGAACTACCGCTGGGCGATCTCGCCATTTGCTGGCCCGTCGTGCAGGCCGAGGCGCAGGAACAGGGCAAACCGGTAGAGCACCATCTGCAACACCTGTTTATGCACGGCGTACTGCATCTGCTTGGCTTTGATCATGAAACACCTGAAGAAGCCGAAGCGATGGAACGTATCGAGTGTGAGGCGCTAGCGCTGCTGAGCATTCCCAACCCCTATCTGAGTGTGGCCGCAAATGCGTGATTTGGCGGCTTGCAATTCGTTATCGGCATGCCTACAACGGGCAGTAATAAAGGAGCCAATGGTTGGCAATGAAAGCCTATGAGTGATCAACACGATCTTGCTCGTGAGGGTTCTGATAAACCCCATCGCAAAACGATGCGTGAATGGATTGGCGATCTGTTTTCTGGTGAGCCCGACAACGTCCCAGAGCTACTGGAAATGCTGCAGGATGCAGCCGAGCGGCAGCTGATCGAGGTCGATGCACTGAACATGATTTTTGGTGCGCTACACGTCAGTGACATGCACGCACGCGACATCATGATTCCGCGTTCTGCCTTGGTCGTGGTGCAAGAAGATCAGCAGCCTGCTGAATTTTTGCCCACGGTGATTGAATCTCGGCACTCCCGCTTTCCCGTGACTGGCGACGACCTTGATGACATCAAGGGCGTCCTCCACGCCAACGATCTGCTGCCCTGGGTACTGC
>ERZ802822.266-NODE-266-length-37850-cov-8.449845_pt1 | contig 37850 bp, 28 predicted proteins | sample MGYA00345649_ERZ802822 | MGnify/ENA primary metagenome ERZ802822 (study PRJEB30503, sample SAMEA104212359) | marine metagenome | biome: Westerlies Biome; feature: [SRF] surface water layer (ENVO:00010504) within the epipelagic zone...; material: water...
AGAGTCTAGCAATAAAATATTTTGTTGATCAAATTTCTTAGAAGATTTGAGTGTAGGCTTATAGTGAACTATAGCTCCATTTTCATCTAGTGCGCTTATATAATCAAAAGAATTTCTAAAAAAGTTAATACCTTCCTTTCTTAGATTATATAATTCATCAATAAATGAATATTCATTTGAATATAATTTCACTAAGTTTTAGATACGATAATAGAACTAAAACATGAAAATTCATATTTCAATTTCGAGGCATTTTCAAAAGCTGCTAATTCACAAGACTTCGCGGAACTCAGTTAATACAAGAAATAAAATTCCAGATGACATTCAAAATTTTTATATCTCTCATGAAGGATTTATAGGTGTTTTTGATGAGGAACTTAAAGAGGATAATTATGACGATGTTGAAGAAAATAAAATAGTCAGAGAAGCAAATGAGGGTTGGCTTGGTATTACTGATAAATACTGGGTGACTGCAGTCGTGCCAAAGCAAGGAGAAAGTTTTAAATCCACATTTTTATACAGAGAGTCTTTTAAAGCTAACTATATTTTGAATAATCCAACAACGATAGGTCCATCTTCAAAAAACTCAAATGATGTAAGACTGTTTGTTGCAGCAAAAGAAGTTGATGCTATTGACTCATATGCTGCTAATGAAAATATAGAAAAATTTGATCTAGTAATTGACTGGGGATGGTTTTATTTCTTTACTAAACCTTTGTTTTTTGTAATTGATTATTTATTTAAATTTTCAGGAAATTTCGGAATTGCTATTGTTTTAATTACTTTAGCTATTAGAGCTTTATTTTTTCCCCTTGCAAATTTTTCATTCAGGTCAATGGCAAAAATGAAGGCTGTTACACCTGAAATGCAGAGATTGAAAGAGCTTCATAAAGACGACAAAGTAAAATTACAACAAGAGATGATGGCTTTGTACAGAAAAGAGAAGATTAATCCCGCTTCAGGTTGTTTGCCAGTTTTAATCCAAATCCCCTTCTTTTTTGCTATTTATAAAATGTTGTTTATTTCTTTGGAAATGAGACATCAGCCTTTTTTTGGTTGGATTAAGGATTTATCAGCAGCAGATCCAACATCCATTTTTAATCTGTTTGGTTTAATTCCTTGGGATCCACCAAGCTTTATGATCATTGGTATTTGGCCAATTTTAATGGGGGCATCAATGTGGGTGCAACAAAAATTAAATCCAGCACCAGCAGATCCTATTCAAGCAAAAATTTTTGCTTTTTTCCCTCTTTTCCTAACAATAATTTTAGCTTCATTTCCTTCAGGGTTGGTAGTTTATTGGACTGTAAATAATATTCTTACAATTGCTCAGCAATGGGTAATAAATAAAAATACCAAAGTGAAGACAAATTAAATGTCTAATAATGTTACTTTAGATGAAATAAAAAAGTTTTGGCCTGAAAAAGCTCCAAATATTAATATAGTTCAAAAATATGTTTCTAAATATGAAAAAGAAAGAATTGTAATTAAGTATGGGGGAAATGTTCTTATAGATAGAAACGTCTTTAATAATTTTATTTCTGATATTAATGTTCTCAATAAACTAGGTTTATCAATAATAGTGGTACATGGAGGTGGGCCAAGAATTCAAAGAGAACTTGATAAAAAAAAAATTGTTTCAAAGTTTATCAATGGTCTAAGAGTCACAAATAAAGATATAATAGATACCGTTGAAAAAGTTTTAGTAGATTTTAATATAGATATAGTTAGGTCTCTTAAAAATTTAGGTTGCGAGGCAATCTCTTTTCATACAAAAAGTGAAAATATTATAGAAGTTGAACCTGAAAAAAAAGAGTTGGGTTTTGTAGGAATACCAAAAAAAATTAATATCGATTTAATTGAAAACATATTAAGTGAAAATAAAATTCCAATTATTTCCCCTCTTGGGTTAGATAAAAATAAACAAACTTTCAATATAAATGGTGATACCGCAGCAAGCGCAATAGCAAAAAAGATAAAGTCTAGAAGGCTAATATTAATGACAAATGTAGAGGGTGTTTATGATGACAGAAAAAATTTAATCTCTGAAATTAAACCTGAAGATTTAGAAAATTTAATAAAATGGAAGATTGTTGAAGGTGGAATGATCCCTAAAATCGCAAATTGTGTTGATGCAGTTGAAAATGGTGTCAGAGGTGTAGTGATCTTAGATGGAAGAAAACCACATTCAATACTTCACGAGATCTTTTCAGATACTGGTTCAGGCACACTAATTAGGGAATGAAAGATTTACACAATATAAAATATTGGTTATTTGACTTAGATAATACTTTATACGACGGAGCTACTAAGGTTTTCGACCAAGTAGATAAAAAAATGTCAAAGTTTATATCTGATAAGCTAAAAGTTGATCTTGTGGAAGCCCGAAAAATACAAAAAAGTTACTTTCAAGAGTATAATACAACTTTAAACGGAATGATTAAAAATCATAAGATAGATGCGGAAGAATTTCTAGAATTTGTTCATGATGTAGACCTCAGTTTTCTCAATAAAGATGAAATATTAGAAAATGAGATTAAAAAATTAAATGGTAAAAAAATTATTTTTACTAATGGGTCAAGAGCACATGCATTAAATGTGACTAAAAGGATTGGGATTGATCAACTTTTTGACGGTATTTTTGATATTAAAGATTGTGAATTTATTCCCAAGCCATCTAAAGAGCCTTACAAAAAATTGGTAGAAAATTACAAAATTGAGCCACAATATTGTATATTCTTCGAAGATATAGCAAGAAATTTAAAACCAGCATTTGAAATGGGAATGAAAACTGTTTGGATAAAAAATGATGAACCATGGGCGGCAAAATTTTCAGATTCTGATTTTATAAATTACAAAACTGATAAACTTTCAAATTTTTTAAAGGAGATAAATGAAAATTGTAGAACTTGAAGAAATAATAAATAATGCGTTTGAAGACTTGCAAAATATTTCTGAGAAATCTGATGCAAATATTTTAAACGCAATAAGAGAGACTATTGAATTAACTGATAAAGGTGAAGTAAGAGTTGCGATTAAAGAAAATGGTAAATGGTCTGTAAATCAATGGATTAAAAAAGCAATTTTGTTAAGTTTTAGAATTAACAAAATGACGATGTCTAAAGGACCGTACACGACTTGGTACGACAAAGTTCCGGGTAAATCTGTGTCTTGGAGTGAAGATGATTGGAAAAAAGCTGGCTATAGACATGTTCCTAATGGAGTTGTTAGAAAAGGTTCATATATCGCTAAAGGTGCTGTATTAATGCCATGCTTTATAAATCTTGGAGCGTACGTGGATGAAGGTACAATGATAGATACTTGGGCTTCTGTAGGTTCATGTGCTCAGGTTGGAAAAAACTGTCATATATCAGGCGGGGCTGGAATAGGTGGAGTGCTTGAACCATTGCAAGCAGGTCCTGTAATCATTGAAGATAATTGCTTTATAGGTGCTAGATCTGAAATAGCAGAGGGAGTTTTAGTTGAAGAAGGAGCAGTAATTTCAATGGGGGTTTATATCGGAGCATCTACAAAAATCGTTGATCGCTCTTCGGGAAAAGTTACTTACGGAAAAGTTCCAGCTTTTTCTGTAGTGGTTCCAGGAAGTTTACCAAATAAATCAAATCCTGATGGTCCATCTTTATATTGTGCAGTTATTGTAAAAAAAGTTGACTCAAAAACTAGAAGTAAAACTTCAATTAATGACTTACTAAGAGAATAATGGCGAGAATTACAGAATTAAATTTAGCTAAAGAGCTTATAAAATTTCCTAGCATTACTCCTAAAGATGCTGGAGCAATTAGTTTTTTGAGCAGGAAATTAAAATCGCTCGGATTTAATTGTAAGATTTTAGAATTTAAAGATAAAAAGAGTAAACCAATAAAAAACTTATACGCAAGATTAGGAAAAAAAAGTCCTAACTTATGTTATGCGGGTCATACAGATGTTGTTCCCCCAGGAAATATAAAGGACTGGACTGTAAACCCTTTTAAACCAACAATTAGAAAAAATCATTTAATAGGCAGGGGAGCTAATGACATGAAGAGTTCAATAGCTTGTTTTGTGTCTGCGGTGGACAAATTTTTAATAACAAATAAAAAATTTAATGGCTCTATAAGTTTTCTTATTATATCGGTTGATTCGGTGATTGCTATAAGTGTGGGCGTTGATGGAGTCATTTACTTTGAGTTATTTGGTGAAGAAGAGTCAGACAATGAAGTAGACTTCTCAATAATGAAGCCTCTGCCACAGGTGTATATGGATAGTAATGAGCTATTTGAAACTATATTTCAACAGGCAACTATCAACGGCGAGGACATCGTGAACATGATATTGCCAGAAATTCCATCAGGATCTAATTTAACTATGGATATGGAGGTTAGAATAATGCATGATTATTGGGGCTTACCAGTAGATTTAGCACCAGAATTAATTCCAGTTACTTGGCATATGAATATGTATGCTACTGCTATGGATTCAATGGGTTACGTTGTCATGGAAGATTCGTTATCAATGTTTATGGATGCAGGAACAGGAGAATTACTATATGCTAGTAAAGAACTGACGAATATAGAGGAAGAATATAATCTGCCATTAGTTACTACCTTACATCAAAACTACCCTAATCCCTTTAACCCAACGACCAGCATAAGTTTCGAGCTTAATAAAGCTCAGGATGTCAGTTTGGTTGTATATAACCTGCTGGGACAGAAGGTGTTGACCTTGGTGAATGACCGATTGGAGTCTGGTCAACATAGAATAAATCTTAACGCCTCCAATTTAGCTTCTGGCATTTATATGTATAGGTTGACCACAAATAGTCAGAGTTTGACTAAGAAAATGACCTTAATTAAGTAAAAATCTAAGTGGAGTAGACAGGCGAGCTTTCCATGATCGCTCACTGTGCTCTGCCCCTTCAAATTTTCGAGACAACCAATTTCGGTCATCATACCCTAGTTTATTCATGAGTTCATCTACCTTTAACTGGTAAGGTTCATAGAGAGAGTCGAGTCCCACTGTACCGTAGTCGTAATACAATTTGTGCGTTCCGGGCTTGGGTAGGCGCTCTTCTAAATACCTGAGATAAAGTCCAGGAAAAGTATTGGCAGTCGATTCAAAGGTGCCAATCCAATGGGTAGATAGACAAGCAGCACCCCCAAAGACCTCAGGATATTCGGTAAGTGCATACAAGGAAATAAGTCCTCCCATACTTGAACCACCGATAAAGGTATGTTCTGGAGTAGTTGCCGTAGCGTAGCGTTCATCAACGAAGGGCTTGAGTTCATCAACCAGAAAGGAAAGGTAGCGGTCTGAGTATATAGGAGAGGAGAATAAGCTGTTTTGTCCTCGTTTAGCATGGGCGATGAGGGAGTCTTGGCGTGCTTTTGTTTGGTTCTCAAAAGGTTTTTGCGGGAAATATTCGGAATACCGGTTCTGGGTGTTTGATATACCCACAACGATGGTTGGGGGGACTTCACCGTTGTGAATTAAGTGGGACAGGGTTTCATCAATCCCCCATTCCTGACCGTTCCAAGTAGTGGTAGAATCGAATAGCATTTGCCCGTCATGCATGTATAATACCTGGTAGGGGGCTTGAGAAGGATAGTTTTCTGGGAGCCATATGGCTACGTCTCGAGAGGGGACATGGGTTGATATAAACCCCGGGTAATAGTCAATATGACCAGAACTTACCGTTGGAGAGTTGTGCAGGGGTTTATTTTGGCAAGCTACAAAGAAATTAAAATAGCCACTGACCAACACAAGACTCAGCAGCAGCTTTAGGCTATGGATAGGTAATCTTATAGGGAGATGGTTCATACAGGTAGGTTTAGGAGTTATGATGCACAAAACCTACTACTACAAAACGAAACTTGCTAAAAAAATGGGTACTTTTCTGTATGAAAAAAATCGAACTTATTTACATGATTCTAGGGGTCCTAGTTATTGGAGTTTTCTCAGCCTCGGTGCATTCCCAACAAATCGATCTGTTAAGTTTTAATCGATTCACCATACCTGTAAGCTTTAATGGAGTAGAACAACTTAGTTCGAAAACGGTTTTTTATTCGGACTTTACCAGTCATGACCAACCAAAACGGGTGTTTTTTCAGCAAGCTTTACAGCGAAATGTGGGAGAATGGGGACCTGTTTCGCTTAGTGTTCAACTGCTTTATCGGCGGTACAATTCGTTGCCGGTTGGTTCTAAAAATGAGTACCGACCGGTTCAAGTCATTGGTTATGCGCATAATAATGCCATGCAGTTTCGACAGAGGTTACGTTTTGAACAAAGGTTTAAAAAAGAATACAGTAACCGGTGGTGGTATTCTTTTGACTTTAATCTGTTTCCCAATCATTCGAAGTTCGCCTCACGAAAGATAAACAACGATTTTCTTTTCGATTTTAATACGACCAAAAAGAGCTACGAAAACCGATTAAACATTGCGGTGACAAACCAGGTACTAGGGACTCCTATAAAGGTCGGTATGCAATACCGGACGCGTAAATTATTTACTGGAGAGCCCGTAAAGCATCTGCTTGTGCTGCGTACCGATTGGGTGTTTTGAGATTAAGTTAGAATGTGTCTACGTATCTAATTATCCTTTTCCGTCTCCTCATCTTCTAAGTCAGACGCTTCAAAAGTAAAAGTGCCAGAACCTATGGGGCTAATGGCTTCATCCCAAGTTGGCATCCAAGTCATGGTGGTGTGTGATTTACCATCCTCATCAAAATCATTCATAATTACATTGAGCCTGAAGGTGCCATCGCCGTCGGTTAATCTTTTCATAATGGCTTTGACTGGGATCAAAAACTCAGCGGAATACCCCTTCTCCGTTCGCTTAAGAGCACCATTTAAATGTTTGCCAATTAGGTCTTGGTAGGCTAATTCTGTCACCTTGTCCTTATTTGGTGTTATAAGTAATGGGAACCACTGATCAAAGACTTTCTCTTGATCCATATTATTTTGGGAGCTTTCGCTCAGAGGGTATGCATCAATGATAACACCCACTGCATCTTGACTAAGATGTCCAGCGCTGGTTGGAGTGAATAAATCGGAATCGGTAACATCGACCGCAACAACTAATTTCCCCCCTCTCATGGTTGCATCGAATCGGAATCCATCGCTTGAGTTGCTTTCTAAGCCTGTTTTAACATCAAGAACATGTTCGGAAGAATAACGCAGCTCACCCCACTCTTTTAGGTCTCCATCTACTTTTGAGATTCTGGGTTTTTTGCTGAGCGAGTAAAATTGTTGAGGTCTTAAGGTGAGAGTCTGGGAAGTTTCCAATTGGGTATAGCCTTCAAAGCTATATGTATAGTCTCCCGTTACTTCTATTTGTTGGTAGGAATTCGCTTCAAATTCAACTAATTCCACCGAATTTGGACCAATTTCAATAAGCATATCGTCACGAATAACACGTTCATCACTTGATATGTTTAATCGCGTATTCATGGGCGAGTTACTGTAATTTTGAATGCGAGCGGTGTAGGTATGGGGCTGTGATTCATTAAACTTGGGCTGAATAGTCATGGCAATGTCCGAGGAGACTTGATTTACCATTGAAGCGAGCTCTTTCGTGCGAATATTATCATCATGAATACCGTCGAGCATTAAATTTGCCAATACTGGGCCATTATCTGTCATGGTTACCCAAACTAGGTGATCAAATTCCCCGAACAAAGGGCCTCTCAAATTAGATCCTCCACCGGTTGTAGCTAGGATGTAGTAGTTTGCTTTATTCCGCTTTTCTTTAACATAACTATGATAGTGCCCAACAAAAACCGTGTGATTTCGGCCTTCTAAAAGGCCTTCTACATCCCACCAACGACGAGGATTGTCATATTCCCACATGGGCTGATGAGCAAAAACCATGGTCCAGCGAACATTAGGATGGTCTTCGAGCACCTTTTTAATATATTCGTATTGCTCGTCCTCAATGCCACCACCACCAGAGCCTTTTATAGCCTCTTCTGAATTAAGGGCTAAAAACAACACATCCTTATAAACAAAGTGATAATAGGTTCGGCCAAACCGTTCCTCCCAAATATCTTCCATGACCTTATTGGTAATATCATGATTCCCAGGTAAGTAAAAGAATGGAGCTTCTAACTCAGAAATAAACCCCTCGAATTCATCCCACTCCCGGTTCACTTGATCCACATCTTCGGTATATCCTTCAATTAAATCACCTACACTCATGACAAACTCAGGTTTTAGCAAATTCAGCTTCTCTATACCAACAGAAAATACTCCTGGTCTATGCCCACCCGTTCGGTCGGTAACGATGGCAAACTGAAAATTTTGTGGATCATTGTAAAAATTTAGATGACTCCATGGATTCACTGAATTGGCCGCTTTTTCGATACGTAGATACTGTTCAACAGTATCTACTTCGGCCGTAGTAAAGAAGGGGTGAGCACTCACATTGGAGCTAAATACGAAAAATACATTTAAAAAAAATAGCGTGATGAATGATTGAATCCTATGCATAATAGATTGCTTGTGATGTTGTGATTATTACTATTAATCTATAGGTTATTTCTTAACCATTGAGTAAACAAATTATTAATGATTCTGTCTTCCTTTCGAAGTGTCACACAAATTCAGCGCCTGTTTTTAGCCTTTCTGTTGTTCCTGTCGGCCTGCAACAATCCCACCTCGTCTCAATCTAATGGAGAAGGTGATTTCCCTAATGCTACCCAAGTTACTCTAGAAATGGGTACGGGCATAAACCTTGGCAATGTCTTCGATCTTGGGGCTCACCGGTTCGATTTCTTTGAGCTCGCCGCTATTATAGCTACCTACGAGCAAGCGGGAATGAAACATATTCGAATTCCCACCACATGGATGGATCCTGTAAATGGAAGTGCCTTAACCGATGATAATGGGAAAGTAAATTTCGAGCATCCTAGGTTTGCGGTACTCAAGCAAGTCATTGATTTTGCGGTTGAACGTGAGCTTTATGTGGTATTGAATGCACATCACGAGCGCAGTTTTAAAGCCAATTACGATGGGAGTACCTACTACAACGATAAACTTCAGACCTTGTGGACCGACATTGCTGAGTACTTTAAAGAGTACAATCATTACCTCGTTTTTGAAATACTAAACGAACCCGAAGGAGCTTTTGGGCATTGGGGCACCGAGGTTTCTCCCGTTAGTGATCAAGCATTGTTATTTACGCGGGAAGTTATGCGCTTAGGTGTGGAAGCCATACGGGCTACGGGTGGGAATAATCTGCAGCGCACGGTCATGATCGCCACTAACGCCTATGGGAATCACAATCAAATATTTTCGGTGTATCCAACACCTACTCAACTTCCTGGAAAGGGTCAGGACAACTACCTAGCTATTCAAGTGCATTCCTACGATCCCTGGGAATTTTGTGGGGAAACCGGAGATAATAGCGCTTATCCAGGTGACCAACTAACGGCTAATAGTATGCGAGCCGTTGCAGCACACGGCCGCGAATTAGGGGTTCCTATTAATTATGGAGAGTTTGGAGTGGGTAGAGATGGTAACCAGCCCCAACGAAACACCGACTTAGTTCGAAACTACTACCGTACCGTGGTTCAAACTGCCTTAGAGGAAGGTATGTCCAGCTCGGTGTGGGAAGATCGAGGTTGGTTCGGGCTCATCGAAGGTTCCGTTGAAAGTGGTTTCTCATTCAAATACAACATTGTGCCTTATATGTTGTCAGAAGAGTAATAGCACTGCTTGCCGTTTAGTTTTTTCGCCAGTAGCTCATGTGTAACAATGGTTACATAAGGTAAGTGGAGTATTTACTACAATGAAAAGATTTGCAAATAAGAGGTTAAATAACCATTGCGTAAAAACATGCATTAAGGCTTTATAAGGCTAGTAATTAGGTTGCTATTGACGGCAGTGAAATAAATAGCCAACAATCCGACTATGAACTACGTCTGCAAATGAGTGAGTCTGATGAATCGCTATACTCCATAACCCTTGAAGTTGATGCGAATACAGAGGTTCAACCTATTGGTTTAGCCAGCGATTGGCAGGTACTTACGCATGTGGATGGAGTTACGAAGCGTATTTCAATGTTTGGTCTAACTCCGGTAATCAATCCAACAATGCGGGTATCGAATATACAAACCACTGCATTTGAGGCGCGTGCTCAGTTTAATGAATCTAATTGGGTTACTATACAGGAGACCATTGAACAAGATGTCTTAGAACCGCAGGAATATCTACTCTCACAAAACTATCCAAATCCTTTTAATCCAGTAACTCAGATACAATATAACCTGCCCGAGCAAACTCATGTTCGGCTAGAGGTGTTCAATAGTCTAGGGCAAAAGGTGATGGAATTAGTCAATATACAGCAACTTGCAGGATCTCATACAGCAAGCTTCGATGCCACAGAGTTGTCCTCAGGGGTTTACCTCTATAAAATTACTACGCCTTCTTTTTCCCAGACCAAAAAGATGCTTTTAGTTAAGTAGAGTATTAAGACCCATTCTATTGATTTAAGTTTCGCACCAACACGTTGTTAGTTGACAAAGTCACCTTTATTAGTTACTTAGTATGCAATCAAGTAATTGATAAAGGTGATTTTTTTTGTCAATTAATTGTTTAAACATGTTTTTGTGTATTTGTAAACTTATGATGATGAACCCTCCCACGACAAAGATTTTTTCATATGTCAACATTGAATAAACTAAGAAGCTGCTTACTATTATTGGTCCTAGCTACCCCAGTTTTAAGTGCACAGGACCAAGGGCAGCAAACATACACCTTGCAAAATATTCAAGGGCGTCATACACAAACCCTCGATGGATTATGGTCTATAATCGTCGATCCTCTTGAGAATGGCTATTACAATTACCGATGGCAGCCACGGGAGGATGGGTATTTTATGGATAGACAGATGCAGGATCCTTCTGAGCTCATTGAATATAATTTTGATACCGACGAGTTATTAATGGTTCCAGGAGATTGGAACACCCAATCTGAAAAACTGTATTACTATGAGGGAACAGTATGGTATAAGACTAATTTTGATGCAGACTTTAATGACGATCAAGAACTTTATCTGCATTTTGGTGCGATCAACTATGAGGCAAAAGTGTATTTAAATGGTGAAAAAGTGGGAGAGCATATAGGCGGATACACGTCATTTTCGTTAAATGTTACGGGTAAAATAAAACCTCAGGAAAATTTATTGGTTATAAAAGTGGACAATAAACGTAAGCGAGAAGCCATCCCCACAATCAATACTGATTGGTGGAATTATGGGGGTATTACCCGATCTGTGAAATTAATCTATACGCCAAAAAAACACATTTATGATTATTTCATACAATTAAATCCCAATAACAAAAAGGAAATTATCGGCTGGGCAAAAGTGCAATCAGCTAGTCTAGGTGAAGTAGTGACTCTATCCATACCAGAACTTGGATCTACCTTACAATCCAAAGTTAGTGAACAGGGAATAGCCAAGTTTAGCTTAGAAGCGAATCCTGTACTATGGTCCCCGAGGTCGCCGAAATTGTATGAAGTAGTGCTTACGTATAAAGAAGATGAGTTGATTGATGAAATCGGTTTTCGAACGATTTCAACCAAGGGTTCAAAGATTCTCCTCAACGGTGATCCGGTATTCTTGAAAGGAATCAGTATTCATGAGGAGGCACCTTTCAAAACCGGTAGAGTAACAACAGTAGAAGAAGTACGAATACTCCTTGGTTGGGCGAAGGAATTAGGGGCTAACTTTGTTCGCCTAGCCCACTACCCTCATAATGAGGAAATGGTTCGGGAAGCCGAGCGAATGGGGCTTATGGTTTGGTCTGAGATACCGGTGTATTGGACGGTACTATTTGATAATGAGGCAACCTACCAGAATGCAGAACAGCAGTTGGAAGAGATGATTGCTCGGGATAAAAATAGAGCAGGGGTAGTGATGTGGTCTGTTGCCAATGAAACACCCCTTGGGGATGCGAGATTAGAATTTTTAACTAGGTTAGTTGACCGGACTAAATCATTAGATCATACCCGATTGATTACCGCGGCACTAGAAATACATTCACGAAAAAAGGGAGAAAATTATATTGATGATCCACTTGGTCGTTATGTTGATGTCATTGGCATAAATAGTTACTGTGGCTGGTATGGTGGAACCCCAGACTCTTGTAAGGATATTACTTGGAAATCAGCTTATGATAAGCCAATGATCGTTAGTGAGTTTGGAGGAGGAGCTCTTCAAGGGTTACATGGAAAAGAAAACGAGCGATGGACGGAGGAATATCAAGCTTCGGTATACCGAAATAATATCGAAATGTTAAAAAACATCGACTTTTTAGCGGGAACATCGCCGTGGATTCTGATGGATTTTAGATCGCATCGCCGTCACCTCAAGCGTATCCAAGCCGATTTTAACCGAAAAGGATTAATTTCTGAGCAAGGTGTAAAAAAACAGGCGTTTCACATTTTGCAGGACTATTATTCCTCCATAGAATTTTAATTCTTCCGAAAAGTTAATGGTGTTGAAGTATTTAGTATTAATCAAATTATTCTTTCTGGGTACATGTGTAGATGTTCAAAACACCTTACCATTGCCCCCAGCTAATGCGGATTCGGTTATAGTAGACATCTCTGGGAATACCCTAAGACCTTCGAATCTAAGCACTCCTTATGTGGTAATATTAGGCATTGCGCAGGACGCTGGGTTCCCTCAAATCGGCTGTGAAAAAGACCAATGTAAACAGTATTGGCAAGGTGAGGTCGGTCCTAGGCGTGTAAGTTCAATTGCTTTAGTCGACCCATCCAGTCAGTCAACATGGATATTTGATGCTACCCCAGATTTTAAATATCAACTTCAAGCTCTTAAACAGCAGGTTCCAACGTATTCGTTAGATGGAATTTTTATAACCCATGCTCACATCGGTCATTACACCGGGCTCATGCAATTAGGCCATGAAGCCATGGGGGCCAAAGAGGTTGCTGTATATGCCATGCCTATATTGTCCAATTATTTAAAAAGCAATGGACCATGGAGCCAACTTGTTAATTACAGAAATATAATGCTTAACAGTTTACAGGCAGATCGGCCAACATTCTTAACAAATGAGCTGAGTGTAACACCTTTCCTTGTTCCTCATCGCGATGAGTATTCCGAAACAGTTGGTTATAAGATACAGCATGGTGAAACCTCTTTACTCTATATTCCGGATATTAATAAGTGGGAAGTATGGGAGCGATCGATTGAGGAGGAGATTTTGAAAGTGGATTATGCTTTGCTAGATGGTACATTCTACGATTCCAACGAGCTTCCTGGGCGTGATATGTCAGAAATCCCTCACCCATTTATCCAAGAAAGTATCCATCGCTTTAGGAAACTTTCCTCAGTTGAGAAGCAAAAGATTATATTTACCCACTTTAACCATACAAATCCGCTTATATTAGACAGCCCTGAGCGTGATTATGTTAAATCTTTAGGTTACCGAGTCGCAGAGGAAGGATCGGTAATTATCTTATAATTGTTTTGCTGGGGCAACAGGTTCAAACCTTGGTGAATGATAATCAAAATGCAGGTCGATACACCCTACGTTGGGATGCCGCTGGCTTTAGTAGCGGTACCTATCTACTACGCATAGATGTGTTAGGGGACGATAATCAGCAATACTCTCAGATACGAAAAATGCTACTTATTAAGTAAGGGCTAAAGTATCTTAAAGGGAGTATTTATGCATTCAACCAGAAAAAATAACGCACCTTGGAAAAGCTGCTCGGCCTACTTTTAGTAGGGCTTTGGGCAGCGATGGGACCGTATCGACAGGTACAGGCGCAGACCATTAATGTGAGCCTCGCCGATACCGCAGCCTTAGCAGGCGAGGAGATATTGGTTCCGCTACTTATTTCGCCCCTTAGCGAATCCGACAATGTACTTTCGGGTACCTTCGTATTCAATTCCATTAGGGCTTCAAGGTCGGTGGGATTGATCACCGAATCTCCGTTAGCATAAATAGAACTGCGTAGGTTTTCGGCCATCCAACGTTGCCCATTTTCCAGATTTATCGTTTTCTAGGTATAATGGTCGAATGTAATAGTTGAATCTGGGTTTGTTGGCGATGGTTGCATCCATAGCGTCGAAAAGTAAATCAGAATTGTGGGTAGGAAATGGATATTGAATGCGACCATAATGATTGATTAGGAGATGTTTTATTTAATGGGGATCACATGAAATTACTGTATAGTGAATGGTGTAACAGTGAACTTTTGTTTTCATTGATAAACATAAATATTGTTGCCAAATAGTTCAGTTTTTTAACCCGAGAAAAAAATGATCCAGAATACCGCACTAAGGTAGGTCCAAAAGCCACTAAATAAGATGTGAATAGTGGTTTCGAATTTTTTTCCTTTCCAGAGGTCGGGGGAGAAACCGAAGAATTGGATGAGTAGGCGTAGCGTCCAGAAGATCGCCAGGCCAAGGCTAAGGGTTCGGCCGAGTGGGGTGGCGATGAGTTCTTGGGCAGAGCTGAGGCAAAGTAGGCCAATGAGGAGAACGACAATGGCTATGAAAAAGGTGTGTACCTGCATGAGTTGCCGGTTGACTAGGCTTAGGCGCTCTAGTTCGGTTTTCCAGTTGAAATACCAAGGAAAGATGATGTGCAATAAGCCAAGAATGATCAGAGCAATCCCAATGATGCGTAAGTGAATATCCATTAGTTACAAGGTAATGATTGGATAAAAATTAAACCAAATATCTGAAGATAACCTCCGATTTAACGGATATTTTTTAAGCATCCTTAGGCGTAATTATCTGTTGAACGAGCCCCAATAATTCCGAACCTACTGCGTCTGCTGTAGGATACAAAGGATTTAGAGGCATTTGTTTCCTAAAGATATATCCGGTGCGGAAGCCAGCTTGTTTTGCACCTAAAATATCCCAGTCATGAGAGGCGATCATAGCAATTTGTTCTGGGGTGCATCCCTCCTTATTCGCGGCATGCTGGTAAATCTCGGGGAAAGGCTTAGCTCGTTGGACGGCATCTACTGAGTAAATATTATAGAAATAGTCAGTTAAACCGGCATTTTGGAGTTGTTCATGCATCATTTCTTGGGTGGAATTGGATACCGCCACGCATCGAAGTCCTTTCGTTTTCACCCACTCCAAGGCTGGAATCACATCATCATGGGGTGGAAGTTCACGAAATTGGCTGAGAATACGGTCTTTGGTAGTCGCTGATGCTAGCTTTCGGTTTTCCATGAATACCTGATCTAGAGCTTCCTCTGCAAGGGTATCAAATCCCTTGTATTCACCAACAATTCCTAGAGTGTTAGACATAAAAAGCATTTTGGTAAACCATTGAGGGAGTGCCCCTGGATGGTCAAAACTATCTTCAAAGATTGTTTGAAGAGTTTGTATATCTAGTAGTGTTTCGTTTAAGTCAAAGAAAAGTGTGTTAATCATGTTCTTCAGAAAAAGATCCGTTATTGTGTAATTGATGGGGTACGGAATTATGCCATCTGTGTAGAACGGAATCAAGTTCTAACGAGGCTATCTTGTTTTTTCTCCTTCTGTAATATCGGTAAATTTACTTAAAAGTGTAAAATAAATAATTACTTATCGATAAATTAATTCTGAATCCTGCTCAATTGTTTTTGTTTCTACTTAACAACTAAGCTCATACAGTGAGAGTAAAAACTAAAAATAATTTAATAAGTAGCTATGCCATGTTTTGGCCTACCCACTCTGTATACTTAATAGTTGTTTTTTTAATAATCACTGTTAATTTTACTCAAGTTTATACCTTTGTAAGTTTAAGGTATTATGTGTTTATGGTGGCAAATGTATAGGTCTATACAATTAGATGTACAGGGTGTAAAAAAATAATTCGGGTGTAGATTTATCTTTTAGGGTCAATAGAAATAATGTAAATATGAATTATGCCTGCGATTAAAAGCATTAAACGCCTAGGGGTAATTGTGTTTCTGCTTAAGAGGAACCATTATCCTTCCTTGGAGGTGTTATTAGACGCCTTGGAAAACCGTGACCTTGGATCAAGTGAGCGTTCGCTTAGGCGATTATTTCAAGAGTTACGTGACGAGTTTGGCATCTTTGTACGATACCATGCTGCTCATAAAGGGTATTTTATCGATTGGCAAGAATCTTCCGATATATTTTCTCTTGAAGACTTGTTGGAATTAGGGCAAATAAACCAGCTTATGATCGAATATTTACGCAATACGGCGGTTCATGATGACTATATATATCTGGAGTCTCGCACAGATTTAGAGGGTATTGATTACTTGGTTCCTCTAATGAAAGCCATAAAAGATCGTAAGGTGGTAGAGTTTACCCATCATAAATATAAAACCGAGCAGCGTTCCCAACAGTTAGTACAACCTTATTTTTTGAAGGAATTTGAACGCCGTTGGTATTTAGTGGGCATTCGAATGAGGGATGGTAAGCGTCGTGTCTATGGATTGGACCGTATTCATGATCTTCGGGTGAGCAGCGAGAGTTTCCGCAAGCAACCCCATTTCCATATAGAAGATTATTCCAAAATGGTAGGAGTTCATGTTACTGATACCACAATTCATAGAGTCCAACTTCGGTTTTCTAGGCTTTTAGGACATTATATACGGAGTTTACCTATTCATGCCTCTCAAACGTTGCTTCAGGAAGATGATATTCATATGACCTTTGAATTGGAATGCGCTCTTAGTTATGAGCTCTTTAATTTGATCATGAAATACGGGGCAGAGGTGCAGGTGCTAAGTCCGCAGTCACTGGTAGATTGGGTGCGTGAGGAACATGAAAAATCGGTACGCCTCTATGACAATGATTGACATAGTATCCTTTCGGGTTATCGTATCAAAAAACACCTAAGGACAAGAGGGTAGCAAGGTGTGTATCGTGCTGTTGCGCGTGTACCCTTGCCCCATTTTTTCATAAATAACTGACCTATTGATAGCGCCTTGACTCGGTGTTATCATTATTCTTTTGGCATACGAAATTGTATAACCAGTGAGGAAGCAATAGTAAGGATGCCTATGGTGAGTATAGCCACAACTAAGCCGAAAAAATCGGCTAAAATACCTGATAGAATTGCACCAAAGACATAGCCCAGATCACGCCAAAGGCGAAATGTTCCAATGCTTTCGCCTCGTTCAAGAGGAGAGGTGGCGCTTGCTATGGTGGTGAGAAAGGTGGGGTAGACCAGCGCAGTACCCGCGCCAAGTAAGCCAGCCAAAACCGCGAGTTGGATAAACCCAAGGGCGAATGGGATCAATAAGATCGCCAACCCTTGCACAAACATACCCCAGAAGAGCATCTTTTTTTTGGAATAATGATCGGCCATTTTTCCGGTAAAGAGTTGTCCAAATCCCCAAACACTTGGGTATATGGCCGCTAACAATCCGATGGTTTGGGTGGGGTAGTTAAGCCCTAGAAGTAGCATGGGGAAGAGCCCCCAAATCATCCCGTCATTTAGATTATTTACAAGGCCAGCTTGGGTTACAGAGCTCAGGGTTTTATGGCGGAAGGAGGTTTGTATGAACACATTATCTAGGGGCTGGTTGCGGTCGGTTTTTTGTTCTTGCTGTACAAATTGGCTGGTGTCTTTAACCCAAATCGCCGTCGTCAATAACCCTGCCAGCACCAGGACAATCCCCAAATAAAAAGGGTATGGAGTAACACCGAACTCACTGGCAATGAATCCGGTCAAAAACGCCATTAATCCGACGGAAAAATACCCGGCAAATTCATTGAGCCCCATGGCTAGGCCTCGATCTTTCTGGCCCACAAGGTCTATTTTCATAATAATGGTCGCACTCCAAGTGAGTCCTTGGCTTAAACCCAGGAGTATGTTGCTGAATATAACCCAGTTCCATGAGGGAGCGTAGATAAGAAGTGAGGGGATGGGTAGCGCAATGACCCAGCCTATGAGTAAAAGTCGTCTTCGTCCCCATTGATTAATGAGCCGGCCCGTGAAGTAATTTGCCATAGCTTTACTAAAGCCAAAGGCGGTTATGAAACTGAGTATGGCGGTGGCGGATTGTACACCAAATTCCTGTTCTGCAAATTCGGGGAAGATACTCCGCTCGAGTCCAACCATTCCACCAACAAAAGCGTTGACGAGAACCAACAGCGTAAATTGTTGCCAATTTTGAAGGAGTCCAAGTTCGGGTGAGGATTTGCTAGACATAATAGCTTACTCATGTAGGTCAAACAAAGTTAGGAAACTTGAGCTCATCCTTCATTTCGGTGTGGAAAATAGCCGTGGTGGAACTAGCATTTGGCGGTATGAGCCAGCTCCAATCTCCTGTTACCTGCCTTCCTGCTTGGCTTTCCTGACCCATGAATTTCATGAATTGCTCCACCGCACTGTGGCGATCCACAATGGTGGCATGGGCTGCTTCAAATGAAAAATAGACAGCTTCACTTAGCACGGTAAGTGCTTTTTCTTTCCAAAACGGACTAGTCAAATCCAAGCCTAATTGTTCTGCAATGGTGGGAAGGATGTTGTAACGCTGCTCATCACCAAAGTTACGCGTAGCAATCTCATCGAGCATGTACCATCCGTTAAACGGCGCGGCTGGGTACACTATACCTCCAATATTCAGGCTCATGAAGGAGATGATGGGAAGCTTGTACCATTTCAAGCCTAAGGTTGCAAACCATGGATACTCGGGATGATGTATGTCCACTTCGGACACGTGATTGCGTGGTATTTCAAACCATTGTTCAGGCCCATCGTTGATCGAATAAACTACGGGAAGCAGATCAAAATGAGAACCTTCACCTTTCCATCCGAGTGATTCGCAGTGCTTAGTAAACGCTATGTTCTTGGGATCCCCAATAATTTTACTACCCTTTTCGTACCCTGCATACATTAATAGGGTATAATTTTTAATACGAAATTCGCTGCCTTGATTTGATTTTAGTGGAGCGAAGACGGTTATGGTACTTCTAATTTTTGTGCGAGTTTCTGCGGTCTGTACATGCTGGATGAGTGCTTCTTTGAAATCCGATTCGCTTGAAACACTACGTTTATCTAAGGTTTTTAAGGTTTTCCAGAATAGTCGGCCAACACAGCGGTTGGAATTTCGCCATGCTAATTTACCTCCATAATCAAGCTCTTCATAGGAGTGGGTGTAGCTACCTGTTTCTTGGATCTGATGTTCTATTTCGGTCCAACGAAGCTCAAACCCTGATTGCTCGGTTTCTTGGTAGTATTGTTGAATGAATGCCTTTGCCTCGGAATGTAACTGTTCTATTATTTTCATTGGCTTTGTACATGCCCTCTCACATAATGGGTACGACACCACTTTGGATGCGCTAACTAATGTTGATAAATAGTGTAGTCAAGATACGAAAGATACGTTCTAAAGTTTCAAATAGAAGGTAGAGGCTTTGTTAGAGAGATTTATTTCCCTACTAAGATAAGTTCTTGTTGGGGACTGATTAAATATTCAGCCCCTGTTTCGGTTATTACGGCCATTTCTTCTACGCTAATAGTTTTTGTCCCACCTTGCTCAAGTGTCCAAGCATGGAAGCCATCAAAAGCAAACACCATTCCTGTTTTTAGACGAAGTTGGGCAGCGGGCCGTTGACCAGGAGTATGTGAGCCACCTAGGTTAGGCCCAGCGTCATGGGCTACATACCCTACCGGATGTCCAGTACTCCACATGACATACTCACTTTTGTTTTTTTGCATGAGAGCTCGTTGGGCTGCATCTACATCTTCACCACGTACACCAGGCTTCATTGCTTGGAATGCGGCAAAACCACCATCACGTGCGGACTCCCAATAGCGTTGAATAGAATCTGGAGCTTGGTTTTGATCTGGACCAAGCACATAAGCAAATCGTTGGATATCGCTTACCCATCGATCATAGAGTTTAATTCCAAAGTCGGTTTGAATGACATCCCCAGGCATAATTACTTTGTCGGTGGCGTGAGAATGACCACGATCCGGTCCTGAGTTTACATTTGGATTTTGCGAAGGACTCCATGCCTCCCCAACTCCATAGGCTTCCATCTTGGCGTCTAAAAAAGCGGCCACTTCAGCATCTGTAGTTTCTCCAGGCACGATGGTCGCATAGGCCTCTATTTGCCAAGCTGCTGTTAGCTCAGCTGCTTTACGCATAATCTCAACTTCTTGGGGTAGTTTTATGCTTAGCCATTCGTAAATAAGGTCTTCAGAGGATACCAATGCCGCCCGACTCTCTGGATCCAAGGCCATAGTCAAAGCTTGATACTGAGAGTGTGATAAACCATCTGCTAGTTTATTTTGGCTGGAGGTATTTAGGGCAATTCTACTAAGTGATAAATTTCCAATAAATTTAGCAGCATCTTCTATGGCTGAAGCCCCACGATCAACGGGAATGACTCGATCATGTATGTCAAGCTCGTCTAAGGCTGTAGCTTCACCTACAGGTGAAAAGACGACGGAATGGAAGTCCTCTGAATCCGAGTAAAACAAAAAGACAGCGGTACCTCCCGCGTTTTCACCGCCGATGTGATCAGCCATGGGATCATTATCATTTTCACGGCAAATAACTAACCATGCATCTAAGTCAGTTGCCTCCATAGCCGCTGGTAGTAATTGTGTAATACGCTGTTTACGTATTTCAGGCCATGGATTATCGCCCCAATCAATTGTCGTCGTCTCACTGAGTGATTCTTGGTTTTGAGGTAAACATGCTAAAATGGGTATAATCAGGAATAAAATGGCAAAGCGCATAAGGCAACTTTTTAATGTTAATTATGAGGTTCAAATTCAAATGTAATTGAAGGACTCAATAAACCCTTACTATAAACAAACCTGCATAATACGGTACATGTGAAGTATACTAATTACGGTAATTCATCTTTTTTTGCAAGTAAGGTAATTTGTTAAAAGCTCATAAAGGTCTTTTTATTAACCATCGATATGGTTTTCTTTTGGCTCAACCATGTAACTTTAAAGTATGAATTCATGAAACATGTATCTGCATTCATTTCTTCATTGATGTTAATCCTTGGCTCGACCTTATCGGTTCAGGCTCAAGGTCAACTCACTTTTGAAGAGGTGATGAAGTTTGAAGATATAACCCAGTCCTCCATTTCTAATCAAGGAAATTGGCTTATATATACAGTTGCACCAGATCGGGGAGATGCTCGCGTGGTAGTTCAATCAGTCTCAGGGACCCAGAAATATGAGCTAAAGTTAGCGTATTCTCCAACAATGACTTCCGATGAGGCGTGGGTTGCTGCACGTACGCAGGCCGCAATAGCCCATCGACTAAAGGATCAGCGAAATGCTCCAAAGAATGGAATGGCGCTTTTGTCCTTAGAGGATGGATCGGTAGAGCGAATCGATAGTGTAGCTCGTTTTGAATTTTCGAATAATGGGCAATGGTTGGTCTATCAGAAACTACAATCCAATGAGGTAGAGGAGTTGAAGTCAAAGAATAAGCGTTTGGGTTCACCGCTTCGACTCCGAAATGTAGCCACTCAACAAGAAATGTCCTTCGATTTTGTGAGTGAATTTGCCTTCGATTCGCTGTCTGCTTATTTGGCCTTTGCAGTGGTAGATACCTCGGATGCCAAGAATGGCTTGTTTGTGATTGATTTGGATAGTCAAGAGCAATTGCCGATTGAGCGAACTACATTCGCCTTGTTTTCTAATCTAACATGGGCCCCTAAAACCTCAAATTTGGCCTATACTACGGCGAGCTATAATCAAGAATATCTACGCTCTGACGCTTATTTAAAACTGTGGGATTCGAAAAGGAATTCGGTGAGCACTTTGGTAGCTCCGGATGAGGTGGATCAAGAATATGCGCTTCGATCCCGCAATCAGTTGGTGTTTACGCACGATGGTAATCGCTTATTTTTTGGACTTCGTGATCGGGCTATGGTGGACCTGGAAATGCCCGATATGATGGCGGAGGAATTCGGTGAGAATACCGAACCAGTTGAAGGTGCGGAGTCTGTTGAAGATCCCGAAAACAATGAGCAGTTATACGATATAGATGCGATAATCTCTGGTAGAGGCTTGGATATTTGGCATGGAGAAGATCCCCTCATTAAAACTCAGGAAATTATAACCTGGAATCGCAGAAAAAATCATTTATACACGTCAGTGGTACACCTAGGTCGCAAGGCCAATTGGGTACAGCTAGCTGATAAAACCATGCCCGAAGTACGCATTGCCCATAATTCTAAGCGAGTGTTGGGCTATAACAATGAACCCTATCAGAAGGAGATTACCTGGGATGGAAGTTATAGCGATTGGTATCTGGTTGATGTGAACTCAGGAGACCGAACGAGCTTGCTCACCCGTTATGGTTCGTGGCCGGAACTTTCTCCGTCGGGTCAACAGGTTGTTTGGTACGCAGATAAGCACTGGCACTTACATACGGTGGCAACGAACAAAACTCAGAATCTTACCGAAGCTTTGGATGTGCCTTTTTACAACGAAGATCATGACTACCCTTCCGAGGTTCCTGGTTATGGAGTAGCAGGGTGGACGAAAGGCGACGAACATGTGTTGATATACGATAAGTTTGATATTTGGAGCTTTACAACCCATGAAGGCCGTTCTATCAATATAACAGGGGGCCTGGGCCGGGCCGAGCACCGTATTTTCCGAGTAATAGATCCCGATCGGTCTGGAAATCCTGTAGGTAAAAATGGTGAGTTACTTCTTTCTTCGTATCACGATTTGCGTAAGAATTTCGGTTTTTATTCGACAGGTTTGGAAGATACTAAAGTGACTCCACTGCTCGAGGACGACAAGAAATTTACCTTTGTGGTTAAGGCTTCTGAGTCGGACGCCATTTTGTATAAGCGCGAGGCCTATGATGAGTTCCCCAATCTTTGGGTGGCAACGGATACATCTTTTAAAGCCGTTAAGCAGCATACCAGTCTCCATATGGATTTGAAAGAGCGATGGAATTGGGGTACGGCTGAATTGGTCGATTGGCTAAGCACGGATGGGACTTTTATGCAAGGTGTGGTCATAAAGCCCGATAACTACGATCCGGAGAAAACCTACCCGATCATGACCTACTACTACCGATTTTTTACCGACCGGCTGCACGATTTTAATGAGCCCAAGACCAATCATCGCCCCGTATTTGCACAGTACGTAAGCGACGACTATGTAGTCTTTTTACCTGATGTACGTTTTGAAATTGGTCGACCAGGTTTTGCAGCGACTAAGAGTGTTGTCCCAGGAATACAAAAATTAGTGGAGTTGGGTATTGCCGACCCCGATAAGTTAGGGCTTCACGGACATTCCTGGAGTGGTTATCAGACGGCGTTTATTGTCACCCAAACCGACATTTTTGATGCAGCCGTATCGGGTGCTCCGGTAAGTAATATGACGAGTGCCTATGGTGGAATTCGCTGGGCTTCTGGAATGGCACGTAGTTTTCAGTATGAGAAAACGCAGTCGCGAATTGGAAAGACTTTAATGGAAGCACCATTGGTCTATCTCGAAAATTCACCGGTATTTTATGCTGATAAAATAACTACCCCCATGCTTATTCAACATGGGGACGATGACGGGGCGGTGCCTTGGTATCAGAGCATTGAAATGTATATTGCTATGCGGCGCTATAACAAAGATGTGATTTTCTTGCAATACCATGGCGAGCCGCATCATCTTCAGCGTTTCGAAAATAAACTGGATTACGCTATACGCATGAAAGAATACTTCGACTATTACCTAAAAGGTGAGGGCGAACCTGAGTGGATCATTAGCGGTGAAGCATACCAAGGAAGGTAGGAGACGCGAACCCTGCTATAATTGAATCACTAGCATGAGGATCAGTAAAATGTTGGGTATCGTAGCTTTGTCAGTACCGGGTTGGTAGAAGCACTAGTGATAATGAATAAGTTGTCATATTCATCATCGTTAATCTTTGCTACTTCATAACCGAGAATTAAGCTTGTTAGGGTAGGGGTTGTATTACTATGTCCAGAAACCAGTACTACCCCCGTTGTTTCTTTTAACATTTCCGCAAATCCTGTTAAATCTCTTGGATCATAGGGGTTCACTGGTAATTCCAATGAGTCCGCTAAGGGTTGGACGGTTTGCATGGTACGCTTATATGAAGTAGAATAAATTGCCGTTATTTCTAGGTCTTTTAGCATATGGAATAGGGTATTGGACCGTTCGAAACCTATTGGTGATAGATCAGGGTCACGACTGGAATCCATTTTTTCGGCATGGCGAAACAGTATGATGGTAGATTCTTGATTTTGCACCGCTACTTGCGTTTGCGCAAACACTGATGTAGTGTAAATGAAAGTGAGAAGAAATAGAAAGGGTAGGGATGCTTTGTGGAGCATGGTAGTAATATTAAATGGTAAGTGGATTAACCAATGGGTAACTCGTGTAGATCAGGTTTATTTTGCGGCAATAACTTTAATCTCAATCTTGGCATCTAATGGGATTCGAGCTGCTTCCAGTACCATTCTGGCTGGGAAATCTTGGGTGAAATAATCGATATAAATGTTGTTGAATTCCGAGTAATTGTCCAAATCGTCCAGAAAAACATCCACGCTAACCACATCTTCTAGTCCATATTCTTCAGCTGATAAAATTGCTTCGATATTATATATCGCTTGACGGACTTGTGATTCTAGGTCATCACCGGCCATTTCACCTGTTTGTGGATCTAGGCCTAATTGCCCAGATACGTAAATTGTATTACCCACTCGCACCCCTTGTGAATAGACTCCAACAGCAGCAGGTGCTTGATCGGTAACAATTATCGTTTTAGTAGTATTTGAATTGGATTGGGGGGCGCTAGGTGAGCAGGCTGTTATAAGAAATAATGCCAGAGATAAAGAAATTAAATTATGCATCAAAAACCTCCTCCTTCATAGCGTCGGTAAATCTTGCTATTTCTTCGGTGGTAGTGTACACGTTGGGAGTAACACGTATACCGTTGAATTGATGATGTTTTATGGGTGTGACTATTATGTTATGTTTTTTCCAAAGAGAACTACTTAGCTCCGATGGGTCCTTTCCTTTCACCTCAACCGTTGCTATTCCACAGGCAAATGATGGATTGCGTGACGTATGTAAGGTGACTTTTGGATCATCTATTAGTTCGTCGATCCATAAATCATTTAAATATTTTAGTCGGGCTTCTTTCCTCTCACTACCTATTCCCTCATGAAAAGTGACTGCTTCTCCAATGGCAAGGTAATTTGCAGCAGGATGTGTTCCTATTTCTTCGAATTTTCGGATATCGTCAACCTGGTTTTCATGAGCTGCCATTAGAGGCCATAAATCGCCTATTTTATCTTTTTTCACATACAATAGCCCAGTACCATGGGGTGCAAAAAGCCATTTATGCAGACTGGTGGTGTAATAATCGCAATCTAGGTCTTTCTGAGTGAATTGAAAGTGAGCAAAGGCATGAGCTCCATCAACTAGAACAGGAATTCCTTTTTTTCGTGCCATTGCAACTACTTTCTTAACCGGAAGTATTTGCCCGGTAAGATTTACAATGTGGCACATGAGTATCATTTTGGTTTTTGGGCCAATGTTGCGTTCAAAGAGATCTACAATTTCATTTTCATCCTCAGCAGGTACCGGAAGGTCAAATTGTTTGAGTATAATCCCTTCTCTGCGCTCTCTTTGTTTGAAGGTGTTAATCATTCGTGGGTAATCATGCGTTGTGGTCAGGACCTGGTCACCTGGTTGTAGATCCATACCTAATTGGCATATTTGTAAACTTTCTGATGCATTTCTAGTAAGGGCGATTTCTTCGGAATCTACGCCAAACATACGGGCTAGCTGCTGCCGAACTCCCTCTCGTCGGGGTTCTAAAATTCGCCACATATTGTATACAGGAGCTTGGTTGGAGAAATCCAGATGCTTTTTCATAGCCTCTTGGACAAAATCGGGAGATGGACTAACACCTCCATTATTCAAATTAATTAAACTTCGATCCACGGTGAAAGCTTGTTGAACGCGGTACCAAAAGGATTCATTGGTCGCCAACTCTGTGGGAGAACCGTTGAATTTACCTAGCTCGTCTACTACATGTTTTGAGTTTTGTAGATTAAAAAAAGTACCCAGCGTTAAAGCTGCAGCTCCGCCACCTATTTTATTTAGAAACTCTTTACGTGAAGTCATACTCAAGGGATTAGTTTGTTTAACTATTTACCAATCAAAATGAACATATGCAAGAGTTACTCTGCCGATGAAGGATGAAAAAGACTGCATGTTTTCTACAGTAAATTCAAATTTGGTCGCATCTGATGTAATGAGTAGATTTTACTATGATCAATAGACTATTTTTAAGCAATTAGTTAAATGTATGAAGAAATATATGAGATTATATCCTGCTGTAGGATTAATGTGTATCATTTGGGTTTTTAGTTCACCAATCTCAGCCCAAGATCTGACCGGTGAAGACAAATACACTTATTTGAAGCAATTAGACCATTTTTTATCTATCCCAAATAATGGGTTATATAATGAGCATATTGAACCCAATATCGAGTGGCTTATTGAAGCGTTTAGCCAACTTGACTTCGATGCAAAACGATTGGAAACAAATGGGCAGCCATTATTTCTCGCACAAAAAATACGCAGAGAAGATCTACCCACTGTTCTTTTTTATATGCACTTAGATGGGCAATCTGTTGACTCAACAGTATGGAATCAACCAAATCCATATGAACCTGTTTATAAAAGTAGGACAGAAATGGGGGATTGGCAGATCATGAGCGAAGAGGTGCCTGAGCCTCCTTATGACCAAGAGTGGCGTATTTTTGCACGTTCCGCGTCTGATGATAAGGGTCCAATTATTATGTTACTTGCTGCTCTCCAAGAACTTCAAAAAGAGAAAAAAGAACTGGCTTACAACGTTAAGATAATTTTGGATTCTGAGGAAGAGCGAGGCTCGCCTCACCTATTATCTTCGGTGCAACGATACTCGGATTTGCTTTCCTCCGATTATTTGGTGGTCTCAGACGGCCCTATGCACGATTCCGGGCTACCTACACTCACTTATGGAGTGCGGGGGATTACCCGAATGACTCTTGAAATATATGGTCCTTCTAAGCCTCAACATAGTGGTCATTTTGGGAATTATGCTCCTAATCCAGTTTTCAGAGCAGCACATTTATTAGCTTCGATGAAGGACGAGCAAGGACGCGTGGTCATTCCTGGATACTATGATGGTGTTAGTTTTGATTCATTGGCTCTTCAAGTCATGGCAGCCGTTCCTGACAATGAGGAAGCCATACAAAAACGGGCTGGATTTAAGGAACCTGAAAAAGTTGGTATTAACTATCAGGAAGCTATGCAGTTTCCATCATTGAACGTACGCGGTATTCGTTCGGCATGGGTGGGAAATGAAGCTAGAACAATAGTTCCTGATAAAGTTATTGTTGAAATAGATATTAGAACCGTACCAAATACCGATGGAAACCGACTAGCAGGATTGGTAAAAGAGCATATAAAAAAACAAGGATATACCATTTTAGATGCCGTGCCAACTCAAGAGGAAATGCTTAGTATAGAAAAGCCCATTTTTGTTGAACATACTGTATCTATGTATCCGTTTCGAACACCTTTAGACTCAGAATTAGGAGCTTGGTTAAAGGATGCTCTGGAGCAAGCACATGGTAAGGAGGTAGTTCAAATACGGATCTTAGGTGGAAGTTTACCTCTCTCCTTCTTCCTGAATGAACTTGATATACCAGCTGTACTCGCACCATTAGTCAATGCAGATAATAATCAGCATAGCCCAAATGAGAACCTTAGACTAGGTAATTTTTTTGACGGCATTCACTCCTTTCGGTCTATTTTAATTAATCCAATTCCGCAATAAAATGATGAATAAGATGATTTCAAATACCATATTCTCTTTCTTACTAGCCATTTTTTTTTGGGATGGGTGGCCTGTTCAACGCCCCCAACTCTGCAGGAAAAGTCCGAACAAGCAGATATTTTAGTTACGACAACCCTTGATGAAAATGAACTCCCAGGGATTTCTGTTACTATTTTAAAAGGAGGTGAACAAGTCTATTCCAAAGGCTTTGGCTTTGCTGACTTAGAGGCTGAAATAATGATAGATCCATCCACTACTCGGTTTCGAGTTGGAAGCGTCTCTAAAACATTTGCAGCTTCTGCGCTCATGACCTTGGTAGAAGACAACAAGGTGCACTTAGATAGTAGTGTATATAGTTATGTGCCCAATTTCCCTAAAAAAGAATGGATTATTACACCCAGACAAGTAGCCGGTCACCTCTCTGGTATTCGTCATTATAGAGGCGATGAAATGAATATAAATCATTTTTATCCCTCAGTAAATGAGGCTCTTTCTATCTTTGAGAAGGATACACTTCTTCATGAACCCGGTTCGAAATACCTTTACTCCACACATGCTTGGACCCTTCTTAGTGCGGTGATTGAACAAGCAGCAGGGACTCCCTATTTAGATTACATGCAGCAGTACGTATTTGATCCACTGAGTATGACCAGTACCCACCCCGAATTAATTGACTTGGAAGAGGTTGAAAAAGTAAGCTATTATTTGCGTAATCCTGCCGGTGGACTAACCCCTGCTCCTGAGGTAGATAACAGTTGGAAATGGGCTGGAGGCGGCTTTATATCAACTACCGAGGATGTGGCTCGTTTTTTATGGCAACATGCTGAAGCATCGTATTTAACTGCTGAATCCCTCTCAGTACTAACAACTCCACAACAAACAACTAGTGGTGAATCCACCAACTATGGATTGGGTTGGTCTAACCGCAAAGATGCTCAAGGTAATCGATTAATAGGGCATACAGGTGGCTCGGTGGGTGGTACCACTTTTGCTTTTATGCAACCCAATAGCAGGGTTGTAGTGGTTATGACAACGAATGTATCAAGTGCTAGTTTTGGAAACTTAGCCAATGACCTCTTTGCCTTGTACCGGTAAAAACTATTTTAGCCTTAGTAATCGATGGTTTCAGTATTAAAGGGATATAACTGATCAATGGGGCCGAATTCGTATTCTAACGCATTAATTCGAATAGTACCAAACCAATCTCCGGGAGCATCCACTACTTGGATGGTTTTGGCGTAGCCTGTTTCATCGAAGCCGCGGCGAAAGTGTACTCTCGATTTAACTACAAATACGTCAAAATCGTCAGGATTTATAGGGCCAAACCGTAATGATTCTGGCCGGATAATTTGTTCATAAGTTGGGGTAATAATGAGCACATTATCGTTTCCAAAACCAATTGCGGCTACATGGTCATAACCCCATTGCGGACCAAAAAATAGTACCTCACCATCGATTTGAACCGCTGGCCCGGCTTGTTCACCTGTAATACCGCCCACTTTACTGCTAAAAAGGTCCCCTGGCTGGGCATTTTGTTCTTTGAGAGCTTCTAAGGCAAATTCGTCCCGAAGAGCCGCGTACAAGACCTTTCCTACCTCTTTATCGATTAATTCACTTAGTATCCATGTGGCATCTCCGGGCCGGTCTGAATAATCGCCCAGTGCAACCGGGGTTTGTTGATTGGCAATAGCTTTTTTAGTGATTTGAACGGCTTCTTTGGGCATTGGAAATTGTTGATCTACGTATTCTTCCCGCACACGCCAAATATATTCGGCCATATCGTCGGCAATCGAGTCGGCTAGTGCTTGGTCATCATTGGTAATCACATGTACGGTCGTACCAATGTCGGGTACATCGGACCAAGGAAATCCGTAAAAAACACTCACATAAACGTCTTTATTTCTAGCTTCCCAGCGTCTGGCACGCTCCATAATGTCCATTGCTGGGGATGCTCCAGTCCATTGTAAAACAGTGGCGGTTATAACTGGCGGTTTTCTACTGGCAGATGTAGGAGCATACATCCCTTTTGAAGCCTTATACAAAAACTCAGCCGAACGCTCGCCCTGTAAAAATGCGTCATAATGAGGAAAGCGTTTGGTTACAAATGCCGCATCGGCCCAATCTAAAAACTCTTCGTCTTCGTTTCCATGAAGATCAAAAGAAGCGGCAATCGGAACCTCAGGCCCAACAAGTGCACGAATGCGTTTTGCTATTTCGGCTTCGGGCTTTGGAATATCGCGAACCGCCATAGCACCGTGAAGCGCTAGATAAACCCCATCTACTGGGAGCTTAGATTCTAAGTCACTTAAAATGATATCCATAAAATATTCGAAGCTTTCAAGAGTATTCCAACTTCGAGAAGATCCGCCAAATACAAAATCTGGAGAATTAATCCCTACCACTTCAACATTTCCTAAAACATTTGCTTTATGGACAAAACCTCCTACATATCCGCCAAGATTTGTACGGCCTTTTCCAATGAGTTCGTCGCCAGGTAAATAAGGCCCGTTGGTAGTCCAGTCTTCAATGCCTGCGTCTCCACCTGGACAAAATGTACAAGTCTCTTGTTGATATTTAATGACTGCAAATTTCTTTGGTTGGCTTTGTTGGGAGCATGTGTTAATACCTAGGAAGGTTAGCATGAAACCGGTTATGATTATTATAAAATAATTCATATGTGTATGTAGTAATAATATAAAGTGGCATTATACAGAATTTGCATAATGAGTTTTCAAAGAGTATGACTAGAATTTTGAGCCTCTAAGCCAAGTATCGGATCGGGCCCAACTAAGGTTGAAAGCTTCTTGGACTTGATTGTCTTGTTTGCCCTGTCCCTCTAAGGCTCGTAGCAAGCCATAATAAGACCAACCATTATTTGGATGATCTTGAAGAGCTTCTCGATATACTCGTTCAGCCTCAGGAAAATTATCCGTTGCAAAGTAAGCAGCACCTAACCAGTGCCGTGCCGCAAAGGGTAGAGGTTCCGGTTCATCGTAGGTTAGTTGATCCTCAAATGAGATAGCTATGTTGAAAGATTCAATAGACTTATCTAGATTGCCTTGAGTCCAATGTGTTTCTCCCTCAAGTATATGAGCTAAAGTACCTAGCAATAGATTAGCTGGGTGAAAGCGAAAGCGGGCTTCAGATGATTCTGATAGTTCTTTGATCTCGGTAACCATAGAGGTGGCAGTCGCTTCATCTCCAGATTTAAGTGAAGCATATCCCATTGAGAAATTCCACACCCCCAACTGTATGTCATTGGTGGGCTTTTCACGAATTTTAGCTATGTCGAGCAGGTCCTCAAAACGTCCAAACCGAATTAAGGTGAGTAGTTCAAACATTGGATTTCCAGTTAGCCTGCTATAATCCCGCCCTGCCTGAGTTGCTATTCCACTTTGGCCGTCCATGGACGCAGCAAATGCAAGCATATGCAAATTATGGCTGGGATAGATGGCAAATCCTTCACCCGTTGCAGCTTTTTGATCCGAGTGCCAAGCCATTATGTTTGCCTGAACCGATTTACCCCACATACCTACTTCACTCCATGTATGAGAAGGCATATGGTTAATGTGACTGGCGCCAGGTATAGAACTACCTATAAATTCGGAACATTCTAGTGCTTTCTCTGGTCTTGTTGTAGATTCAGTGGCATGAATGTAGAGATGACATGCCCCAGTGTGGGTAATGTCAAGAGACAATACCCGTTCAAGTTCACGATGTATACGCTGTACATCTGGATCATCGATGTCTCTATATCCTCTTCGAGGTTCAAGCAAGAATAGAGCTTCAGCGTAGAAAGTGCCGATATCTAAGTCATTAGGGTATTTTTGTGCAATTTGCTCCATAGCTTTGGCATAGGCCGTATCACGTACTGCTTGTGTTTGGGGATCATAGGTTTCATGATATCTGAATGCCATTGCAGCAATCAGATCTGCTTCTTTTTCGGTAACGAAGCCTTCTTGAGCTAATTCTTGAGCAGCCTGAATGGATGCATAGGCTCTAGGTGCTTCCGCTTCTAGCATTTTTCCATTTAAATAGGGTCCCCAGGCCCAAGCTTCCCCCCAGAAACACATACTACAGGTAGGATCTAGCTTTTGCGCTTCCTTGAATGATCGGGCAGCGTCTACTTTTGTGAAGGCATACATCATCTGAAAGCCTTGATTAAAATATTCTTGCACCCCATCAACCGATGAAGAGACAGGTCGGTCAAAATCACCAAGAGCCTTTTCAAATAGTGGAAATGGCTCAGAAAAAGAAGCAGGATAGGAGGTGGTTTGCGCAAAAAGACCCGATGATAGGATGCTTAAAAATAGTAGTATAGAAGCTGGTTTAGTCATTCAATGGTTGGGTATGTTGGTTAAAAAAGTGGGTATCTGACTAGAACTGTGAATATCAGTAGAGGCAGTATATAATTTTTTAGTAAAAATCTTATCGCAATAATAGTTTAGCTATAGTGCTTAGTTGCATATTGGTAGTACCTTCATAAATTTTACCGATTTTAGCATCGCGGTAATATTTCTCTACAGGATATTCTTTTACGTACCCATTACCTCCGAATAAATCTATGGCCATTGAACTAACCTGTTCAGCTACTTCGGATGAGTAGAATTTAGCCATAGCGGCTTCTTTAAGAAAATTTTTACCAGCCATTTTTAATCGGGCTGAATTGTATACGAGTAAGCGGGCGGTTTCAATATCGGTGGCCATGCGGGCCAACTGAAATTGTACCCCTTGATTGTCGGAGATTGCATGACCAAATTGTTTACGTTCTTTCACGTAGGCTAAGGTTGCCTCGAAGGCACCTTGTGCAAGACCAATCATTTGCGCGCCAATGCCAATTCGTCCCTCGTTTAAAGTTTCGATAGCTACTTTGTACCCTTTCCCGACTTCACCAATGATATTTTCCTTGGGTACTCGGCAATCTTCTAACAAAATTTCGCAGGTTGAACTAGCTCTAATGCCTAATTTGTCCTCTTTTTTAGCTACAGAAAATCCTTCGAAATTTCGCTCTACCACAAAGGCTGTAATACCTTTATATCCGGCTTCGGAATCTACCGTAGCAAATACAATAAAAATGTCCGCTTCGTTGGCATTGGTAATCCATAGTTTTGCCCCGTTGAGTATGTAGTGATTTCCGTCAAGTTTTGCGGTGGCTTTGAGGGCAAAGGCGTCACTACCCGAACTGGCTTCTGAAAGGCAGTATGCTCCTACTTTCTTGGTGGCTAATTGAGCTAAGTACTTATCCTTAATGTCTTCAGAACCAAAATTTAGGAAGGCATTGTTGACCAAAGTATTCTGTACATCCATAAAGACGCCCACGGATGCGTCAACCCGGGAGAGCTGCTCAATAGAGACAATAGACATCATGAAGGTTCCGCCAGCGCCGTCGTATTTTTCAGGAATTTCAACACCCATTAACCCCATTTCAAAGCATTCATCGATCACACTTTGGTCAAGTTTAGCCTGTTCATCCATTTTTTGCACAAGCGGAGCAATGGAGCTTTGGGCAAAATCAGCTGTAGCTTCTTTGAGCATCTGTTCATCTTCGGTTAGTTGAGTAAGAGGTAACATGGTTAGTTGAGAATTTATAGATTTGACTTTAATTTGTGTGTAATCAATTTACACATGTAAGCGCTTTTTTATGTAAAATATTAACTTTTTTGTCATAAAATCATTTAAAATTTGATCTAAAATTGTAGACGGTTGGAATTTAATGAGATGTAGATTCGATAATCTAATGATGTCTCTAAAAAGGCCATCAATTGATACTTATAATTATATACAGAATAGTAGGAATCTAATAGCCAGCAGCTTGCCCATCTACTCTTGACTCAGAAGCGCCATAATAAACTCCCGTATCCGGATCTTTCATAATAGCTTGGAATCTGCCGAAGAAGCCATTCCCAACGATAATTTTATGTCCCATCTCTTCTAATTTCTTTATTACTGATGGATCAATTGATGTCTCAATGCCAACAATACCAACACTTATTGGTTTAGAATTTAAATTATCTGTGGGCTGGGTTGATCCTGTATGATTCCACCTCAGAGCGTCACCGGATTCTTGAAGATTCATGCCAAAATCAATAATATTGGTAATCAATGAAACATGACCCAAAGGTTGATAGGCACCCCCCATATTACCTAGTGTCATAAATGGCTTACCATCTTTCATAATAAATCCTGGAATAATGGTATGAAAGGGTCGTTTTCCAGGTTCGTACACATTCGGATGCATTGGATCAAGTGAAAACAACTCACCTCTGTTTTGAAAGCTGAATCCTGTTCCTGGCACAACAAAACCAGTACCCATACCTCTAAAATTACTTTGGATCAATGAAACCATATTACCGTATTGATCCGCTGTAGTTAAGTAAATAGTATCGCCATCTTCAAGAACATCAACTCCTGTAGAAATGTCGAATCTTGCTGTATCCGAGATCAATGCTCTGCGAATTTCTCCATATTCCTTAGATAACAATTTATCATATGGGATATCATGAAAAGCAGGATCAGCATAGTGTTTAGCTCTATCTTCGAATACAATTTTCTTTGTTTCGATTAAAAGATGAAGGGTTTCAGCACTGGAAAAACCAAGCTCTTTTAGATTAAAACCTTCAAGTATATTTAGCATTTGAAGTACAGCTGTGCCTTGTACATTTCCACCTACTTGAAATACATCATAACCTCTGTAATTTACTGTTTGAGGTGTGACCCATTCCGATTCATGATTAACGAAATCCTCATATCGCAGATAACCTCCATTTTCTTTCATCCAAGTATCAATTTTTGTGGCTATTTCACCTTTATAGAATGCGTCTTTTCCCTCTCTAGCTAATAATCTAAATGTATTAGCTAAATCTTTGTTTTTAAATATATGTCCTTTTTTTGGCCCTTCACCATTTATAGTGAATGTTTCTAAAAAAGAACCTGGTTGGTTTTTCAACCTACGAGCACTTGACTGCCAACTATTGGATATCGCCTCACTTACTGGAAAGCCATTTTCTGCATACCATATGGGTTCTTCTAATATTTCATTAAAAGGTAGTAAGCCGAATTTTTCATGCATACTGAACCAACCATCTACAGCGCCTGGAACAGAAATAGACAATAAGTCATAGGGCGGTATTCTAGTTTCTTCTTTTGAATCTAGAATTTTAATAAGGTCGTCATAACCCAGTCCTAATGGGGATCGACCACTTGCGTTCAGGGCATACAACTTCTTTGTCTCCTCGTGCCAAACGATAGCAAATAAGTCTCCACCAATACCATTTCCAGTTGGTTCCATAAGACCTATTGCTGCATTTGCAGCAATAGCGGCATCGATTGCATTTCCCCCATTTTTTAGTATTTGTAATCCAATCTGGGTCGCTAAAGGTTGGCTTGTAGCAACCATTCCTCTTTGTGCAATTATTTCTGAGCGAGTAGAAATTGAGGGTCCAGACTCTCTATCTATCTGGGCTTTTAAATGAGTAATAGAAGTGAAATGAAATAAAAGTAAAGCGATTAAAAATGCGCTAAAGTAATTGGTATGGTGAATCATAATCTTAGAATTATCTATTCATGTTATGGCTAAAAGAGATTACTTTATTAAGCTCATTTTCTTTGTTTCGCTAAATGATGGTGTTGTCAATTTATAAAAGTAAGTCCCACTTGACATATTCGATCCATCAAATTTAATAACATATTTCCCTGCTGATTGCTGGGTAGAAACTAATTGTTCCACTCTCTGGCCAAGACTATTAAAAATTTCAAGTGTTACAAACGAATCTTTTGGTAGTATATAACTTATACTCGTAGAAGGATTGAAAGGGTTAGGGTAGTTTTGAAGTAACTCAAACCCTTTAATTGTATCATCAACATCTTCAATATTGGTTAATTGACTAATATCTATTTCATAAGCACCATTACCATGAGTTGCCAATCGTAATTTACTGTTAGATCTTGATACAATTAGATCTATAGCAAAAACTGCATCCGGTAGGTTGCCATTTATATTTTGCCAATTTTTTCCACTGTCTATAGATTGATATACTCCGATTTCATTTCCAACAAATAAATGTGAACTATTATTGGGATTGACAGTGATAGACCATGTTGGTATGTCAGGTAAATTTTTACCAATATCTTGCCATGATTCACCTCCATCTTCTGTTCTGTAGACATGGGAGGTTTCAAATCCACCAAATGTTACGTAGGCAATTAAATCGTTGTTTGGGTCTACTGCCAAATCAGTTGGGAATCTATCTGGTAAATCTTGAGTAATTTGACGCCATGTATTACCACCGTTTGCAGTTCTGTAAATATGAGGTCTCTGTAATTTTGGGCTAGAAGCAGCATACACCACATTTGGGTCTTGTTCAGACCCAGCTAGTGCTGACATTGCATTTCCATCTAGTCTATATCCATTATTAGTAGTGGTCCAATTTTGACTTAACGCATTATATTTATAAATACGCTCACCACCCATATACATAGTTTGGTTATCAGCTGGACTCAAAATGTAGGGAGTAATAAAATTTGCTTCATCTCGTGGAAATATTTCATTCCCTTGACTATCTGTTCCTCTAGGCATTGCCCAATATAGCTGCCCACCATTAAATAAATCATAACTAACAACAGCTTGGCCAAATTGCGCTGATAGATACGCAATATTGTTATCGTCTTGATTTAAAGCAGTCCAAGCTCCGTCACCTCCCCATTCTCTTCTCCAATTCAAATTTCCTTCATAAATTATACTTGAATTGTCTTGCAATCCGCCTAAAAATAAATTTTTCTTAGTGTTTGAGTTAGAAACACCATTGTAAAATTGAACTGTTTGATAACCAGAATTGCAATTTTCGATGGTTACACCACCATCAGTTGTTTTAAAAATTCCACCATCATTGATAAAATAGATAGTATCATGCATGGTTGGGTGAAATATAATGTCATGGTGATCGGCCCAGTCACTCAAATATGGAAACACATCATTTTCTCTGTCATCTGTGGTACCTGCAGTATTTGCCATATCAGCTTCTAAGAAATCTATACCACCGTTTGTTGATTTGTATAGAGAAAATGGTTGACCAGCAGCCCAAACTATATTTTCGTTACTCGGGTGAACTGCAATAGCATGTGCATACCAACCTTGAACACGTGCATAAATATCATTACTGCTAAATTCCAAGTTCCAAGTTTCGCCGAAATCCTCGGTTTTCATAACCCATGTTTTAATATCTTCGTTTTCATAATTTAGGCTACCATCTGAGTTACCTATGCTTGCATAAATAATATTTGGTTTTTCAGATGACATAGATAAGACGGCTTTTCCTTTGTATTCAAATGGACCTCCACCAACCAACAAGTTAGCTTTAGAAAATGTCTCTCCACCATCTTGTGTCCTATAAATGCCATGTCCATCCGATCCCATACCACCATGAGCCACAAATACCATATTTGTATCAAGCGGATTAATAATTATATCTGTAGCCATTGTGACCGAGTGGATATTTGACCACGAATCTCCACCATCAGTTGACTTATATAAACCATCAGTTGTAGCAGCCCAAATTGATTCTGATCTTAAAGGATTGATTTGTATTTTTTGTACAGCTTTTTTTTGATTTAGAGACCAATCTAAACTTTTAGTCCAACTCAGCCCTCCATCAGTAGATTTTAAAATCCCAATGCCATAACTACCTCTTGTTGTTCTTACGGGTCCAATACCAGGATAATTTTCAGATGATCCATACGCTTCACCTGTACCTATAAACATTGTATTTGGATTATTGGCATCAATATCAATTGCAGCAACACCTAAAACTTGATGTCCCGTAGGAACATATTCCCATGCATTTAGACCGCTGCCACCTGTGGTACTTTTCCATAAACCACCACTTGCAGAACCAACAAATAGTATATCAGGGTTTTCAGGATGAATAGCTAACGCTAGTGTTCTACCTCCTATATTTATAGGACCAATCGACACCCATTGAAAAATATTACTTTTTTTATATTTACGTATTTCTAACTCAGAAAAAGAATCGGATAAACCCTT
>ERZ802822.268-NODE-268-length-37693-cov-52.051521_pt1 | contig 37693 bp, 32 predicted proteins | sample MGYA00345649_ERZ802822 | MGnify/ENA primary metagenome ERZ802822 (study PRJEB30503, sample SAMEA104212359) | marine metagenome | biome: Westerlies Biome; feature: [SRF] surface water layer (ENVO:00010504) within the epipelagic zone...; material: water...
CTGAGCCAAGATCCAACCATAGACACGGTAGCCAAGCTGGGTGCCGTGTCTGTCGTTATGTTCGCATTTGTTTTTGTGGTGATGGTGCCGCTCTACAACGTGCTGTGTGATGTCTTGGGCATTAACGGTAAAACGTCGTCTGATGCATACACCGCGGTGTCCGCCGAGGTTGATGAATCACGCGCTATAAAAGTGCAGTTCATCGCGACGAATAACGATGGCATGCCCTGGGCCTTTGCCCCTCAAGTTACCGAAATGGTGGTTCATCCAGGCGCCGCTAATGACACGCTGTTCTTTGCGGCTAACCCAACTGCGGACGCCATGATTGCTCAGGCGATTCCAAGCGTCTCGCCATCGCGAGCCGCTGAGTATTTCCACAAAACCGAATGCTTCTGCTTTGAGCAGCAGCCCCTCGAGGGGCTTGGCGAGGCAGAGATGCCGCTGCAGTTCATTATTGATCAAGACCTGCCGTCTGATATCAAAACAATCACGTTGTCTTATACATTGTTCGATGTAACGTCGCTGATGCGCGGCAAGGTTGCTTCGAGGTAAACTGAGAGGGGCCCCAGGGGGATGGGGAATAACGGAGAAATACATGTCTAGTGCTGAAACTTCAACAGAATACGAAAAGTACTACGTGCCCGAAAGTTCAAGCCTGGCGGTTCGAGCAACGATTGGTCTCGTACTGTCTGTCTTTGGTGGCGGTCTCGTTCTCAACGAGATGACCTTTGGCGGTACACACGATACTGGCGGCGTCGCCAAATGGGTGATGTACGCCGGTCTTGCCATGTTTATTGGAACATTGACCTACTGGTTTCGAACCACCATCAAGGAAAATAAGGCCGGCATGAACAGCGGGCAGCTGAGTAACAGTTATGTGCTCGGTATGTTTTGGTTCATTTTCTCGGAGGTCATGTTTTTTGCCGCATTCTTTGGTGCCTTGCTCTACGTCCGATGGTTAGCCGGACCCTGGTTGGCGGGCGAAGGCGAGGGCGGTCGGATGAATTTTTTGTTGTGGGAGGGTTTTGAGTACACCTGGCCGCCTGTGACGACGCCTCAAGAGGTTGTTGGTGGAGCGTTGGCGCAACCGATAGCAAATAACGGTGCATTCGTATCGCAACATACGTCGATGGCGTTTGCGGACGCGCACCATTGGTACGCGTGGTTACCGTTGTGGAATACGATTATTCTTCTGACATCCAGCGTGACCTGCGAATTCGCACACCGAGGTCTGTCGCAAGGCAATATCAAGAAATTTGAGGCGTGGTTGGGTGTTACTGTTGCCTTGGCAATCGTCTTCTTGTTCCTACAGGCTGCGGAGTACTACGAAGCTTACCAATTGTTCGGGCTGACCCTTAATTCCGGTATTTATGGCTCAACATTCTTTATGCTGACCGGATTCCACGGCTTTCACGTGGCTATGGGTATGACCATGTTGCTGATTCAGCTGATACGGTCTGTTCGAAACAAGCACATGACTGCGACCGATCACTTCGGGTTTTCAGCGTCTAGCTGGTACTGGCACTTTGTTGATGTGGTGTGGGTGTTTCTCTTTATCTTTGTTTACATCATTTGATAAATGACCAAGATCTGAGTAAGGGCGGGTATTACCCGCCTTTTTTTATTCGGCGCTGGCTGATGGGGTGCGCGCGTCCCAAGGGCTTTGGTGGCCTAATTGGCCAGTTGCAACGCCGTAGGCGATAAGGGCCATTAATGTCCCAGCGATACCGACACGGACTCTCAACGAGTTTACGAGGCGCGTTTTTTTTACGTCCCCCTGGTCGATCATAAGGAAGTAGAGCCCTGCTCCCAAGGTGACGACTAACGCGATCATGAGCAAGACAATGAGACCTTTAAGCATGGAAAATCCTTACACTACAAAGATTGGCGCCTCGGGAGTGAGAGGCCTGAAAGATGTGACTAGAGGGCGGAGTGTAGCGAAACCATAATGAAGTTGCGCGTTGAACTTGATTGGCGAACCACATTAGCCACATTTTTATTGGTTCCAGGGCTCGTTAGCTTGGGGTTTTGGCAACTAGATCGCGCCGAAGAGAAGGCAGGTTTGATTGCGCGCCTCGAGGAGCGAAGAGAGTCGCCTGCCATTACACTGCAATCTGTCAGTCGCCTGCCGGTTAATGATCTCGCCGATCGACAGGTAACCATGGATGCAGTCTTCACCCCCGGTCAGTATGTACTTTTAGATAACAGGCTTCGTGCGGGACGCTTTGGCTATGAGGTCGTTGCCCTCGCGGCTGTTGGCGAGCTGACAGTGGCGTTGAACTTAGGGTGGATCGAGGGCGATCCGTCCCGTCTGCGCTTGCCAGAGGTAGATCTGCCGCGTGGGCGACACGTCATTAACGGCCGTATTTATCAACCGACCAGCGACGCATTTATGTTAGGTGAAAATCTATTCCCGCCTACACTGCCAGGTGTTGTCCAGCAGCTCTCCCTGAGTGCGTGGGACGATGGGCTGCGATCACGTTTTGCTAGGCCCGTATTTCCCCTAGAAGTGCGAATTGGGGAGTACGAACCAATCGCCCTAGCCGCAGATTGGGCAGTTGTGAATCAAACGCCTGCGAAACATCAGGGCTATGCTGTGCAATGGTTTACTATGGCGGCTGCATTGGCATTAGCGTTTGTGTTTCGCAGCACTAATATCCTAGCGTGGGCACGTTATCGGCTAGGCAAATCGTAAATTTCGACCTTAACTGAGGAAACCGTAGTGACTCAAAACACCGATCAGCGTGGCGGCCGCGCCATATTGCTGCTCATAGCTGGCTTGCCGGTAACAATGATATTAGCAGCTACCTGGCTCTGGTACTTCGTGGAGCGCGGTGATATCGATATCGTCGGCGCACTAGGTACTGCCAACAGCGGGGTGATCCTATCCGAGCCTGCGAATATAAAATCTCGAGCGTTTACAGCGACAGACGGCGCTGACACGAGCCTGGACCAGCTGGAGCCTAAATGGACCTTTATGATTGTCCAGCAGGGCGACGTATGCGATGTGCAGTGTAATGAGCTTCTGTACTTGACCCGACAGATCCGCATTGCCATCGGGCGCGACTTTAACCGAATACAGCGCGTATTGATCGTTGATACGCCGGCGGCACAGATGGTTTCCACCGAGGACAGTTCAGAGGCGTCCTCACCCCTTTTAGCTGCCTTAGATAAGGAGCACTCCGATTTACAGGTCTGGTTAGCCGACGGTCAGCCGGTCATACCCGAGCGACATGTAGATGGCTTTGCATGGTATCTCGTCGATCCCTCCGGTTGGGTCATGATGCGATATGCAGCGCAGGTGAATTACAAAGATGTGATTAGTGATCTCAAGTTTCTCCTCAAAAACGCTGGGGGCTGATGATGAGTGAATCTGTTTTGGCGCGCTGGCCTGATTTTCTCGAGCTGACTAAGCCCCGGGTCGTCGCGTTGATGTTACTAACCGCCCTCATTGGCATGTGTATGGCTGTGCCCGGTCTGGTGCCATGGGAGCCTCTGGTGTTTGGCAATATCGGGATTGGTCTTTGTGCGGGTGCGGCAGCTGCGATTAATCACGTGGTGGATGAGCGTATCGATCAGAACATGTCGCGAACGACTAACCGCCCAGTCGCTCAAGGCCGCGTCACACAAACGGAGGCGCTTGTCTTTGCCGCGTTGCTGGCGATTGGCGGTACAGCGCTGCTGGCGTTTACCGTGAACGTCTTAACAGCAATTCTCACCGTTGCGAGCTTGGTCGGATACGCATTCATCTACACCATGTTCCTGAAGCGGGCGACACCGCAAAACATTGTGATTGGTGGTCTGGCGGGCGCCGCTCCACCGCTACTCGGCTGGACTGCAGTGACGGGCGAGGTTCATGCCCATGGGTTGTTACTGGTCTTGATTATTTTTGCTTGGACGCCGCCTCATTTTTGGGCGCTGGCAATCCATCGGAAGGACGAGTACGCGGCTGTTGGCATTCCGATGTTGCCGGTCACGCACGGCAACCGGTTTACCGCCTTACATATTTTGCTCTACACCATTCTCATGTTTTTGATTACCTTGCTGCCGTTTGCCACTTTGTTAAGTGGATGGATTTACGCGGTCTCTGCTGTTGTTTTGGGTCTGGTATTTTTGTATTGGTCAATTGAAATTCTGCGAGCGAAAAATCCAAAAGCACCCATGGATACCTTTAAGTACTCCATCAATTATCTACTCCTGTTATTTGTCGCTATGCTGGCGGACCACTGGATACTAGGATCGCCGGTATGACACTGACACAACGCCAGCGTATTGCCCTCACCGTCGCGGCTATTTTCCTCGGTATTACGGTCATCGTCGCGGGTTTCGTGCATCGCATTCAGCAGCCGCGCATCATGACCGTATCGGAGATGCGCGTTAACGGTTTGTTCTTGTTTGATACCCCAAGAGACCCTGGTGAGTTTGTACTCACTAACCACAGAGGCCAGGATTTTACAGATCAGAGCGTGGAAGGTGATTGGACGTTATTATTTTTTGGGTTCACCTACTGTCCGGATGTTTGCCCTACCACCATGTCCTTTTTAGCGGAATTAAAGGGTAGCCTTGAGGGTACAGAGGCAGGCTCCACCCGCGTCGTTATGGTCTCAGTCGACCCAGCTCGCGACACCGTCGAGCAGCTATCGACTTATGTGCCGTACTTCCATCCTGAATTTCTTGGAGTGACCGGCGAGTTCCCTGATATCTTGAGCTTTGCACGTCGTTTCAACGCGCCGTTTCGCAAGGTGACGACGGCCGATGGCGATTACCAAATGGACCACAGTGCGAATGTCGTTTTGATTAATCCAAAGGGCGATTTCCACGGCTTTTTCAGAGCACCTCTGGACCTTGCGAAAATGAAGGTCACACTGCGTTCAGCCCAATTTTATTGGAGCCAACAATATGACTGATAGCTCTCGGCTCATTTTGGTCGATGGGTCATCCTACTTATTCCGTGCTTTTCATGCTTTGCCGCCACTGACGAACAGCAAGGGCCATAATACGGGCGCCGCAAAGGGCGTTATTGGCATGTTGAAGCGATTGCAGGCGGATAACCCAAATGACCAACTGGTCGTTGTGTTCGATGCGAAGGGCCCGACGTTTAGAAACGAGATCTACGCTGACTATAAAGCCAATCGACCCCCAATGCCCGACGAGCTCAGGGAGCAGATTGAGCCCATCCACAACGTAATCCGAGCCATGGGCCTGCCTCTTATTTCGGTTTCCGGTGTCGAAGCTGACGATGTCATCGGCACGCTATCAGAGAGGGCGTCAGAACAAGAGCGGCCGGTTTTGATCTCAACGGGTGACAAAGATATGGCGCAGTTGGTCAATGACCATGTGACGCTGGTGAACACCATGACCAACGTTGTGCTCGATCGAGAGGGCGTGATCGACAAGTTTGGTGTTCCCCCCGAGTTAATCATTGATCTACTCGCTTTAATGGGCGACTCCGTTGATAACATTCCCGGTGTTGCGGGTGTGGGAGAGAAAACGGCTCTGGCATTGCTGCAAAACCTCGGTGGTGTAAGCGAGATTTACGCGCACTTGGATCGCGTAGCTGAATTGCCTGTGCGCGGGGCTAAATCCCTCGGTGATAAGTTGTCTGCTAGCCAAGACATGGCCGAACTATCTTATGTACTTGCTACGATTAAGACAGATTGCGATCTCGGTCTGGCCGATGATGATCTGCGCTCATCAAGCCCTGATAACGACCGTTTAATTGCGCTTTATCGTGATCTCGAATTCAAGTCGTGGTTAGACGAGCTATTGAGCCCCAGCTTATTCGTCGACAGTCCCGATGTACCGGTTGCGCCGCCCGCTTCGGATTTGTCGGTCGTTACTATTACTGATCAGGGCACTCTCGATGAGTGGGTGGCTCGTTTGGCGAACGCGCCATTAATTGCGTTTGATACGGAGACCACCAGTCTCAACTACATGCAGGCTCAAATCGTTGGCGTGTCGTTTGCCATTGCCGCAGGAGAGGCTGCTTATGTGCCGTTGGCCCACCTAAACCCCGGCCTCGAGGGGCAGCTTGATCGCGACGCGGTGATCGAGCAATTGCGACCGTTACTTGAGTCTCCCGATGTTAAAAAGGTAGGTCAGCACCTCAAGTACGACGCTAATGTGCTTGCAAATCACGGCATCACGCTGCGCGGTATTGCGCACGACACCATGCTGGAATCCTATGTCTTGGATGCTGTGGGTAGTCGCCATGACATGGGTAGTTTAGCGCTCAAATATTTGGGGCAGAGGGTCATTTCCTTTGAAGAAGTGGCGGGAAAGGGTGCGAAGCAGGTCTCCTTTGATCATGTCCCCGTTGAGCAGGCTGCTGCCTACGCGGCAGAGGATGCTGATGTGACGCTGCGGCTTCATGAGGCGCTCGCGCCCCGACTAGAAGCTGAGCCGGCTCTCAACAGTGTGTATCACAGGCTCGAGCTTCCGCTGGTGCCAGTGCTGTCCAAGATTGAACGAAATGGTGCTTATGTCAGTACCGAGCGATTGCGCAAGCAGAGCCATGAGTTGGCAACCCGTCTCGCTGAGCTTGAGTCGCAGGCCTGTGAGTTGGCCGGGCAGCCGTTCAATTTGGCCTCGCCGAAACAGCTGGGAGAGATTTTGTTTGAAAAGCTCGAGCTCCCCATTATTAAGAAAACACCAAAAGGCGCACCATCGACAGCCGAGGAAGTGTTAGCCGAACTGGCAAATGACTACGAGCTACCCGCCGTGCTCATAGAGCATCGCGGCCTAGCAAAGCTCAAGTCGACCTATACAGATAAGCTTCCGGAGATGGTTGATCCGCAAACAGGCAGAGTACACACCTCGTACCACCAAGCCGTGACTGCCACTGGGCGATTGTCATCAAGTGACCCTAATCTTCAGAACATTCCTGTGAGAACACAGGAAGGGCGACGCATTCGTCAGGCCTTTGTTGCGCCAGAGGGACGCAAAATTGTCGCTGCGGACTATTCGCAAATAGAACTGCGAATCATGGCTCACCTCTCCAGTGATGCGGGCTTGCTACATGCCTTCGCGAACGAGCTCGATGTTCACAGTGCGACTGCTGCCGAAGTATTCGATGTGGCGCTCGAGGATGTGAGTACCGATCAACGACGAAAGGCCAAAGCGATTAACTTTGGCCTGATTTACGGCATGTCGGCATTTGGTTTGGCAAAGCAAATTGGCGTGGCGCGCGGCGAGGCTCAACAGTACATCGATCGTTATTTCGCTCGTTACCCGGGTGTTGCCGATTACATGGACGCCACTCGTGCGCTGGCCCACGAGCAGGGCTATGTTGAAACGCTCATGGGGCGCCGTTTGTATTTACCGGAAATTAATGCGCGCAACAAACAAAGACAGCTTGCCGCTGAGCGAACGGCGATTAATGCACCCATGCAAGGTACCGCCGCAGATATTATTAAGTTGGCAATGATCGAAGTGGATGGCTGGCTTGAGACATCAAAGCTCGATGCCAAGATGATTATGCAGGTCCACGACGAACTCGTCTTTGAGGTGGCTGATGGGGCATGCGCTGCGCTGTGCGGCGAGGTCACATCGCGCATGGCCGGTGTTGTTGAACTCGCTGTGCCGCTATTGACCGAAGTGGGTGTCGGCTCTAACTGGGACGAGGCGCACTAGGACTCATAGCTTATCTGCGCCCTGGTTTTTGGCTCTGCATCGGAATCTTCGTTTGCATCGGAACTCTCATTTAGATCGGAACTCTTGTTTAAATCGGAACTCTTGTCTAAATCGGAACTCTCGTTTAAACCGGAACCCTCGTTTGCGTCAGAACCCGCACTCGTATCGAGACTTTCGTCACTGTTTTCTAACAAGCTGATGTCATCGTCAGGCAAGGTTAGCCACCAGTTAAGCGTTCGCTGCAATTCACTCATTCCGTCGTGCGAGTGCGATGAAAAAAGTTGCACTGAAATCCAGCGCTCATGAGGTTTGAGCGCCTTTTGTACAGTAAGCAATGCGGTTTTCGCAGGGCCTCGCTTGAGTTTGTCGCATTTCGTTAGAAGGATGTGAACAGGCATTTCACTGATTGCCGCCCATTCGATCATCTGACGGTCATAGTCTTTTAGCGGGTGGCGAATATCCATAAGTAGGATAAGGCCCTTCAGACTCTGGCGATATTGCAGGTACTGCTCAAGCTGTTTATTCCACTCTTGTTTTATTTTCAGCGGCACCTTGGCAAAGCCGTAGCCCGGTAGATCCACGAGTCGTCTGTTCTCTGCGACGGCGAAGAAGTTTATGAGCTGAGTGCGACCCGGCGTACGAGACGTTCTCGCAAGCTTCGTATTATCAGTCAGCGCATTAATCGCACTGGACTTTCCAGCATTGCTGCGGCCGGCAAAAGCCACTTCGCAGCCGAGGTCAGTTGGCGCATTGGTTAACGCGCTTGCTGATTGTAAAAATTCAGTGCCTTTAAAATTAAGCTTGTTCGATTTATTGGGCGTATTAATGACAGAAATCCACGTAAAGTTTGGTGTTTTGCGCACAGTGACTATAATGCCCGTCCAAAGACGACGGGTATACACACATAGTTACAGCAATTTGCGCCTGTCGTGCTGTTAAAGAGGGTCTCATTATGAACGCAACTACAATCAAATTCGCAGTATTTGCTGGCGTTACTGCACTGGCTTCGACAGTAGTCCAGGCCGCCGAGCAGCCACCACAATACGCTGCCTCTTGTGGCGCATGCCACGCTTACGCTGTCGCAGGGGCGCCGAAAACTGGTGACGCAGCACAGTGGGAGCCGCGCTTGGCAAAGGGGATGGAGGCGCTTGTGTCTTCAGTCAAAAATGGCCTGGGTGTCATGCCTGCTGGTGGTATGTGTACGACCTGCAGTGATGACGATTACAAGGCGCTCATCACGTATATGGCAACGCCTCAATAAGTGAGGAAAAGGAGTTTAGAATGATCTTTAATCGCGCAATTGCGACACTGGCGCTGCTTTTGGCTGCCAATGCTGCATTCGCTGGTGGCGTTATGAAAGGAGATGCCGTAGCGGGAGAAGCCTTGGTTGGTTCATGTGCCGCGTGTCACGGTGCCGACGGTAACAGCCTCGCTCCAACCTTCCCAAAACTTGCGGGTCTGGGTGAGCGTTACTTGCTCAAGCAGATGAAAGACATTCGTGATGGACGACGACCCGTTGCATTGATGGCTGGACAGGTCGATAACATGACGGACCAGCAGCTTGCCGATATCGCTGCGTTTTACGACGCACAGTCACGCACCTCCGGCACGACCGATCCTGAACTGGTGACGATGGGCCGTTCGATTTATCTGGCGGGTATTGCCGATCGCAAAGTCGCAGCGTGCTCTGGGTGTCACAGTCCTTCAGGCCATGGTAACGGCCCTGGCGGTTTTCCAGCGCTGGCCGGTCAGCATTCGGACTACATTACGCAGCAGCTAGAGATGTTCCGCTTGGGTTATGAAGACGATAGCGGCCGCACGAACGGCGGTGATAGCCGAATAATGCGGACCATCGCTTTTGGTTTAAGTGACCTTGAGATAAAGGCGGTCTCCAGTTATGTTGCGGGTTTGCAGTAAAGCCTAAGCCATAACGGGAGATAAAGATGTTGACCTTGCTTCGCGCGCTAACGGCCGCAGTTGTCTTCATGAGCTCAGTGGGCGTCGTCGCTCAAGAGCAATACGAAGAGGGTGTGCATTACGAGCTGATTGAGCCCGCCATCCACACAGGCGTTAGCGATCGGGTTGTCGTCACCGAGTTTTTCTCCTACGGCTGCGGGCACTGCTACAACTTTGAGCCCTTACTTGAATCGTTTGACGCTCGGTTGCCCGACGGTGTCATGCTTCAGCGAACGCCAGTCATCTGGAATAACAATCCGGGTATGAAGTTACTGGCTAAAACTTACTATGCGGTGGAAGTGCTGGACGTGTTTGAGCCGGTCCATGGTGCGGTTTTTAACGCCATCCATCGTCAACGCAAGCGGTTATCGAGTCCCGAGGCAGTTAAGGCTGTGTTTGTCGAGAACGGCGTGTCCGACAGTGACTTTGATCGCGCTTTTGGCTCATTTGGCATTGATAGCATGGTACGGCAAGCTGCCGCACGCACAGAAGGCGCACGAATCAATGGCACGCCTTCGCTTATGGTTAATGGCAAATATCGCATCGACACGCGTCAAGCCGGTAGCCAGGCAAATATGCTCAAGATTGCGGCATTCCTCGCCGACAAGGAGCTGGCGCGCTTAGCGGGAGCCGCTGGCGCCGCAGATTAGGGCCTCCTCCCTGCAGTGAGGCATGGTGTACAGCGTTAAGTGTGGCGCTGGTGCAGGTTTCGGTAAGTTAGGATTGCGGATCACACCTCGGGAACAGTCAGCCCAGAGGCATCTGGGTGCGATTGATGACCTCTCTTAGCACAAAACTGGAATGTACGCCTGTGACCCCGGGAATGCGCGTCAGACGCCCTAAAAGTACGGCTTCGTAGTGTTTCATGTCTTTTACAACAACGCGAAGTAGATAATCTGCACTTTGCCCTGTCACCACTGAGCAGTCGATCACCTCCTCGTAGCCAGCAATTTCAGTTTCGAAGTTTTCAAACCGATCGGGTGTGTGCCTATCCATCGAAATACTGACGTGCGCCGTGAGGTTAAAGCCCAACTTTTCTGGATTTAGAATGGCGACTTGCCGCTGAATGAATCCGTCGTTAATCAAACGCTTGACGCGGCGCGCGCAGGGTGTGGGAGATAGCCCTACCTGCTCCGCGAGTTCAAGGTTGCTTAGGCTTGCATCAAGTTGCAACTGTGCGAGCAAACGAATATCAATGCGGTCGAGGGAATTAAGGTCGCTCATAGACTTGCCTTAGTGAAATTGGCTGAAAAATAAATAATATTAGTTAAATTAACTAAAAAATACGGGTATTAGTAGTAAATTTAAGCAAAAAATCTAGCAACTTACATTTATACTTCAGTATGTCGCAGTGTCTTGGAAATTAATTATGTGTGCAGAGCGCGTTGGGTCATGGGATTACAGTAAGTACCCTACCTATCGACCCTTACAAAAAGCGGATCGACGGTGGCCAGATGCCGTTCTTACCGCTGCACCCGAATGGTGTAGCGTCGATCTACGTGACGGTAATCAGGCGCTTATTGAGCCCATGACATCGGCAAAAAAGCTACGCATGTGGGAGCTATTGCTCGATTTGGGATTCAAGCAGATCGAAGTTGGCTTTCCGTCAGCGTCAGTGCACGACTTCGATTTTTTACGCAAGCTCATTGAGGAAGATCGGATACCTGACGATGTGACGGTGCAGGTACTAACGCAAGCGCGCGAGGAGCTCATAAGCCGCACATTCGAGGCGCTGAAAGGTTGCAAGCGCGCGGTGCTGCATTTTTACAACAGCACGTCGACGGTGCAGCGTGATTTTGTCTTCGGATTAGATCGTGCGGGCATCACCGATATCGCTGTTAAAGGCGCCCAATTGGTAAAGGCTGCGGCCGCGAAAAATCCCGAGACAGAATGGATTTTCGAATACAGCCCCGAGAGCTTTACTGGCACTGAAATGGACTTTGCGGTTGATGTCTGTAACGCGGTGATCGAGGTCATTAAGCCCACGGCGATTAATAAAATGATCATCAATTTGCCCGCAACGGTTGAGGTAACGACCCCTAATGTTTATGCCGATCAAATCGAGTGGTTCTGTGACCATGTGAATCACCGAGAGTCGCTCCTGATTTCGCTCCACACCCACAACGATCGGGGCGGCGCTGTCGCCGCCAGCGAGCTAGGCCTTTTGGCCGGCGCGGATCGAATTGAAGGCACATTACTGGGGAACGGCGAACGCACAGGTAACATGGACATCGTTACGATGGCCATGAATCTATACAGCCAAGGTATTGATCCCAAGCTCGATTTTTCGAAAATGGATGAAATGATCGCGGTCTGCAAGGAATGCACGCAACTACCGCTGCATCCGCGTCATCCCTATGCTGGCGAGTTGGTGTTCACGGCCTTTTCTGGCAGCCATCAAGATGCGATTAACAAGTGTCTCGCCCGTCGGGATGAGGACAGCCTTTGGGAGGTCGCGTACTTGCCCATCGACCCCTCAGATATCGGTCGAAGCTATCAGGAAGTCATTCGCATCAATAGTCAGTCAGGTAAAGGTGGCGTCGCCTACGTATTGCATCGCGATTTTGGTTTGGACTTACCGCGTTGGCTTCAGGTGGATTTTAGTGCCTCGGTCCAAGCGCTCGCTGAGCAGTCAGAGGCAGAGGTGCAATCCGACGATATCTACCATTTGTTCCTACAGACCTACTTACCGGATGAGCCACCTTTGGCCGTGGGCAATTATCAACTGGCCCGTGACGATAGCGTTGATCACCTCAACGTACAGATCGAGGGTTTGTCGGGTTCGCCGACCCTCTCAGGTCGAGGCGCAGGCGTCGTAGGCGCTTTCACTGACGCTATTTCGAGGCATACAGGGCATAACATTATTGTCGTGGAATACAGCGAACACACGTTGGGATCTGACGGTGATGCAGAGGCGATCTGCTATGTCCAGCTCGCCATCGATGGCAGCCGAGTGTGTGGTGTGGGCCGCAGCACTGACATTGTGCACGCCACGATGAGCGCAATTTTGTCGGGTTTGTATCGATCTGCTGGAGCATCCGTACGCGCAGCCTAATATGGCGATAGCGATCGAGTGACGCAGTTGCGGCGTATTTTTTGATGCGAATGCGCTATATTTTGTACCTTGCATTAAAAGACGATAGCTCAAGGGATGTACACCCAATGCGCGACCTGTTTACCAGAGCAGTCAAAGCTAACGACGGACTCCATTACGCATCTCAGCAACCTTCACCTTTTGAGAGCAGTGACTTCCGTGATGTCACGCGATCGTCAGTGCTTTACTTGTCGGCGTTTATAACGGCTGGCGGACTGGTAAATATTATCCGGCGGGATGAGCCACATATCGCAATGTGGCTAGCTTTGGTGGTAGCAGGATTGTCGCTGCTAATTTCCTGGCGGGTCCCCGCCTCGTCGCGTCACATGACTGCGATGCTGCACGCGCTGATGTCGGTGATGGTTTTCAATATATGCCTGCAGGTTATTCACGGCGTCTACTATCAATTTATGTGCGTCTTACCGTTTTATCTAATTTGGATAGGCATGTTACCGACGTTGTATGTCGGCTTGGGCGCCGCGGCGGTAACCTCGTTGACCGTGGCGTTAGCTGGGGAAAACTTTCTGATACCAGAAAATATTATGTTGGCCGTTGCCTCCGGAATGGTCGTTCATTTTGCAAAGCTTCAAGTGCAGCGACAACTGCAGTTAGCGTCCAGTGACGATCTGACTGGCGCGTTAAATCGACGTTATTTGTTAACGCAGCTGGGTACCATGCGCGCTGAGTTTATTCGGACAAATCGCATGTCCAGTTTAGTGCTGATCGATGTTGACGGTCTTAAGGCCATCAATGATAGTTTGGGGCATCGCGCTGGCGACAATGTTCTAAAGTCCTTCGTTAAGATTACGCGAGAACGTATTCGTGGTTCAGACTTACTGTTTCGTATTGGTGGCGATGAGTTCGCGCTCATTCTCGCGGATGCCAAATCCCATGCCGCATTGACAGTCTCCAATGATATTCGGCAACTAATCCGCGAGCAGTTAGGTACCGACACACCCAGTTTTGCGGTGTCCTTTGGTGTGTGTTGTGTCGATGATTCTGCATCGCCTGAAGACTGGCTGGAACGGGCAGACGAAGCGCTTTACACCGCAAAATCAGACGGCGGTGACGCTGCGCGATTAGCCAGCTGAATGTGTTTTTTGCGAGTAGGCACTGTCCGTCTGGTTGCCGGTCTGCTGGCTCTGGCTTTGCTTGCTGGCTGCTCGGCTAATCGTTTTCTTTACAACCGCGCCGACACCTTCGTTCGCTGGGCGGTAGATGATTACGTCGACTTAACATCTGAGCAGCAACAGCGCTTCGATGACAATCTAGATGTGCTTTTGGATTGGCATCGCCGAGCAGAGTTACCGCAATACCGCGATTTTATCTTCCTGTCTATTGCCGCTCTTGATGATGGCGTCACAATCGACGAGGCTATTGTCATCTCAGAGGCTATCGAGCAGGCGGTGAATCGCCTTCAGGCAGAGTTCATTGAGTTGTTACTCCTGACCGGCGCGGATCTATCGGAGCAGCAGATTTTGGACTTTCTGGCGGAGTTAGATCGGCAACAACAGGAGTTCGCGGAAGAACGTCTGGTTCGCGACGAAGAGGCATATGCGGCGGATGCTGCGAAGTCGCTAGAGGGATTAGCGAAGCGTCTGCTGGGACGTCTTGATGAAGCACAACAGTCGCTCATCGCATCACGGAGTAAGGAACTCACGCGCATCGATCGCCTCTGGTATGACGATCGTACTGTTTGGGGTGCCACATTAAGGACTATTTTGGAGACCAGGGCACCGGACTGGCCGTCAGATGTACGCGCCTTAAGCGACGCGCGTTCGAGCGCACGCACGCCGGCCTATGTTGCGGGTATCGATCACAACGGCGATGTCATTCTTGAGCTACTGGTCGACATCATAAACGGTCGAACAGAACGCCAGGACAGAAAAATGCGGCGTTTTCTTGACGGCTTGATTGCCGACATCGACGCCCTAACCATTGGCGATGTGGCGGAGGCATTAGTCGTCGAGTAGCGACAGGTCTCGGACGGCGCCACGGTCTGCGCTGGTGACCGTTTTGGCATAAAACTTAAGCGCAGGACTGACCTTTCGTGGTCGATCTTTGACCGGCTTAAACCCTAATTTGTCCTGAATGGCACGTCTTGTGTCTAACTCACCTGCGTCGATCATGACATCAATTCGTCGGTTGGGAATGTCGATACGAATCGGGTCGCCATTCTCAACAAGCGCGATTGCGCCGCCCGCCGCCGCCTCTGGCGAGACATGCCCAATTGACAGGCCCGAGGTGCCCCCAGAAAATCGACCGTCCGTAATAAGCGCACACGCTTTACCTAAGCCCTTCGACTTAATGTAGCTGGTCGGATACAACATTTCTTGCATACCGGGTCCGCCTCGCGGTCCTTCATAACGAACGATAACCACATCACCCGCTTTCACACGGTCTTCCAAGATATCGGCAACAGCATCTTCTTGGCTTTCACAGATGTGTGCCCTGCCCTCAAATACCAAAAGTTCATCGTCAACGCCCGCCGTTTTTACGACGCATCCATCCTCAGCAATGTTGCCAAAGAGTACAGCCAGGCCACCCTCTTGCGAATACGCATGCTCTATTGATCGAATACAACCACCTGCCCGATCAATATCCAGCGATGGCCAGCGGGTCGCTTGGCTGAAGGCTTCTTGTGTTGGGATGCCAGCGGGGCCGGCGCTGAATCGCTCGAGGGCAACGGCATTTTGGGTGGTTGCAATATCCCAGGCCGCAATGGCATCCCCAATGGTTTTACTGTGCACTGTATAACAGTCGGTTTGAAGGAGATCTGCGCGTGAGAGCTCACCGAGGATGGCGAGTACGCCACCGGCGCGATGGACATCTTCCATGTGATAAAGCGGTGTACTCGGCGCCACCTTGCACAGTTGGGGCACATCCCTTGATAGTGCGTCGATATCCGCCATTGTGAAATCGAGCTCTGCCTCTTGCGCCGCCGCCAACAGATGCAAGATCGTATTGGTCGATCCGCCCATAGCAATATCGAGCGTCATTGCATTTTCAAACGCCGCCCGATTGGCAATTTTTCTTGGCAGTACCGTCTCGTCGTCTTCGAGGTAGTACCGGCGAGTCAGCTCGACAACCACTCGTCCCGCCTCAAGAAAAAGCGCTTTTCTGTCAGCGTGGGTTGCCAGCAGTGAACCGTTACCAGGCAAGCTCAAGCCGAGTGCTTCGGTAAGGCAGTTCATGGAGTTGGCAGTGAACATGCCTGAGCAGGAGCCGCACGTTGGGCAGGCGGATCGCTCGTAGGCCTCAACCTTCGCGTCATCAGCGCTGCTGTCGGCCGCGATGACCATGGCGTCAACCAGATCGAGTTTGTGCTCAGAAAGCGCTGTCTTGCCCGCTTCCATAGGACCGCCTGACACAAAGACCACGGGAATATTGAGTCGCATGGCGGCGTTGAGCATTCCGGGGGTAATTTTGTCGCAGTTAGAAATACAGACCATGGCATCGGCGCAGTGCGCATTCACCATGTACTCAACGGAGTCTGCAATGATGTCTCTGGATGGCAGGCTATACAGCATGCCGTCGTGACCCATCGCGATACCGTCGTCTACTGCGATGGTGTTGAATTCCTTGGCCACGCCGCCGGCGTTTTCTATCTCTCTTGCAACAAGCTGGCCCAGATCTTTGAGGTGAACATGACCCGGTACAAATTGCGTAAAGGAGTTCACGACTGCAATGATAGGCTTCTCAAAATCACCATCTTTCATTCCGGTGGCACGCCACAAGGCCCGCGCGCCCGCCATATTTCGGCCCGCGGTGGATGTTCGAGAGCGATACTCAGGCATGTCTATCTCCGGTTCACGGCTAGCTGGCGCATCAGAGCGCGCGAATTAACGTTTTTGAATTTCTAGCGGCTTTGGCCTTTTGCCGCTCCGACTCAGGTAGCTCCGCCTCTGACCCAGCTATGAAACCAAGCCCCTGGAACCAATGACCGGTCTGGGTTGTACGTACGTAGGCACGACGAACTTTGGATTCTTTCGCCATGTTAACCAATCGCTCTACGAGACGCTCCCCGTGCCCTGAGTCCCGATAGTCCGGATGAGTCGCAACACTGGCTATCTCGGCAATATTGTCCGCGGAATTGACAATGAGGGCAGCGCAAGCGACGACCCTACTGTCTTTTGTAATGACAACGAAGTGATCAAGTAGCCTCTCAATGTCTTCGTTTGACCGCTCTGCCAGCACACCTTGTTGTTGAAGTGGTCTTATTAACTCGAGGATTCCAGCCAGATCACGCCCTTCAGCCGCTCTGAGCTGTTCGTATTCATCGGGTGATATGAGCGTGCCAATACCATCGTGGGTGTACAATTCTCGCAGTAGCCCACCGTCCTCTTGAAAGCTTATAAGGTGTGATCGCGGTACACCCGAGTCGCAGACGTCACAAGCCAAGGTGAGCACCTGCTGTTGCTGCTGGGCTGAGGTCACTAACGCGTTGCGTGCCGCGTCGACCGTCAACTGCCGGAAAAGCTGTCCATCAGCGTCTTCGATACCGTCAAAATCAGACATCACGATCAGTTTGTCTGCGCCAAGGCCTCGGCTAAGAACGCGCATGACCTCGATCGCATCGAGCGTGAACAGTTCACCAGCGGGCGAGTGACCCAAGGAGGTAACAAGACAAATAGCCGACCCCTCCAGTGCATGACGAATGCCTGCTACATCGATATGACGAACTAAACCACGCCCAAGCTGATCAACTCCGTCTATGACGCCTACGGGCCGCGCCGTAATGAAGTTGCCTGACACAACGCGCAGTCGTGCGTTGTGCAGCGGCGAGTTGGGAAGCCCCATCGAAAACAGTCGTTCGATCTGCGTCCGTTGATCCAGCGCATGAGCGATCGACGACGCAAAGGCGTCAGATGTCATCACCGCAGCGTCAAGCGGTTCGTGCTCGTGAACTACGACGAGTTGCACCCCAAGTGAGTGCATCAGCGCAAGGTCGTGTACGACGTTGATAAAATTATCATGTTCTGTGGCGCCATGCCTGAGGCCCACCACAACGGTTGTACCCCGATGTGCATTGATGTACGGCGCTGTATTGCGAAACCAATCGATAGGGTCGGTGGGCAGGTCGGCGGGCGGGTCGGTGGGCGGGTCGGTGGGTAAAGTCACTTCAGTTGCCGTTAGCCTAAGAGCGCGTTAAGCATGTAGTAGAAGCAGATTGCCAAGACTGCCGCTACTGGCAACGTTACCAGCCACGAACTTACGATTTGTTTGATGGTTTGAAAGTCGACCGTCCCAGTGCCTCGGGCAAGGCCAACACCCAGTACCGCACCTACGAGTGTGTGCGTTGTCGAAATAGGCAAACCTGTGCCCGATGCAATAACCACCGTGCCGGCAGCGCCGAGTTCCGCTGCAAATCCTCGACTGGGTGTTAGTTCGGTGATCTTTGAGCCAATGGTGCTGATAACACGCCATCCATAGGTTGCCAATCCCACCACAATACCCAAGCCGCCTATTAATAACACCCACCAAGGCATCCCAGATTTGGCTGCGATGTTGCCGCCATCCTGAACAGTTTGAACCACCGCCGCCACCGGTCCAATAGCATTGGCCACATCGTTAGAGCCATGGGCGAAGGCCATACCACAGGCGGTGAAGATCATTAGAATGCCAAAAATACCCTCGATACCTAGGTTGTCATTCGAAGCCAACTGCCGGCGAACAAAAACGCCACCCGCAATGGCCACGAGTAAGCCTATGCTCGCAGCCAATATGGCGGCGTCGATGAAGGGCGAGCCCGTACCCAAGTCAACATCAAAGCCAACATGCTTTAGACCCTTTAGGAAGGTGACCATGGAGATCATGAAGCCAACCATCCACATATACAGCGGCACCCAACGAGCGGCGCTGGCACGCGCATCGTCAGCGGTCAATACTAGTGCGTCGACGCTTTTATAGAGAAGCCAAGCGATCGATCCTGCTAGCAGTGGTGATACGACCCAACTCGCAGAAATTTCGCCGACTTTGCTCCAGTTCACGGCATCGACCGATACCACGACAGCTGAAAAGCCCACGATTGCACCGACAATGGAATGGGTCGTCGAGACTGGCCAGCCGCGGTGACTGGCTATGAGAAGCCATGTTGCTGCGGCGAGCAAGGCCGACAACATGCCCAGAACAAATTTATCGGGAATCGCTTCAAACACCGCGGGGTCGATAATCCCTTTGCGGATGGTGCTGGTGACCTCGCCACCTGCGAGAAACGCGCCTAAAAACTCGAAAATCGCGGCAATAATAATCGCCTGTTTGAGGGTAAGTGCACCCGAGCCGACGGAGGTTCCCATGGCATTGGCAACATCATTAGCCCCGATACCCCAAGCCATGAAAAGTCCAAAGCCAAGCACTAGGAAAAGTATGATTCCTGTGTTGTTTGCGAGCATTTCCATGTGACGATCCCATAGCAGGGCTGAAAGCCCATGACTCATTATTATGGTGCCGCAACCGATACGTCGGCGCGCTGACGGATTCGGAGTATATTAGGTGTTAGGAATCGTTCCTACCCTTAAACTCGTTCTGTGAACGACAGTTTGCGACTATTTGTATTGCGGGTTAATGGAAGATTTGTTGCAGCACTCTTACGGTGAGTCCAGTTCATACATGTCAACAGATACTCACATCGCATTATTAGCCGATCGAATTGGTCAGGCACAGTACGATGCAATTGTAGCGTTGCTCGATCGCTCGGCGAGTACTGGCGATGCTGAGCGTTTGTTGCGCGGCAGTGAATTTTTCCGGGGGTTGGTCGAGCGGCACATCCGCTGGCTGGCGCAAGACGCCGATCTCACAGCAACAAACTTGGCTGGCGAATTCGATACCTTTGAGGCTCGTCTGTCGGCAGAGGGTAGCGCGCTAGAGAGTGAGGTGACGCTGACGTCTGCGCTGAGGGTGCTGCGTCAGCGAGCCATGTTGCACATTGTGTGGCGAAGCTTTACCAGCGAGACCGGTCTTGACGAGACACTGAGTACAATGAGTGCGCTCGCAGATTGCGTGATTCGTGTGGCCGTTCGTTTTGCTGAGGCGACATTGGCAAAACGCTTCGGGTATCCCATCGGAGAGGAGTCAGGGAAACAACAGACGCTCATCGTCATTGGCATGGGCAAGCTTGGCGGACAGGAATTAAATTTATCCTCTGATATCGACATCATGTTTGCCTACGATGAGGCTGGTTCCACGCAAGGTGGGCGCTCGAGCATCAGTAATCAGGAATTTTTCACGCGTGTTGCTCAATTGGTTATAAAGCTGATCGACACGACCACACATGAAGGTCGTGTTTTCAGGGTCGATACACGTCTGCGACCGTTTGGTGACAGTGGCGCCCTCGTGGCGAGTTACCAAGCGCTGGAAAATTATTACCAACAACACGGTCGCGATTGGGAGCGCTACGCGCTGCTGAAGTCTCGTTGCATTACCGGACCGGCGGAGCAAACACGAGCCTTTCGGTCGCTGGCGAGTCGCTTTGTCTATCGGCAATACACCGACTTTAGCGTCATCGATGGGTTGCGTGATATGAAGGCCTTAATTGATGCCGAGCGCGTGTCGAAAGACTTAAGTAGCGACGTCAAGCGCGGCCCTGGTGGCATTCGTGAAGCCGAATTCATTGTCCAGTCACACCAATTAGCTCGCGGTGGGCGTATCCCGGCGATTCAAACGGTGAGTTTTCAAGATTCTATCGCCGTGCTGGAGCGCGAGCAGTGCCTGAGCGCAAGTGTGGCCAATGCCTTACTGGTTAGTTACCGGCACCTTCGCCACATTGAAAACGCAGTGCAGGCGCTTCGCGACGAGCAAAGCCACGCTCTACCCGAGACAAGCGAGGCGCGCAACGGGCTTTGTTTACTCCTTGGTTACGCTACGTGGTCTGCGCTTGCCAGCGACTGCGATGCAAGTAGGCAAGTCATTGCTGTGGAGTTTGAGGCACTGCTTCGTGCTCCGTCCGATTATTCCCGACTCATTATCGGGATTGATTCGGATACACCAGCGCTGGATGTGGTGGCACTCCGAGCGCTCGACCTTCGCTTTGAAGCAGATATTACGGCCGAGCTCACACGGTTCATCACAGAAACACGACTTCGAGTATTGGATCCGGAAGGCATTCGGCGTCTTCAAACTGCATTACCGCTCATTATCAAAGCCATCGATCACTACGGCGAATCCAAGCGAGTATTGCAGCGACTTCTGCCGATCATAACGGCCATACTTAAACGCAGCGCGTATCTCGTTTTATTGAGCGAAAATCCACTCGCTTTAGAGCGGCTGGTCGATTTGGTTGCGCGCAGCCAACCTATTGCCCAAAAGCTTGTCGTGGCACCTGAATTGCTCGATGAACTGCTGTTTCCAGAGCGACTGCTCGCCATACCGAGTAAAGATGATATTCAGGGTCTTTTATCCTCGACCCTAAGCCACCTCGAACCCGATGATCTCGAGGGTGGTATGCGGCTTCTTAGACGCTTTAAAGATGCGATTGTTTTTCGGACCGCAGCCAGTGAACTGGAGGGGACCATTCCGTTGATGAAAGTCAGCGACAACCTCAGCTTTCTCGCCGAGGTAATCGTCGAGCGCGCTGTCAATATGGCGTTTAAGCAGTTGGTTCAAAAACACGGAGAGCCCGAGGCAGGCGCCGGTTTTTGCGTGCTGGCTTACGGGAAGTTAGGCGGTATCGAGCTGAGTTACGAGTCGGACTTGGATCTCGTGTTTGTCTACAGTGGCGAGAGTGGCGTCACATCGGGAAATAAGCCAATTGATAATCCGCGCTTCTTCACTCGTCTGGCGCAACGCATCATTCACATACTGTCTACCAATATGATGGGTGGACGGCTCTATGAGGTTGATTTACGGCTGCGGCCTAACGGTGACTCGGGATTGGTTGTGACGTCGATATCGGCTTTAGAGCGATACTTACACAATGACGCTTGGACCTGGGAGCATCAGGCCCTAGTGCGAGCCCGCGTTGTTGCCGGAGAAGGCAGTCTTGTCCAGCAGGTTGAATCCCTGCGCACGTCAGTGTTGTCAAAAGACAGGGATGGCAGACTACTGGCTGAAGAAGTAACGGCCATGCGCCAAAAAATGCGAAAGCACCGCCCCCTCTCAACGGATTCGCTCAGCTCTGAGGCGCTTAAATACGCGCGCGGTGGTATTGTCGATATTGAATTTGTGGTGCAATACCTAGTGCTAAAGTATGCTCGACAGCGCGCAGACTTGTGTCGATGGTCCGACGTGGTTCGAATTCTCGGAGAGTTAGAAACCTGTCAAATATTAACCCCAAGTGAAACGGATGGGCTTAGAGAAGCGTATTTAGGACTGAGGGCTTCGGTACATCGGACCGCAATGTCTCACGCAAACGATGCTGATTCGGTATTGGCCGATCAATTAATGAGGCGCGCCAGTGAAATCTGCGCTCGCCTGCTACCCAATTTATAATGACTTGCGACAGACTCGCGAGAAGAACAAGGAATAACTATGGACCTGTCCAAGCTGAGCGGATCGATCTGGCTAGATGGTGAGCTCGTCCCCTGGGAAGAAGCAAAAGTTCACGTTTTAACGCACACCTTCCATTACGGCTTGGGCGTTTTCGAAGGTGTGAGGGCGTACGCTACGGATGACAAGGGAACGTGTATTTTCCGGTTAAAGGAGCACACCGATCGGTTATTCCGCTCTGCAAAAATTCTGCAAATGGATATGCCCTACGACAAGGACACATTGAATGAGGCGCAGCGCGAGGTCGTCAGAGTCAACAATCTCGACGAGGGCTACCTGCGGCCCATGTGTTTTTTGGGATCGGAAGGCATGGGCTTACGGGCGGACAATCTGAAGACGCACGTCATGATCGCGGCCTGGCCCTGGCCATCGTATATGGACCCAGAGGCACGCGATCGCGGCATACGCGTCAGAACTTCGAGCTACACACGGCATCATGTCAACATCACCATGTGTAAAGCTAAGGCCAATGGTAACTACATTAATTCCATCATGGCCCTTCGCGAAGCGCTGGATGCCGGCTGCGAAGAAGCTTTAATGCTCGACAACGAGGGCTATGTTGCTGAGGGCAGTGGTGAAAATGTATTCATGGTTCGAAACGGTACGATTTACACGCCCGAACTCACTTCTTGCTTAGAGGGTATTACTCGCGAGAGTATTTTCGCCATCGCCGCCGATCTTGGCTATCAAATCAAAGAGCGCAGAATTACGCGGGATGAATTTTACGTGGCTGATGAGGCGTTTTTTACGGGCACTGCAGCTGAAGTCGTGCCTATCCGGGAACTTGACAGTCGAGCTATCGGATCGGGTAGCCGCGGCCCCTTGACTGAAAAGCTTCAGTCCATCTTTTTCGACAGCGTTCGCGGGCGCGCGCCGCGTTATGACGAGTGGCTTACACCTGTTAGCTAATGCCGAAGAGAGGAAGTCGTCATGACTGCATCTGAGAATACATTGGCAAGTGGCAAATTCTTCCGATTTTGGTCCGCTGCAAATGAGCCAAGAGCCGTTGTGTTGATTAGCCATGGACTGGGAGAGCATTCGGGGCGCTATGAACACGTTGCGGCAGCACTGACGGCCGACAACTTAGACGTTTATGCCCCAGACCACATTGGACACGGTAAATCACCGGGCAAACCCGCCTATATAGACCGTTTTAGTGATCTGACGTCGGGTGTGTCGGAGTTGAGAGATCACATAAGACGGCATCATGCTGGCTTGCCGGTTATCCTCATCGGACACAGTATGGGTGGTCTGATTGCCATTCGTCTCGCTCTAGGAGCTCACGCTGACTACGCAGGCTTGATTTTAACCGGGCCCTTGCTCGGCCAGCCCGAAGCGCCTTCGCGTCTACAAGTCATGCTGCTTCGCGTATTGAGTGTCTTGGCTCCCAAGGTCAAAGCGATAGAAATTGACGCCTCTGCGGTTTCGCGGGATCCGGCCGTGGTCTCTGACTATATTGCAGACCCACTCGTTCACCATGACAATATTCCTGCGCGAACGGTGGTGTCGCTTTTTGATGAAACGGCGCAGGTCATGAACGAAGCGAGTTCATTACAGCTGCCGGTCTTATTACTCCACGGGGCAGAGGACAAACTGACATCGGTCACAGCGTCGGAAGCATTTTTCGAGAAGCTGGGGTCGTCGGACAAAAAGATCACGGTTTATGACGGCGTGTTTCATGAGCTTTTCAACGAGCCGGAGCAGGACAGCATTTTGCAGACCTGTTCAGAGTGGATAAACGCACGGCTCTGAGTCGATTGCTGCGGCACTAACGCCGCCAGCGATGATCAAATCTTGTGCCGCTATGCCCCTATTGGCATACTCCGTGACAATTTCTGGGTGTTTGCTGTGAATTCTCGAGCCTTTCCTCACGCGGTCTCACACGAACGTGATGTGACTGACCAGCCATTGAATATTGCCCTATTGGGTTATCGGTCTGCACCGCACTCTGGTGGACAGGGCGTGTACCTGAAGTATTTGTCACGCGCACTCGTGCGGCGGGGACATCAGGTTACCGTTATTTCCGGCCCACCGTATCCACAGTTAGATAATGAAGTCGCACTCGTTCAGTTACCGAGCTTAGATTTATATGCCCATGGTCTTCGCTCGATACGGCCATGGCAGTTGCTGTCTCGATTGGATCGAATAGAGTGGTTTAGCAAACTCACTGGTGGGTTCGCCGAGCCCTACACATTCGGTGAGCGCGTCAGACGTTGGTTCGTCGGTCGAGAAGGCGAGTTCGATATTATCCATGATAATCAGACGATTGCTGATGGCATCTTGGCACTGCAGCAGCAAGGCTTGCCGCTAGTCACGACCATTCATCACCCCATTACAAAAGATTATCGCGTTGCTCTGGATGCTGAGCCAAGATGGTATATGCGGCTCCTGATTCACCGTTGGCATAGTTTTCTGCGCATGCAAATGCGTGTCGCACCAAAACTGGCTTCAATCGTGACAGTGTCAGGCGTTTCAGCAGCGGATATATCGACGGAGTTTCAGGTCAACCCAGCAGCGATTTCGGTCATGCATTTAGGTGTTGATACCGAGCTTTTTAGACCACTTGAGCATCAAAAGTCTGACGCCTTTAGGATCATGACTACGGCCTCAGCAGATGCGCCCTTGAAGGGTTTGTCGGTGTTGCTCCACGCTATGACGCTATTGCTACCCGACTACCCAGAGCTTCGACTGACACTGGTGGGCAAGCCTAAGCCAGGCGGTGACACTGAGAAGCTGATTACGGCGCTGGGACTCCGAGACTATATCGAGTGCTGCAAGGGGATTACCCACGAGGAGATGGTCGAGAAATATGCCCAAGCAGCCGTGGCCGTTGTGCCCTCGATTTACGAAGGATTCGGATTGCCTGCTATCGAGGCTATGGCCTGTGGTGTTCCGTTGGTGTCGACTGATGGCGGTGCATTGGCCGAAGTCGTTGATGATGCAGGCCTCGTCGTTTCGGCTGGCGACAGTCATGCGCTGGCCTCGGCCATAGCGCGCTTATTTGACGATAGCGCGCTTAGAGATGAGTATGCCTCACGAGGGTTGTCGCGGGTTGAGCAGCATTTTTGCTGGAATCGATGTGCCGAGCGACTCGAAGCCTACTACCGAGAGCGCATCGCACAATGCTGACCGTTGATTTTGACTATTTCGATATCCAGCCAGGCCATATCTGTGTGGATTTAGGGTGTGGCGAAGGTCGGCATGCGCTGACGGCTTACCTCGGTTCTGATGTTACCGTTCTGGGCTTCGATCTGTCGCATGCCGACCTTAAAACCGCGCAATCGCGCATTACCGATATGGCGCCTCACAACCCACAAGGGGCCGTTCACTTTATCCAAACAAACGGCATAGCCCTGCCTCTCGCTGATCAGTCGGTCGACCGCCTCATTTGTTCTGAAGTACTTGAGCATATTCCAAACTATGTCAGTTTTTTGGAGGAGATCGATCGCGTTCTCAAGCCGGATGGCCGTGTGTGCATCAGTGTTCCTAGAGCTTGGCCAGAATGGGTCTGTTGGAAGCTATGCGATGCGTACCGTCGTACGCCAGGCGGCCATATTCGAATTTTCGATGCGACTCACCTGAAGCGCGAGGTGGAGCGTTATACGTTTACAAGTACGCGTCGTCATGGTGCACATGCGCTGCACGCACCTTACTGGTGGCTGCGATGTATTTTTTGGGAGACTCAACCAGAGCCTTTGATTTTGAGGCTATATCACCGGTTTTTAGTATGGGACCTGATGGAGCGGCCCTTGGTTACGCGCGCATTAGAGGCCGTGTTGAACCCTTGGCTGGGTAAAAGCGTGGTGTTGTACTTCGATCGATCTGACCGTGATAGGCATTGACCGATGACCAGCCAGCACAGTGACCCCTACTATTATCCTGCAGATGCCCTAAGACCGACGGTGGATTATCTGCTCGCGGCGCAGCGGGCGAGTGGTGAAATTCCGTGGTTCGAAGGTGGGCACACCGACCCATGGAATCATACCGAGGCCGCTATGGGCCTGAGCATAGCTGGCGAGCTTCAAGCTGCTGAGCGGGCCTATGACTGGTTGCAAAGCGAGCAGCTTGACGATGGGAGTTGGTGGGCGTCTTATGTGAATGGCAAGGCTGCCAATGTCACCCGACGCGAGACCAACTATGTCGCTTACATAGCAACGGGCGTGTGGCATCACTACCTCATTAGCAAAGACCGTGACTTTTTGGAGCGTTTCTTTCCTGTTGTCGAGCGCGCCATCGAGTTTGTTGTGGCCATGCAGTCTGAACATGGTGAGGTTGCTTGGGCCTGCGACACGATCGGCAACCCCATGGATGATGCCTTGGTGACAGGGAGCAGCTCGGTTTATAAGTCGTTGGAATGTGCCCTGCACATAGCGAGGTCCCTCGGGATCTTAAAGCCAAGATGGCGCGAGGCTCGACAAAAGTTGGGAGTCGCACTTCGACACCGACCTGAGCGCTTTGACCGCAACTGGGAAAGCAAGTCCCGGTACGCCATGGACTGGTTTTATCCGGTACTAGCGGGGGTGTTTGAGGGCGAGCAAGGACGTGAGCGACTCAATGCGCGATGGAGCGAATTCGTAGAGCCAGAATTGGGCTGCCGCTGTGAAAATCACCAGCCTTGGGTAACCGTCGCGGAGTCCTGCGAACTCACTATGGCGCTTCTAGGCGTCGGTGATATTGTTCGGGCACGCACGCTATTTGATGGCTTGTGGCAATGGCGCGACGAGTCAGGCGTTTTTTGGACAGGGTATCAATTTGTCGAGGACATCTTGTGGCCACTAGAGCAACCTACCTGGACTTCGGGCGCTGTATTGCTGGCAGCCGATGCGCTTAGCCATCACACCGCGGCGAGTCGGCTGTTTACTCAGGTTGATACGAAAGAGCGCCCCACGCTCGAGCGTCGTCAAGTCGGCTTATAGTAAAAATTTATAAACGCTTAAGTGCCCGGAGCGTCTGAAAACTGCCAGCCTCCATAAAGAGCCCCGACTGTTTCGCCATCTGCCAAATGGCATGCGGTGCTTGGCCGCCCTCCGCGGGGTTGGGAAAGACATCGTGAATCACCAGCAGCCCGTCTTTGCGCAAATGCCCAATCCAACTTCGGTAGTCAGACAGGGCAGCGTCAATACTGTGGCCACCGTCAATAAACAAAAAACCGAGTGGTGTCGTCCAATAACGAGCAACGGTTGTCGCGGGCGCGACGATAGGTATCACAACATCTTGAGCGTCATGTCGCTTTAAATTGCGACGAAACTCCGGGAGCGAATCGAAATCACGATCCTCGTCCACGAGGTCCTCGTCGTGAAAAAACTCACCGGCCTGATGCTCCTCGCTGCCTCGGTGATGGTCTATGGCAAATACGACGGTACCAGCTTGTCTTGCAGCCGCGGCGAGATGCAGTGTAGAGAGTCCGCAATAGCTCCCGATTTCCAGCAGGGGTCCAACTTCGGCGCCTCGCATTGCCCATTGATTGAGCTGAACGGCTTCGTCTACCGGCAGGAAGCCCTTTACGCCCTCAAAGTGTGTCGTGCCCATGGTAGGCTCCCTTGAAAACCGTCAGTATATGACGGAATACATGGATCTCCGTAGCATCACACTTATGCCTCGCTCTTTATACAGTTTGCTCATTACGGTTTTGGCGCCGTTCTTCGTGCTACGCCTGATTTATAAAAGCCTGCGTGAGCCGAACTATCGCCGCCAGTGGTGGCGTCGCTTTGCTATTGGATTGCCAAAGCGTGTAAAGCCGGGCGCAGGCGTCATTTGGGTTCATGCTGTATCGGTGGGCGAGTTGCTTGCCATTGCTCCGTTGATCGAGCGTTTGCTTGCCGAGTGGCCGGACAAAGCCTTATTGGTCACGAATACGACTCCGACCGGCTCTGCGCAAACACAGTCATTATTTGGCGATACGGTTGAGCACACGTGGTTTCCTTTCGATATGCCATGGGTCACAGGCGCGTTTATCCGTCACTGGCGTCCCGAACTCATTGTGATGGTGGAAACTGAAATTTGGCCCAATCTATTAGCCTCAGCCAACGCCCAGCGCGTCCCTGTCGCTTTGGTTAATGCCCGCTTGTCTGCTCGTTCTGCCCGAGGTTATTCACGTTTGGGTCAGCTGACCTCCACTTCACTCAATCGGTTTGAGCTAATTGCCTGTCAATCAAAGTCCGATGCTAGGCGCTTTAAGAAGTTGGGAGTTGAGGCTCAAAAACTGATGGTTGTAGGCAGCATTAAGTTCGACATCGATTTAGCGGCTAGACGTGTTGAGTTGGATAAGATCACGGACGAGTTGGGTGACGTCATAAAGTCTCGGCCTCTGTGGGCGGCAGCGAGCACCCATCCAGGTGAGGAAAAGCTAGTCATTGACGCGTATCTGGCGCTTCGCGAACGTGGTCTTGAAACGCGGTTATTATTGGCGCCGCGACACCCCAATCGAACTCCTGAAATCATTCAACTACTGCAGCGCAAGGGTCTGAACGTTCAAAAACGCAGTGAGTCGGTGCCTTTAGCGGCTAATACGGATGTTTTGTTGATCGATACGCTAGGTGAGCTGAGCGCTTTTCTCGGGTTAGCCGATGCTGCTTTTATCGGTGGTAGCCTTGTGCCGCGAGGTGGTCACAACCCTATTGAGGCCGCAGCCTGGGGGTGCGCTGTTATCACCGGTCCACATGTTATTAACTTCGCGACCATTGTCCGAGACATGGAGCGCGATGGCGCAATTCGTATGGTTGCAGACGAGCATCAGCTAGCGGACCGGCTCGCGAGCGTTTGGCTGGATGATAACGATGTGGATGAAGCGCAGGTAGCGCGTCGCTTCATCGAGACACGGCGGGGAGCGACCCGCCGCCAACTCGATTTACTGAGAAGTCTGTTGGTTTAGCCTTCTTCTGATGCTGTCGGTGCAGCTGGCTCTACGAGGAACGCTTCTAGAGCCGCGATGTCTTCTGGAGACAAGGTGCCCGCATTTTCCTTGAGTCGCATGCTGTTAAGCACATAGTCATAACGGCTATTAGCGTAATCACGCTGCGCCGAGAAAACGGCATTTTGTGCGTTTAATACGTCGACGATATTACGCGTGCCGACCTCATAACCTGCAACCGTTGCGTCAAGAGCGCTTTGTGTCGATCGGATGGCCTGTTTTCGAGCATTGACGCGCGCGACATCAGAGGTCACTGTCATATGCAAAGACCGCGTCGCTGTTACGGTATTGCGAGTCAGGCTGATACGATTTTCTCGAGCCGCATTGAACTGCTCGGCAGCTCGGCGGCGATTAGCACTGACCGCACCTCCAGAATACAAAGGCAAGTCCAGTCGAATTTGAAACGACTCGTTCTCACCTTCTGACCGAGGGGGTAGGTTAAAGGCCGTTTGCGGCGTAACTTCACCATCCGTATCGCTTTCCGAGTAGCCGATTTGGGCACTTATGGTTGGGGCGTGACCCATCTGACGAGACTTCGCATTTTGACGCGCTGCCTCCTCTGCAAAGCGAATTGCCGCGAGCTCAAAGTTGTTTGCAAGCGCGAATTCAACCCAGTCAGCGCGATCAGCGGGCATGGGTTTTTGAGGTGTAAAGTCATCGCTAAGCAACATTAATTGTCCGTGATCCTGTCCGGTTACCACAGATAAACGCTCACGGGCCACGGCCACGTTGTTCTCTTCAATAATACGGGTCACTCCGGCGAGGTCATGACGGGCCTCTGCCTCGTAGACATCTGTGATGGCAATCAAACCCACGTTGAAGCGCTGTCGCGTTTGCTCCAGTTGTCGGCCAAGCGCCCGCTCCTGTGCCTCTGCCGCACGGAGATTATCTTGTGCGCGAAGCACGCCGAAATACGCTTCGGCCACTCGCACAATCAAATTTTGTTGCGCGGCTGCCAGCGTGGCTTCAGCTTGCTCACTGCGGTTCTTACCGGCTTTCCAGTCAAACCATGCTGACAAATCGAACAGTGTTTGAGACAAGTTAATGTCGTAACTTGTGGTAAAGGTTCGTGAGCCGTTTGTAACGTCTTCGATCGCCACTTGGCCATTTTGAAATTCTGTGATGGTGAGCCGTGTACTCTCAGAGTCACGCAGGGCGCGTGCAGCACCAATTCCCACGCGCGGTAACAAGGGCGCAAGGGCCAGTGTTTTCAGCTCTAAGTCTGCACGATACTGTGCGGTCTCTGCTTTTAATTGTGCATCGTTAGTGAGCGCAATTTCGTAAATATCTAAAAGGCTTTCGCTGTAAACCAGTGGCGATGCAATAAACGCTGTACTGGCGACAAAAGCCAACAATGCGCGTCGAGTACCATGAGAAATCATGCAATATTCCTTGCTAATGTCTTTGGACCTGCGGTGGTGCTAAGTCTAACATCCTATACGTGTCGACAGATAACATACGTTCATCTTCTGTTTCGGCACAATGTCGTGTAATCGTGTCAGGTTGATGGGTACACTAGGGTTAAATAAGATGAAGTCCTGCAACAGTTAATTGAGGTTGATTGGTGCAAAAGAGCCAAAAAAAGCGTCGCTTTAAAATGAATCTCGCGGAGTTACACGCGCTCTGCGAAGCGAACTATGCGCGGCTCGTCAGGCTGTTTCCTGATTATCAACAAGCAAATGAACGCCGGTTTCGACTGGGCCAGCGCTTGGTTGTCCTGACGGTCATTGAACGGGATCGGCATACCACTTCGCTAAAAATCCAATATCACGCACCACAACTGCCGAAGTTGATGGACTCAAACCTGTATCTGCGCATGTACCACGACGTCGGCATGGCTGAGGTTGTTAAGCATCGATCTGGGCGCCGGCTGGAGTCCCGCTACGACTATCCCAATTCGGAGATGCATCAGCCCGACGAAAAACAGCAGCAAAATCAGTTCGTTTCAGAGCTGCTCAGTTTCTGCTTGTCCGACGCGCAGGCGGATGGGGTCTTTTTTGAGGTGGATGGTGGCAGCTAAGGCAATCTTGTCTGGTGATTTGACGATAGTCCACGAAGGCGAATCACTTCGGCTTATTCAAGTAACAGATACCCACCTCACCGGCAATTCTGATGGTTGCTTGCTGGGTATGAATACCGAGCGCTCGGCGCGAGCTATTATCACTGCGGCATTGAGCACGGAGAGGGCCGACTGCGTTTTGGTGACTGGCGATATTGCGGCAGATGGAGAGTCTGGCGCGTATCAGCAGCTCGAGACCTTGCTGGGGTCTCGTGTACCCAGCATGTGGTTACCGGGTAACCACGACTGCGTCGTTGGTCGGCTTGATCCCTACCCCGACTATTTAAAACGTCGACTTCGCGGTAAGCACTGGGATGTGGTTATGCTCGAAACGCAAGTAGAGGGCGAGGTCGGCGGCGTTTTGTCAGTGGCTGAGCTCGATGCATTAGCGCAAGCTGTCAACGACGCTGTGACCTCAGATAAGGCCTTGTTAGTCGCGACACACCACCCGCTACGCGCAATGCGATCTGCGTGGTTAGATGAGCAATCGGTAAAAAATGCGGCGGATGCGCTAGCGTTACTTGAGGCGCTCTCGGAGCGCACCGCGATCATCAGCGGCCATGTTCACCAGGAAAGCGACGTGGTGGTTAAGAACGTTCGAATGATGACCACGCCATCGACCTGCGTTCAATTTGCCCCCGAGTCAGAGGATTTTGCCCTTGATGACAAAGATCCGGGTTATCGGCGCATCGTCTTGGGCCCTGATGCTCAATTAGATACGCAGGTGGTGCGTATTTCTGATGACAGTAACCGACCCTTACTGACCTCCTCGGGGTATGATTAGCCTCAAGTGATGATTAGCTCGGGCTATTAATAGCTCAAGGTACAAATAGCTCAATGTAGTAACAACTCAAGGTACAAATAACTCAAGGTACAAATAACAAGGTTCAAATAACAAGGTTCAAATAAACAGCCCAGCGCCGAGGGCGCACTCAGACTGATTTAATCAAGGTATAGCCGCATAATGACGCAGTACAACGCAGACGCCATCGAAGTTTTGACGGGGCTAGAACCAGTGCGCAAGCGCCCTGGCATGTACACCGATACCGCTCGCCCCAATCATTTGGCGCAGGAGGTCATCGATAACTCTGTGGATGAGGCTCTGGCTGGCCATGCCAACCAAATCGACGTCATTTTGCACGCAGATGGCAGTGTCGCCATCACCGACAATGGCCGGGGCATGCCGGTTGACTTGCACCCTGAGCAAAAAAAGCCGGGTGTCGAGGTGATCTTATCGACCTTGCACGCGGGTGGAAAATTTTCGGATAAAAGTTATCAGTTCAGTGGTGGTTTGCACGGCGTTGGTGTGTCGGTGGTAAATGCGCTGTCTAAGCGCCTCGACATTACCATCCGCCGTGATGGCAACATTTACAGCATGGCCTTCGAAAATGGCGATAAGGTCGAAGAGCTTGCCATTACAGGGCAGTGCGGTAAGCGCAATACGGGAACGGGTATTCGATTTCTGCCTGATGAGACGTTTTTTGATTCCCCCAACTTTGCCATGTCTCGGCTTACTCACGCCCTGCGCGCGAAAGCGGTTTTGTGCCCGGGGCTGCGTGTCACTCTGCTCGATGAGAAGAAGGGCGAGAAGCAGGAGTGGTTTTACGAGGATGGCATTGCGGACTATTTGTCCGACGCCACCATTGACTACCCGGTCATCCCGGAAGAGCCCTTTGCGGCCAGCTTCGCCGGCGAGACAGAGGCAGTCGACTGGGCTATTCAGTGGCTTCCTGAGGGTGGTGAGTTAACCACCGAGTCTTACGTCAATCTCATTCCTACGATTCAGGGCGGGACTCATGTCAATGGACTGAGATCGGGTCTGCTGGAGGCGATGCGGGAGTTTTGCGAGATACGTAACCTCCTACCGCGTGGCGTCAAGTTAGTGGCTGAGGATGTCTGGGACCGTTGCTGCTATGTGTTGTCATCAAAGCTCGGTGATCCGCAATTTTCGGGTCAGACGAAGGAGCGCTTGTCCTCGCGTGAAGCTGCGGGGTTTGTCTCGGGTGTTGCTAAAGATGCATTTGGTCTGTGGCTAAACCAGCATACGTCTGATGCCGAGCTCCTCGCTGAGCTTTGTATTAATCGTGCTCAAGCGCGCCTGAGATCGGCTAAAAAGGTGGTGCGTAAGAAAGTGACGTCGGGTCCTCAGCTCCCCGGTAAGCTCGCCGACTGCTCTATTGAAGATCCTGCGCGAAGTGAGCTTTTTTTGGTTGAGGGCGATTCAGCCGGTGGATCGGCTAAGCAAGCAAGAGACCGCGTGTTTCAGGCGATATTACCGCTGCGGGGCAAAATCTTGAATACTTGGGAGGTTGATGCAGGCGAAATCCTGGCGTCACAAGAGGTGCACAATATTTCAGTGGCCATGGGTATTGATCCAGCAAGTGACGATCTTGAGGGCCTTCGCTACCAAAAAATCTGCATTTTGGCTGATGCGGACTCAGATGGTCTGCACATTGCAACTCTCATCTGCGCCCTCTTCCTCCGCCATTTTCGACCACTGGTTCGCGCGGGTCATGTCTTTGTGGCCATGCCACCGCTCTATCGAGTCGACGTGGGCAAGGACGTCTATTACGCGCTGGATGAATCTGAAAAGAACGGTATTTTGGACAGAGTGGCCGCCGAAAATTCCCGCGCAAAACCCAATGTTCAGCGGTTCAAAGGTCTGGGCGAAATGAATCCGTCGCAGCTGAGAGAAACCACCATGGATCCAGATACTCGGCGGCTAGTGCAGCTGATACTCGATGCAGACGACGACACCAATAGCATGTTCGACATGTTGCTCGCTAAAAAACGAGCGGGTGATCGCCGTGAGTGGCTTGAATCTAAAGGCGATTTAGCCGACGTATAAACGATGCGCCGACAGGTAATGTTGCCGGCTTCGGCCACTGCCTGTGATTTAGCTAAGCCGAGCGCTATAACCCCAAGGTAATCAAGTACACGGAGGTGATACGAGTGGATCGTTTATATTTTTTCAGGGTAATGACACTGCTGGCTGCCTTGTGGTCAATTGCGCCAGCGCACGCGGACTGGATGGTGCAAGACACCTCGCAAATTGGTTTTGTATCCATCAAGAACAACAGCATTGGCGAGAACAACGCATTTCAGCGGGTCAGTGGCAGCATCTCAGAGGCAGGTATGGTGGCTGTGGCTATTGATCTGACCTCGGTTGAGACAGGTGTGGGCATTCGCAATGAGCGGCTACAAACCATGTTGTTTGATGTCGCGTCTTTCCCTTCTGCTACGGTTAAAGCAACGCTTAGCCCAGCGCAGGTAATGGCATTGCGCGGCGGCGGCACGGTGACAGAGTCGGTGGCGCTAGATGTCAGTCTTTACGGTACTACGGTGAGCAAAACGGCTGAATTATTAGTCAGTGTTTTAGACGACGATGTCCGGGTCACCAGTACACAGCCGATTATGATTACGGCGCAGGACTTTGGTCTTGAGTCAGGTGTTGCAGCGCTGCAGAAGATCGCTGGCCTGTCGGCGATTAGCCGATCGATACCAATCACCGTCGATCTTCGTTTGACAGCGAACTAGCGTGCGCCAGTCGCCTGCAGAACGGTGACTAATTGCGTTCGATATTGCTCATAGCGCCGTCGGTCGCCCGCGTCACGCGCGAAGGCCAGTAGTCCATTGAGCACGTCAGCTTGTCCTGGATGTCGCGAATTAAGCGCCTCCAATACCGACATGGCCTCCGATTTTGAACCCGTGTCGTTCAGCGCTATGGCATAGACATAGCGGTGTCTAGAACCCTCATCTTCAAGCTCGGCTGCTCGCTTGAGCGAGGCGAGACCGGCCTTGGTATCACCCAGGCGAATCTGATGTAGGCCCTGAGAAAACCACAAGGTACCGGCGTCTGGACTCTGTTGAATGGCATCGCTTAACAACTGTGATGCCTTTGTATTGTTGCCATTTCGACGCAGCAGATCTACGAGGTTAATCAGGGCAGGTTCGAGCTGTGAATTTAGTAAAAGCGCCTCTGTAAGCGCGGCTTCTGCTTTGCCTGCCTCACCGCGATCAAGCCAGAAGTTAGCGAGCTGGAGTTGGACCGAGGGCATGTCCAGATGATCACTTTGGACGGCCAAGTATTCCGCAAACAAGAGGTTTAGCTCAGCGTTATCCTTGGGGCGAAGTTCGCTTTCGGGAACACCGGCAAGCAGCTGTGCGACTTCCATGCGCACACTGAGACTGACATCATCAATAAAGGGTCTGAGCATAAGGTAGCGCTGTGTGGGTGGCATGGCCCGCATCGAACGGACGGCCGATGTGCGTAAAACGGGATTGTCCGCTCTGAGCAGCATGGCGGCGGCTGTGGGTAATTGCCGCGAGCCCAGATTACTCATTTGCTCTATCACAGAGGCGCGCATAAGTGGCGATACCGCCTCATCAGCTACGAGGGATTCGAGTGTTGGCAGTGCTCTCATATCACCCCGGTCGGCTGCCATCCGTGCCTTTGCAAGATTGAGGTCAGTGAATCGCCCCGTCACTCCCCAATCGCGGAGCGCGTCATGCGCCCAGCCGTCGGTCTTGTCCTCATGACACTGAGTGCATGCATTGGGGCTGCCGGTCGTGATCGAAATATCAGGTCGCGGAATCCGCATGCTGTGATCCCGTCGTGCGTCGACGCCCATGTAGATTTGGGATGGCATATGACAGGCGACACAGGCACCGCCACTACTGGTCACGGCATGGCGGTGGTGAGTTGGTGCATCGTAGGTTTCGGGCTTATGGCACTGGGTGCAGACACCGTTCCCATCGGCTACTAGTTCGTTGCTGTGAGGGTTGTGGCAGTTACTGCAAACGACACCCGCCTTGGCCATTTTGCTTTGCATAAACGAGCCATAGACGTACACCTCATCGCTAATCTGACCATCGTGCCAGTAAAGCGGTGACTCCAGTGTCGATAGTCGATGCGTATTTAGCAATGATTGTCCATAGTGGTAGTCGCCCAGTGTCGCGCGTCGCGCGTGACAGCGACCACAGTTATCAACCTGCGTTTGATCCTTTAGTGGCGTAGAGCGATGGGCAATATTCTCATCAACAGCCCTTTGCCATTGGCCGCGCGCAGCAAGCGACAGCTGCAACCCCATATCTGCCGGGGTCTGTCCGGCGCGAACCTTACCTTCTTTTGCCCACTGCACGTGTTGAGAACCTGGTCCGTGACAGGCCTCGCAACCGACGTCTATCTGATCATATGTGGTGGTGTAGGTTCTGCTGGCAGCGTCGTAACCCTTTACGACGTTGGTGCTATGGCACTCAGCGCAGCGACTGTTCCAGTTGTGATAGATGCCGGTCCAGTGCAGGGGGCTGTCGGCAGAGACTGGGTCCTGTCCTTCGTAGATATGGTACCACCGCTGACCTCCTTCAGATGACTTACGGCTGTCCCATGCCACACTTAAGGCATTGAGACTGCCTTCTTTAGTGGGTAATAGTAGCTGCTGAAGTGGATAAACGCCGAAGACGTATTTGACCGGATAGTCACGTAGCTGCCCCTTTTCGTTGTCGGTTTCAACCCAGAAGCTGCCATCCTTTTTGTAAAACGTTGTCGTCACACCCTCGTAAACAAACTTGGCATTGTCGAAGTCGCCAAGCACAGTATCGTCAGAGGCTTCTTGCATGGCTAAATCGTGGTGAGAATCAGTCCAGTCAGTAACTTGGGTACTGTGACAGCCGGCACAGGTCTCGTTACCTACAAAACTAGGTTCCGCCTGAGCAGCAAGTGTCAACAAAGCAAGGCTGACAAACAGTAGAGCCGTGTGCTGAAAGATCATGCCCAGAGTTGCGAACTCAACTCTGACACGGATCGACTGCCACCACGCGCCAGCCACTGGGCCAAGGCTTCGGCCACATTGTTGAAGTGCACATCGGGCGCTGTTGGCATGGCGTCAAACCACGCTCTTGCAGTTGTCGTCTCAAGTGACTGCATAGTCGTTGCATAGCCCAGCTGCTCTAAGGCGGCGGCGTTGGATAGCTGTTCCATTTGTTTCGCCAGTGGTCGGGTTAAAACCGGTTTTTTCCATTGTAAACACTCTGAAATCAGTTCAAACCCAGTGTTGCAAATGACGGCTTTGGCCGAGGCTAAGTCGCGCTTAAACCCGTGAACATTGGCTTTGCGTCGTCGCACATTACCAGACGTTTGGTCGGTGAGCTGCGGTGAGTACTGAATGAAGGTCTTATCGGAGAAGCCCTGCAGCCAGGCAGTGGTTAGGTCCTGATCTTCAAATGGCAAATAGACGAGCACATGGTCGTCTATGGCGTCTGGGTCTATTTCAGGCAGATCAAGAATCGGTGGCAATATGCTGTCATCGAAGGGCGCCCAGTGGAGACCAACAGGAATGTCGACGGGCGCGAATTGTTGCATGACCAGTCGGCTCATGGGGGTGTCACCCGTCATGGGCGTATTTTTACCAAAGGCGTATTGATGGCCGATGCCAATAGCTTCTCTGCCTCGTGCTTTACAGGCCCAAGAAATTACCGGCTCGTAGTCGCAAACGATAATATCGTAAGGGTCTAAATCAAGCGTTGTCGCGTCTTTTATAAAGGTCGCGGGCGCCGCTTT